>Ga0187892_10006536_pt1 | contig 17229 bp, 16 predicted proteins | sample MA1701073metaG_FD_139345 | JGI IMG/M metagenome (GOLD analysis project Ga0187892, IMG submission 139345) | Bio-ooze microbial communities from a basaltic lava cave in the Kipuka Kanohina Cave System on the Island of Hawaii, USA - MA170107-3 metaG ... | reverse complement strand
GCGACGAAGCCGTCATACTGATGCACGGCATCCATCATCAGTTGCAAGGCCGGATCAATAATCGCCCGCGCCTCTTCGGGATCGAGTCCTTCAATCAACGCCGTCGAGCCTTTGAGATCGGCAAACAGGGCAGTGATCGTTTTCCGTTCCCCCTCAGTAAAGACTGCCGCGCGAATGCGCTCAGCCAAGTGTGGAGGGGTGTAGCTCACAGGGGGGAGTTCGGGGTTCAGGGTTCGGAGTCCTGAAGACAGGTGTTGGGTGCTAGGTGTTGGGTGTTGGGGACTGACAACTGTGAACTGAGAACTGACAACTTCTCTTTCGCCGTTTCCCCTTTTCGCCGTTTCCCCTTTGCCTCCCTCCCCCATCCACACCAGTCCTCGACCCGCTTCATCGACAATCTCTGGGTGAGCAAAGAGGAGTTCGTCCTTGAGCGCTTCTAATTGATCGTCGTTCAGGTCGAATTCCAACTTGAGGGCACGATAGGTACTCCTCCCTTTTTGCTGCAGGAGCGCTTGGGCGTGATCGACAATCTCAGAAAACCTCACACTGCCTCCTTTGTATTAGGTGCGTACCTCCCTCGCACCTAGTGCTCGTTTCCCGTCTCGACCGAATTGGTACGGTGGGGGCAAACTGAAGCAGAGAGCCGCCCTTCTCACCTGAACGCTGATCGCTGAAAGCTGACTGCCTTCTTCAGCTGAACAATACCTTCGCCAATTCTGAACGATAGTGTTCGGCTAACTCGCTGCGCTGGCCGACCACGTCGAAAATCTCCAGGATGGCTTTGCGGGCACCGTCGTCGCGGAATTTACGGTCTTTTTTGACGATTACCAGCAACTCGTTCAACGCCTCTTCGTAGCGTCCGACCGCAGCAAGAATTTGTGCCAGTTCAAAGCGAGCGTCGTGATCGTTTGCATCGGCAGCCAGGCGGTCGCGGTATTGTTTTTCATCTTCCGCTTTAGCTCCGCTTTGCTTGACACGCAGTTGCGCGGTGAGTTGCTGGGCCGCCGCCTGCTCTGGAGTGCCCATCGGGACGCGACTCAGTAACGATAAAGCTTCGGCATCTTCTCCTCGCTGTACCAGCACGCGCGCAAGACCGAGCAACGCTTGTGGCTGATTTGCCGCTTTGGAGAGCACCGCGCGATAAATACTTTCCGCCCCTTGCAGCTTGCCAGCTTCTTCCAGTCGCACTCCTTCCTGCGCGAGAGTATCAGCTTCAGACGGAAGGAGATCCTCGATAAAACGACGAATGTTGGGCTCAGGTTGTGCCCCTAGAAATTCTCCAACAATAGCCCCGTTACGTACGGCTTTGACTGCGGGAATGCTACGAATGGCGAAGGCCTGCGATAACATCGGATTCTCATCGACGTTGATCTTGGCAAGAATAAACTTGCCCTCCTGCTCTTCTGCCACTTTTTCAAGCACAGGGCCAATGGCACGACAGGGGCCACACCACGGAGCCCAAAAGTCGATCACCACCGGCACCTCGTGCGAACGTTCCACCACGGCTTGTTCAAAATCTTGCTCAGTCACCTCAACAGTCCATTGGTTCATGCAGGTCCTCCTCCGTACTAAGGATCGAGGGAAGGGCAGTTTGCAAATGCCCCTCCACAAGGACAATAACATTCAGTTAAGGATACGACCGCGTGCTTCGACTTCGCCGCTTCGCGGCTACGCTCAGCATGAACGGTACTTTTCCTCTCGTCCTGAGCGTAGTGCAACGAAGTCGAAGGATGAGCGAACGCCAACTCGACGCCATTGCCCTCTACAGAGCCCCACCGTAGCACAGCAAGGCCTGGGCTTCTATGTTGATACCGTGCCTTGCCAGCCCACGGTAAATCTGCGAAATGTAGGGCCACACCCAGTTCATATTTTTCAAAGGAGCGCCATATGGCTGCGAAGACGATGTTCGAGAAGATTTGGGAGTCGCACGTTGTTCGGACTGAACCGGACGGCACCACCCTCCTCTATATAGACCGTCACCTTGTCCACGAAGTGACCTCTCCACAGGCATTCGAGGGCCTACAACTAGCAGGACGTAAACCACGTCGGACTCACGCTGCCCTTGCTGTTCCTGACCACAACGTGCCCACCACCGACCGAGATAAACCGATTGCAGATCCAGTCGCGGCGAAGCAAGTCGACACCCTACGCGAAAACTGTCACGCAACCGGCATCCCCCTGTTCGACATGAATGACATCCGCCAAGGGATTGTCCATATTATCGGTCCGGAACAAGGTTTCACGCTGCCAGGAACAACTATTGTGTGTGGCGACTCTCACACCGCCACCCACGGTGCCTTTGGCGCACTGGCCTTTGGCATTGGCACCAGTGAAGTGGAACACGTGCTGGCAACGCAATGCTTAGTGCAACGCCCAGCGAAGACGATGGAAGTGCGCGTTGAAGGCACGCTCCCTGCACGTTGTGGCGCCAAAGACATCATCCTCGCCGTGATCGGCAAGATCGGTACGGCTGGCGGCACCGGCTATGTGATCGAATACACCGGCTCAGCGATTCGCTCGCTGTCGATGGAAGGACGCATGACGCTCTGTAATATGTCGATCGAAGCTGGTGCACGCGCGGGAATGGTTGCGCCTGATGACAAGACCTTTGCGTATCTGCGGAGCCTGCCGTTTTCGCCAAAAGGCGAGATGTTCGACCAAGCGGTTGCAGCCTGGCAACAACTCGCTACGGACCCAGGAGCGAAATTCGATCAAGTCGTAGAACTCCACGCGGAAGACATCATCCCGCAAGTCACCTGGGGCACGAATCCAGGCATGGTCACCGATGTTACCGGCAAAGTGCCAGACCCCAAGGATATGGCCATACCACAACAACGTGAAGCCACCGAACGCGCATTGGAGTACATGGGGCTCACGGCTGGCACGCCGATCGCTGACATCAAAATTGATCGTGTATTCATTGGTTCATGCACCAATGCGCGCATTGAGGACATCCGTATCGCTGCCCAGTATGCCAAAGGCAAGAAAGTTGCCTCGACCGTCAAAGCGATGGTCGTCCCCGGCTCCGGTTTGGTGAAGAAACAAGCTGAGGAAGAAGGACTGGATAAAATTCTAACGGCGGCGGGTTTTGAGTGGCGCGAGCCGGGTTGTTCGATGTGTCTGGCGATGAATGCTGATGTGTTGCAACCCGGTGAACGGTGCGCTTCGACGAGTAACCGTAACTTCGAGGGCCGCCAAGGCAAAGGCGGACGTACGCATCTTGTCTCACCCGCGATGGCAACCGCAGCGGCGATTGCCGGCCATTTTGTGGATATTCGGACGTGGAATTAAGAATGTAAGGCGTAAGAAGAAAGTTGTCAGTTGCCAGTTGTCAGTTGTCAGTTAAAAAAGTAGCTAGGAGAAAGACTTTGGACTTTATGAAACTCCGAACTCCGAACTGAGAGACTTCTTCTTAGACTTTTTTACGTTTTACATATTTACGTTTTACGCTTACCCATTTTACGCTTTCAGGAGAACTGAGCATGGATGCTTTCACCACACACAAAGGTCTCGTTGCCCCACTCGATCGGGTCAATGTCGATACCGATCAGATTATTCCCAAGCAATACTTAAAAACGATCAAACGCACGGGCCTGCGCGAAGGACTGTTCTCGGACTGGCGCTACGGTCCAGATGGCAAAGGCGATCGCACATTCTTTCTTAATCAACCTCGTTATCAAGGCGCAACTGTTCTGCTTGCCCGTGACAATTTTGGTTGTGGCTCCTCGCGCGAGCACGCGCCGTGGGCACTCATGGACTATGGCTTTCGCTGTGCCATCGCTCCGAGCTTCGCTGACATCTTCTTCAATAACTGTTTCAAGAACGGTATGCTGCCAGTCGTGCTCAAAGTCGAAGAAGTCTCGCAGTTGTTCAAAGAGGTCGAAGCCCAGGTCGGGGCTCAGGTGACGGTCGATCTTGCGTCACAGACAGTCACCTCTCCATCAGGGGCGAAGTTTCATTTCGATATTGACCCATTCCGTAAAGAATGTCTGCTCAAAGGACTTGATGAAATCGGACTCACGTTACAGCACGAAGCTGAAATCACGACCTACGAGCAACGCCGGAAACAGGAAGCACCGTGGTTGTTTGCGGATCTCACGTAAGCGTAGTGTACGGAATGTTATGCGCGGGGTAATGTAGTAGTCAATCAGGAAAGTTTTGTATGGATAGTTGCGAGAATGTCATTCCCGCGAAAGCGGGAATCCAGGAGGCTCAACCCCAGACTACTGCTAAATTTTCCTGGATGCCCGCCTGCGCGGGCATGACGAAACCCTATCCCTTAAAATTAAATTGACTGACTAGTAGAGTTTTCAATCCACATTCCGCAATCTGCAATCCCCAATCCACATTCCGCAATCGAATCATGGCCACTTATTCTCTAACCCTGCAAGAATGCGAACTGCTTGCTCGGGCGGCTGATATGGCGGGGAGCCGGCTCGCTCGGCAAGAGAATGACACCGGTACCCGTGTAATGGAAACGCTCCTCGTGCACTTGAGCACCCGACCGGCAACGGTTTCTCTCAATATCGCTCAACGCGAAGTGCTGGCCAAAATGTTGATGAATCTCGCCTATGATCTCTTCCGTGAGAGTCTTGATGCGCAAGCTGAGCTAGCGGAAGCCTTAGCCGAGCGCTTTTTCGACAACGAAGAAGGAGAATCGTCATGAAGTTTGGTGTCGTCATTCGCAATATGGGTCCGCAATCGACTCGGGCAACCATCGCCGCGTGCGCCCGAGCTGTAGAAGACGCGGGCTTTGACGCCGCGTTCGTGGTTGACCACCTCGCCATCCCGCCGGACCAAACTGAGGGGTCCGGCGGCCGCTATCTCGATCCCTTGATTACCCTTGGCTATCTCGCTGGGATGACTACTCGCATTCGCTTGGGAATTTCGGTGTTGGTAATCCCGTATCGACCCGCAGTGCTCACGGCCAAACAGCTCGCCACATTACAGGAACTCTCCGGTGAACGAATCATCCTCGGTGCCGGTGTCGGCTGGTTGCGCCAAGAGTTTGAAGTGCTGGGGGTCGATCCTCGCAAACGCGGAGCGCTGACGGACGAAACGCTTCAGGTCCTGCACACCTTGTTTGCAAACGATGTCAATTCATACAATGGCAAACTGGTGCGCTTTCCGCCCTTTGTCTTTGCGCCTCGTCCTGCTCGACCACCGATCTGGATTGGTGGGAGCGGCCCCAAGGCGTTGGAGCGGACCCTCCAGTTTGGTGATGCGTATTACCCGATTGGTCTCAAACCTGACGAACTAACTCAGATTGGTGCTCACCTGCGCGAAGAAGCGAACAAACGCGGGCGTGCGGTGCCAGAGTTGATCGTCGGCGGCATGATTCGTGAAGGTGAAGGCGGTACAGCGAGTATGATCGACCGGATTTCTGCCTATCGTGATGTGGGAGCGAGCTACTATGTGCTCGGCCTCGGCCGCTATCCCGATGCCGATACCTTTCGCCGTGGCGTCGAACGCTTTGCTACGCAGGTGATGCAGAAAATCTAGTGGGCAACCGCAATCAGAATGATGGAGGTCATTCGGAGTTCTTCCTAGCGCTGGACGCTAAGCGAATGAGCAGAAACGGAGGGAACAATCCTTTGTGCTTTCTTGTTGTTGCATTGACCCATGGCCTCATTGATTGATTTTTCCATTCTTTCAACGGTTGAATGGCGAAGGATTTATTATCACCAGTTACTTGAGTGACAAAGTGAAGGAAGGGGAATTGGTATGGCCCATATCCGCGTAATCCACGACCCCATAGGAGAAACGCTTACAGTGTACTGGAAAGAACCTTCTCCAGACCAGGTCTGCGAGGAAACCGGAGAAGGAGTCATTTTGATTAAGAACAGTAAGACCGGAGAAGTGATTGGTTTTGAGCGGCTCTATTATCGGCCCGATCTTCAGACCCAAGCCGTTACTGTCGAGACGCTCACTACCACTCCGTAGCACCTTGTTGAATTTGCTCTTACGCTATCGCTCCTCTCAAGCAAGTGTTGATAACAACGCCTGCGCCTCTTGCCAGTCTTTTGTCTTGACTCATTTTTTCATTAAGTCGTTCACTCATTGAGAAGAAGTGCCGTGGCCTGGATGGAGTGAAACGGAATCCAGGGATCTCCTTCTCCGGATTTCATCCGGGCTACGGTGGAGCTGAATGACGGAAAGGAGGACGTTCTCATGAAATACAAAGCGGTGCCGGATACCCCAGACGAGGCCACAGGGTACGAGGATGTACAGGTCTTGCGTTCGCCGATGTGCCCGGGGATGGTCCTCATCACCGGCCGTTCAGCCAAGTAATTCTACCAAAGCAGTTTGCAAGATGGGTTTCAAGAATTGAGGAGGAACTGTCTATGACAACGAGGGGACAACAGAACGGCACGGTCTTCTATGGCTGGTGGGTGGTCCTAGCGGCAGGGATTGGGCTGGCCATGCACTTTGGTCCCATCGTCGTCGCTACCTTCGGCGTATTCCTCAAACCCTTGAGCCAAGAATTTGGCTGGAGCCGGGCGCAGATCTCGCTGGCATTTTCCCTCAGTACCTTGGCGCTGACTGTGGCAGTGCCGCTCATCGGCCGACTGGTGGATCGCTTGGGCGCACGCAAAGTCATCCTGCCCGCAGTGCTGCTCTTTGGTCTGGCCTTAATGTCCTTGTATTTTCTCACCGCCAGTCTCTGGCACTTCTACACCATCGCCCTGCTCATAGCGGTTACGGGCGGCGGGACGACACCAGTGTCCTACTCGAAAGTGATCTCCTGCTGGTTTGACCAGAAGCGTGGTCTGGCCTTGGGGCTGGCAATGGCTGGAAGCGGATTAGGCGCCTTCATCATGGCTCCTCTCGCGCAAGTCCTTATTACCACCGTAGGCTGGCGCCAAACCTATGTGCTCCTGGGTCTCCTGGCTATAGGGGTTACTGTTCCGGTGGTCGGGCTGTTTCTGAAGGAGACGCCGCAGATGATGGGGTTGTTGCCTGACGGCGAGATGGTTGCACAGGCTGGAGTGACAAAGCAGAGTGGCCAGGAGTCAGGGATGAGCAGCCATGAGGCGTGGCACACCGGCACCTTTTGGCTCATGCTCTGCGCGTTTTTCCTGCTGTCGGTGAGTTTCCACGGGTATATTGTTCACCTGGTGCCGCTGCTGACTGACCGTGGCGTCTCGGCTCAGAGTGCGGCCCTGGTCGTGTCACTGGGAGCGGTGGGAGCGGTGCTCGGACGGGTGGCGGTGGGGTATTTGCTCGATCGCTTCTTTGCGCCGTATGTGGCGATCGGCTTCTTTTGTGGATTCGCGCTGGGAATTTTCCTACTGTGGAGCGGAGCGGTCGGAGGCCTGGTGTTTGTTGCTGCAGTCCTTGTGGGCCTAGGGCTGGGTGCGGAGTTTGACCTCATGGCCTACATGGTGAGCCGCTACTTTGGCCTCCGTGCTTTTGGCGAGATCTACAGCTATGCCTTTGCCGCGTTTACCTTGGGTGCGGTGATAGGCCCACTGCTCATGGGGGTCAGTTTTGACTCCACAGGCTCGTACAGTCCGGTGTTGGGAGGGTTTGTGGTGGCCACGCTCATGGCTGCCGGGTTGATGACGCAGTTAGGACCCTATCAAGTGTGGGAGGCTACAGCAGAAGCGGCGTAAGCGGTAACGATTCTTGCGGAGAATAAAGGGAAAATTCAGTTGGATAAAGAGCCTTAATGTCATTTCCTTGCCCCAGATCGTCCCTATTTTCATCTACATTTGGTCAACCGCCAAGGAGCCAATGAACTACTTTGACCCGAAATCTACCGCTGAGCGATACGCCAAAGGCCGCCCCTATTTTCACCCGCAGGTGGTCAGCTGCATACAAACGTATCTCTCCTTGACCGAACCAGTGGCGCGCGCGCTAGATGTGGGCTGCGGCACCGGGTTATCGACCATTGCGCTCAAAGCCATTGCTCGTCACGTCGTTGGAATTGACAGCTCAGCAGCGATGATTGCGTCAGCACGACTAGACCCGCGGATCACGTATGTGATTGCCTCTGCAGAGAACCTTCCGATCAGCGACAATGATTGCGACATAATCACGCTCTCGTCGGTGTTTCACTGGATCGACCGTAGCCTATTCTTGAGTGAAGCCCACCGAGTGCTGCGGCCGCACGGGTGGCTCATTGTTTATGACAACTACTTTTCCGCCCGGATGCAAGAGAATCCTGCCTTTCACACCTGGTGGCGGGAACACTATCTCACGACGTATCCGAGTCCACCGCGAGCACGTGTGGGCTTCGGTGTCGAAGACGCCGCGCAAGACAGCTTTCAGTTCATTAGGCAAGAGGACTATCAAAACCTGGTACAGTTTTCGGTCGAGACTCTGGTCGAGTACTTGCTCACGCAGAGCAACATTATCGCGGTGGTAGAAGGCGGAACGGAACGCATAGCCGATGTACGGCGGTGGATCACTGCGAGTGTCACGCCGTTTTTTGCAGACAGAGCAGACGTAACCTTCATGTTCTATTGACCTATTTGGTATTTACGAAAGGCTCATGACGCAAGCCTTCAATGACTCAATTCCTCGACCAGTACCCTCACCTCTTGCAAGTCTTGCTTGTCAAACCCTTCGCTGAACCAATCGTAAATCTCCGATAACATCCGAGCAAAAGGAGGGAAGACCTCATGAGAGCAAGTGTTCAGTCCGAGTGAACAATTTGTTCAGTGGTTTGTTACGCCAACAAGGTATGATCCCTCCACAGGAAAATCTTAGAAAAATCTCAGAACTTTCTCAGGACTTTTGCCAGATTCCTGGTACATTTGAGCAGACGAGGAACAATGGACGATAAGATGAAGAACGAAGAAGCAAGCAGCAGGCTCTCTCACAGTCACTGTTTAGAGGGTGAAACGTGTTGAATTTCAGGTATTTACGGTTTGTGGAAAGTCGAAAAAGTCCACAAATACATTCGGTTGCGGAAACTGACTACAGTTCGCAGAAATTTTCCGCCGCCACGGTTGGGAGATCATTGGGCCTCCTCCCTTCTGAGGCGAGAGGTCGAACGAAACACTATAGGTAACCACCGCCGTTTTGCGGCTTTGACTTAATCAAAACGGGGCTGCTGGACCGCTGCCCCTCAGCACCGACGTTTGGCATCTGAGTTATGAGCACGCACCCGAAAAAAGAGTGGTTCGACGACGACTCCTTCTGGATCGACCAGTATCCGAGCATGTTTTCGGACCAGCGGTTCGCGGAAGCCGCTGAGCAGGCTGAGAGACTTCTCCAATTGATGCGTCCGCAGGGACGGGAGGTCCTCGATCTCGGCTGCGGTCCAGGCCGGTTCGCTATCCCGCTTGCGCAGCAGGGCTTTCGCGTCACTGGAGTCGATCGGACAGCCTTCCTACTGGAGAAGGCCAGACTGCGGGCCGAGGCCGCACAGGTCACGATCGATTGGGTGCAGCAGGACATGCGCGCCTTCGTCCGACCGGCCGCCTTTGATCTGATCATCAGCATGTTCACCTCGTTTGGCTATTTCGAGGATCGGCGGGATGACCTAACCGTTCTCCTCAACATCTTAAGGAGCCTCAAACCCGGTGGAGCCTGTATCATCGATGTACTGGGAAAGGAACGCGCAGCAAGGATGCTGCAACCTACAACCGCTGAGACGCTGCCGGATGGCACAATCCTAGTGAAACGCTGCCAGGTCGTTGATGATTGGACGCGTGTGCGAACCGAGCATATCGTGATCCGAGAGGGCATGACGAGGACGTTCACCTTCGACATCACGCTCTATTCGGGCCAAGAACTCCGGGACCGACTTGAGTTAGTCGGCTTCAGTGACGTCAAGCTCTATGGGAATCTGAAGGGGGACGAGTATAGCTTCGATGCCGAACGTCTTGTCGCGGTGGCCCGAAAGCCGCAGGGTGATCCAGAGACACGGATGCAGCCGAACCACTAAGTGACCACTTCCGTACGATAACAGGGTTGATGGAGATCAACCCAAGAACAAAGGGGGTTTGTATGCCATTAGGAGAAATCGTTGGTGAATTCACGCTGAAGGTCACTTCAGTCAACTATTCCTCCGCCGGGGGCGAGGTGACCAAGGCCGAAGTCAACGTCGCGGCAGAAACGAGTGGCCGGATCAGTGGTCGGGGGTTTGGGACCCTGACCATCGAAGGGGTTCCGGGTACGACGCGGCGATGGTCGTATGTGGGGGCGAATTTCACTCCCACGGGAGCGAGGATTGAGATCAGCGGGCAAGGCGTGTTGGTGCCCACTGGTGCAGGACCTCGGGGTCGTGGCCGAGGGACAGGGACGTACCGAAGCGCCGCGCCAGAGCTGAGCTGGCTCAACGGGTTTGTGGGGGCGGTGGAATTCGAGACCGACCCAACGGCGGAGGTAATTAAGGGGGCGGTGTGCGAATGGAGGTAGTCTTGACGCATCGCTAGGAGCAGACGTCCAGTTGTCAATGGCGTACGGAATTGGTCACAGACAAGAAAGGAGAACGAATATGGCAACCCGTGCACCCTTTTTGACTACACGTTATGGCGGCTATCACCACCGTGATGTCCCCCAGGAAGACACAGAACTCACGCATGTTGGCCCCGGCACGCCGTGCGGGGAATACTTGCGCCGCTTCTGGCAGCCCATTTGCTTTGCCGACGAACTACGCGATCTCCCGCTGCGCGTCAAAATCTTGGGGGAGGATCTCGTGGCGTTCCGTGACTTTCGGGGTGCTGTAGGGCTCCTGGAGTTACATTGTCCACACCGCGGGACCTCTCTAGAATTTGGACTCATCTCTGAACGGGGAATCCGGTGCTGCTACCACGGCTGGCTCTTCGACGTAGATGGGACCATCCTGGAGACCCCAGGCGAGCCGATCACGAGCACCCTGAAGGACCGGCTCTGCCACGGTGCCTACCCGACCCACGAGTACAATGGGATCGTGTTTGTCTATCTGGGCCCACCAGAGGAGCAGCCACCTTTCCCCATGTACGATAGTTTCAGCCGACCAGGCTATCGACTTATACCTGGTCCCAAATATTCCTATCCGTGTAACTGGCTGCAGATCCTGGAAAACGCCATGGACCCCATCCACACGGCATTTCTCCATACTATCGTCAGCGGCTCCCAGTTTACCGACGAGTTTGGCAAGATACCAGAATTGGATTTCGCTGAGACTCCTGTCGGCATGATCTATATGGCAACCCGCCGAGTAGGGGACAATATCTGGGCGCGCATGGTGGAAAACGTCTTACCGAACCTGCAGCAGGTGTGCCCGATCTGGGAAAATGGTCACCAAGAGCATCCCTTCAGCGGCCCGATGATGAGCCGCTGGATTGTGCCTACGGACGACACCACTACCATGCTCATCGAACTCCGGCACGTGAGCGCGGCCCCGGGCGCCACACCGGCGTGGTGGGCTAATTGTGACATGGCCCCCGGCCAGCTCCCCGCCGACACCTACGAGGCGGGCCAGCGGCAACCCGGTGACTATGAGGCCCAGGTCAGTCAGCGGCCCATTGCCATCCACGGCCTGGAGCATTTGGGGGCCACGGATCGCGGCGTCATCATGTTCCGGCAACGGCTCCGGCAGGGGATTTACGCAATCCAGGCAGGGCAACCTCTCGACGGCCTGTGCCGGGAAGCCGGCAAGCTGATCCCGACATACTGCAATGACACCGTCGTACGCGTCCCTCCTGCACCGACGGCGGAGGAGGACCAGCACCTCATGCGCACGACTGGAAGGAAACTGGCGGAATCCTATCTCGCACATCCGCCACTCTTAAATGGTCACTGAGAGGAGACAGCGAAGTGCCGTAGCCTGGATGGAGTGAAACGGAATCCAGAAGTCTCCTTCTGCGGATTTCATCCGGGCTACGTACTTTAGAGAGCCATAACATGTAAAAATCTGGGTTGAACCTGTCGGACATGTCAGAGAACATCGGAATCTGCACGAATGGGCATGACTGTCATTCTGAGGCCGCAGGCCGAAGAATCTCTCAGAGAAAAGAGATCCTTCAAGGAAAAGTGCCGTAGCCTGGATGGAGTGAAACGGAGTCCAGGAATCCGTAATAGAAACAATCCGAGATGTGCAACGATAGTTGGAGGCGCATCGCGGAGCACACAGGACAGCAAGTGTAGAGGAGGAAGAACGTGGCCAGCTGGCAGTATCGGAACCTCCAGTCAGTGGCGGCACGGCGTGGCGCTGACACCCTGCTGGCAGCGCGCGGGCCACCGGGGAAATCATTTGGCACCGAGCAACGCGCCCGCCTGGCCCAGCGGCCAGGAGCTTTCCGAACACTTACGTTTGCCAAAGGAGGAGATCACGTATGACTCAGAAATTATTCGCTCTTATGTTAGCGCTCATTCTTACAGCCGCGTGGATAGGCCTGAGCACCGCCCAGCAGCCTGCCACCGGGCAAGTGCTCAGAGTCTTCACTACTGCCGTGTCACCAGACAAGCGGGACCAACTGCCGAAGATCGTTGCGGATATCACGCAGTTGCTCGCATCCACGAAGGGCCTTCCCTGGTTCAAGGTGGGATCGGATTCCGCGACTGGGGAAATTGTTGCAGTCACGCTGTGGAACAGCCAGGTGGAGATCGAGGCGTTTCTCAAATCCGACGCGCGGAAAGCGCTGAATGAGAAGAACAGACCTCTGATGCAGGGAGAGCCGACAGCCAAAAACTACCAGGTCTCCGAAGCGAAGAAATAACCACGTAGGGTCTTGTGGCTGGGGAAGGGAGAAGCGCCTCACTCCCGCTGACGCTCACGAGAACTTGGCTCCACACCGGCATGAGGTTGCCACTCTGCCAACACTGAGGAGGAACGAGGAACGATGTACTTGCATAGTTTTCTTGACTACTGGGCTCGTGTACAGCCAGACGCGGAGTTTGCCGTACAGCAGGATCGACGGATGACATACGGAGAGGCCCGCGCGGCAGTCAACCAGTTAGCCAACGCTCTGATCGGCGCTGGGCTACAGATCGGTGACCGTCTCGCCATCCTCTCGAAAAACAGCATCGAGTATGTCCTCCTTTACTTCGCCGCCTCGAAAGCCGGCGTTGTGCCGGTCCCCCTCAATTATCGGCTCGCCCCCGCAGAGTGGGCCTATATTCTCAACGACGCTGGGGCAAAACTGCTCATCGTCGAGAGTGGGTTTATGGACGCCATCAGCAGCGTGCGAGGGGAACTGCAAACGGTGAAAAGTTTTGTGGTTACTGATGGAATTGAGACACCGGACTGGGACATTTATTCCCAGTGGGTTGCGGCTCAGCCGATCACCTCACCGGAGCAGGACATTTCTGAAAATCACGAGCTTTACCAAATGTACACCAGCGGTACGACGGGCCATCCTAAAGGAGCCGTACTCACCCATCGAGCGGTCATCGCCAACCTGGTGCAAATTGGCATGCTCCTCAAGGTCCAAGCCGGAGAGCGGTTGCTGCTCACCATGCCGCTGTTCCACTCTGGGGGAGCAAATGTCGTGGCGTTTCAGAGTGTCTACGGCGGTGGCTCCCTGTACGTCCAAGCGGACTTTACTCCGGTCGAGGTGATCCGTGCCTTGAGTGAGGAGCGTATTCACGTTGCGACCCTGGTGCCCGCCATGATCCAGAGTTGTCTGATGACGGTGCCCGACATCGCGCAACGGCATTATGAGGACTTGCGGCTCATCGCCTATGGAGCATCACCCATTGCTGAACCGACCCTGCGGCGGGCCATGGAGGTGTTCAAGTGTGACTTTCTGCAAGGGTACGGGATGACCGAGACGACCGTCCTCATGGCGTGCCTCCTGCCCGCTGACCATCAGCGTGCTCTCAGAGAGAAACCGGCACTACTCTTGTCCGCCGGACGGCCACTCGCGGGCACAGAGGTACGCATCGTCGACGCCGACGATACCCCTGCCTCCAACGGGACTATTGGCGAAATCGTCGCCCGAGGGCCACAGCTCATGAAGGGGTACTGGCATCGTCCCGAAGCGACCGCCGAAACACTCCGAGGTGGTTGGCTCCACACCGGTGATGCAGGAGTTGTGGATGACGAAGGCTACATTTACATCCAGGACCGTGTCAAAGACATGATTGTGTCTGGAGGGGAGAATGTCTACCCGCGCGTCATTGAAGAAGTATTGTTCCAGCACCCAGCGGTCGCTGACGCCGCGGTGATTGGAGTCCCGGATGAGCGTTGGGGAGAAACGGTCAAGGCCATTGTGGTCCTACGCCAAGGAATGACCGCCACCACCGAGGACATCATGGAATTCTGCCGAGGCAAGCTGGGTGGATTTGAGCGGCCACGTTCGGTAGATTTTATCGCTGCGTTGCCCCGCAACCCGAGTGGCAAGGTGCTCAAACGTGTGCTCCGTGAGCCATACTGGGCGGGTCAGCAGCGACGCGTAGCCGGAGCTTAGAGGAAAGGGAAGTACCATCACCCGCATTGCGGCGGTCGAAGGTGGCACGGAACGTATCGAAGAGGTGCGGCAATGGCTCGCCGAGAGTGTTCTCCCATTCTTTGCGGGCAGGACGGAAGCAACGTTCAGGTTTTATGGACCCATTTGGTATTTGCGTCGGTAAGTTCATCCACACGAGCTTACACATCCGGATCAACAACGGAGCAACTTTTTCAAGAGAAGGAGAGACGCTGATGGCTTTACCGACACGCAGAGAGGAGCAAGAGAGCATGGCTGATCACGCCGGCATACAGCGCATCCACGGCTATTGCAGCCTCTGCATCGCCCGCTGTGGCACGGTGGCAACGGTGGAAGATGGCCGCTTCACCCGGCTTGACCCCGACCCGTCACACCCGACCGGACAGGCGATCTGCGCTAAGGGGCGAGCGGCACCAGAACTCGTCTATCACCCGGAACGGCTGACGCATCCACTGCGGCGTACCCGCCCGAAGAGCGATGCCGATCCGGGCTGGGAACGGATTAGCTGGGACACGGCGCTCGATCTGACTGCCGCTACCATGCGCCGGGTCGCGGATCAGTATGGACCGGAAGCCGTTGCCTTTAGCCTCTCCTCTCCCTCCACCACCGCGATCGCGGATTCTGTGGGTTTCATCCGGCGACTGATGAATGCGTTTGGCACACCCAACGGCGTCGCCAGTCTGGATGTGTGCGGTTGGGGCCGTGGCTTTGCCACCCGCTATGCCTACGGCGTCGGCAGCGTCGGCACCGGCGGTGCGGGTGGGGCCATGCCGGACATCGACCATACCGGCTGTCTGATCCTATGGGGCTACAACCCCAGTTTCTCCCGCTTGACGCACGCGACCGCCACAGTCGCAGCACAGAAGCGTGGCATGCGGCTGATCGTGATCGATCCGCGCCATGCCGGCCTCGCCAGCAAAGCCGATGCCTGGCTACGGGTGCGGCCCGGCACGGACGGCGCGCTCGCCCTCGGTCTTGCCAACCTGCTGATCCGGCACGGCTGGTACGATGCCGACTTCATGCGCGCCTGGAGCAACGGCCCGTTGCTGGTGCGCGCCGATACCGGGCGGATGTTGACTGCACACGACCTAACGCCGGAAGGAGATGCGCGCCGGTATTTCGCTTGGGACGCAACAACCTCACGCCCAATGGCGTACGATGCAGCGACAGGTCGCTACGATGGTGACTCAGCAAAGCTCGCGTTAGACGGTGAGTACCGGATCGGTACCGCGCAAGGTGAAGTGGTCTGCCAGCCGGCCTTCGCCCTCTACGCCGCATTGTGTCGGCGGTATTCTCCGGAGGTAGTGGAGGCAACGTGCTGGATTCCCCGCACACAGCTAGAGGAAACTGCGCGGTTGATCTGGCAATCGCGACCAGTCTCCTACTACGCCTGGAGTGGACACGAGCAGCACGCCAACGTGACCGAGACCGCGCGCGCCATGGCACTGCTGTATGCGCTGACCGGGTGCTTCGATGCGCCCGGTGGCAATGTGTTGCTGCCTGCCGTGCCCTCTGCGCCGATTACAGGTGAGGACTTGCCGGCGGCGCAGCGGCTGGCTCCAGCGGTGGGGATGGCGGAACGTCCGCTCGGGCCGGCGCGCTGGAACTACATCACCGCCCACGACTTCTACCGGGCGATCCTGGAAGGCACGCCCTATCCAGTGCGCGGGCTGATCGGCTTTGGTGCCAACATACTGCTGTCGCTCGCCGATGGCGGCCATGGGCGTGTAGCGCTCGCGGCGCTCGACTTTTATGCTCATGCCGATCTATTCATGACTCCGACCGCCGCGCTCGCCGACGTGGTACTGCCTGTAGCATCGTCCTTCGAGCGTGAGGCGTTGAAGATCGGCTTTGAGATCAGCCCCGAGGCGCAATCGCTGATCCAGTTCCGCCAAGCCGTCGTGCCGCCGCCGGGGGAGGCACGGGCGGATACTGAGATCGTCTTCGATCTCGCCGGCCGGCTTGGGCTGGCAGAGCAGTTCTGGAACGGCGATATCGAGGCCGCGTACCGCCACCAACTCGCGCCCTCCGGCGTCACGCTAGAGGCGTTGCGTACGCAAGCGGAGGGCGTGCGGGTGCCGCTGCAGGTGCGCCACGCTAAGTATGCCGAGCCCGACGCGCACGGCAATCCACATGGTTTCGCCACGCCGTCGCGCCGGATAGAAATATATTCCGAAACCTTCTTGGAGCATGGCTACGCGCCGCTGCCCGATTTCGCTGAACCTGCCATCGGCCCCGTGGCACAGCCAGACCTCACCGCGCGTTTCCCGCTAGTGCTGACCTGTGCCAAGCCCGCCCTGTTCTGCCAGAGTCAGCATCGCGCTCTGCCCAGCTTGCGCAGGCGCGCTCCTGATCCGGAAGTGGAACTGCACCCGGAAACGGCGCGAGCGCGCCGGATTGCCCAAGGCGACTGGGTCTCGATCGAAACACTGGAGGGCAGTGTGCGCGCTCGTGCGCATCTCAATGCGGACCTCGATCCACGCGTGGTGGTGGGCGAGCACGGCTGGTGGCAAGGCTGCGCCGAACTTGGCACGCCCGGCTACGACCCATTCAGCCAGGAGGGAGCCAATTTTAACCTGCTCATCGGCAGCGCCGCGCGCGATCCCGTCAGCGGCACGGCGTCGTATCGTGCCTATCTGTGCGAGATTCGACTCGTTGCGCAAGAAAAGGAGGAGAGTCGTGAATGAATTGATCTACGCATCCGGTTACCGCACTGGCAAAAGTGTCGTAGCCCGGATTCCTGCACTCCATCTGGGCTACGTACTAGTAGTCAGTCCATTTAATTTTGAGGGATAGGATTTCGTCATGCCCGCGCAGGCGGGCATCCAGGGAAATTCAGCACTGGCCTGTGGTTTAGCCTCCT
>Ga0187892_10006535_pt1 | contig 17229 bp, 20 predicted proteins | sample MA1701073metaG_FD_139345 | JGI IMG/M metagenome (GOLD analysis project Ga0187892, IMG submission 139345) | Bio-ooze microbial communities from a basaltic lava cave in the Kipuka Kanohina Cave System on the Island of Hawaii, USA - MA170107-3 metaG ... | reverse complement strand
GCGCGGATAAGTTCTTCGCTCTTTGGGTTCATAACGTCTGGCGATATGGTTACTAAATACTGAAGTTCGCGGAAAAGCATTGGGTTAACCTTGGCAATTGCCATTTCCTTTTCTTCTTCTTCTCCGAGAATTTTATAAGATTCGTCGAGATACTCTTTTCGGTTTAGTTTTTCCGGCATATCCTTTTTAAATTCAATTTTTTTGTTTTTACCCGCGCCTTTTGTCAGCCCCTTAAGGAAGAAAGTTTTATAGGCTAGTTCCGGCTCCCCGGTGATATCTACAACCTCCGGAAGAGTGAGATATTGAATGATGTCTCCAAGGCGAAGCTTGCCGAAATCTTTAACGTGCTTGGCAATCATCTGAAGGAATAGTCCAAGGACCGTGTTGGCGTTTTGCTCAATTCGGGCAATTTCGTAAGCGGTTTTATCGCCGGTTTCGCTTATACCTTGCTGGAGTGGTTCTTGCGAGCTTTCGTTGATGCTTTTCTCAACAACGGACAAGGTTTCAAGGCCAGAGCGTAGGTCCGAGCCAACGTTTATGGCTTCAAGGTTTGCCTCTGGATCGGTAAAGGTGGTCACGGCGCCCGGTACGATGACATCCGAGGCAATTATTTCGCCGCCCCGATTAATCATCGGCTTAAAGATTGAGAGGTAAGTACCGTCAATCACCATTTGATATAGGGTGTTGACAATCTCTGAGTCGTGTTGAAGTTTAAAGGCGAGGGATTTGTAGTAGAAGAAACGGTTGTTGATTGGCTCGTAGCCGAATTTATCGAAGGGATAGAGTTTGTCTTGGCGCGGGTTGGGATTGTCCGGCGCTGTAAGCATTACGCCGTTGACAAGGATTACTTTAAGATCAAGATTTTTGTTCCAGTAGATAATTTCTTCAACGTCCTCTTCACGCATGTTCGAGTCGTAAACGTAGTAGAAGGTTCTGTTGGCGTCGTCGTAGATAGTCTGGACCCCAGGGCGAACGTATTTAAAGTTGTCATAAACACCATTGTATTTATTCAGGGCGGCCGAGTAAGAGTACACCTTTCGCCAAATGAGCCAGCCTTGTTTTTGAATATCCGGTTCATAAAAGTTTTCAATGTAAAGCTGATCCACCGGGACAACCGCGTCCATAAAACATGGATAGGATTCGTCGCGGATTCTTTTTGACCCCCATCTGCCGTTTTTGCCTTTCTCCGTTTTTACCAACCTCATTACCTCGCCATACTCGGTGTAACCGATAGACGCCGGAGAGGCCATTGCGGTGATGACACGCATGAGCGCCGTAAACGGATAGTTAGAGATGTCACCGGACCATTCCATAAGGTCTTCCATAACCTTCGCGGCCTCCTGTTGTTCATCGGAGTTTTTATTGTATGCAAAAACTTTAGGAAAAATAAGGCGAGCCGTTGCGTGGGCGGCGATGGACATACACTTGTTGCGGACGATTGGTCTGATGGCCCTCGACCTCCAAGCTGTTTGCGGCGCGCCCTCCCAAGCTTCGCCGTTGTTCGGCTGATAGGTATTGAAAGACATTTGGTCATACTGATCTCGTTCAACCAAAGATAAATCATTAAACTCTACCCGTGGTGTATATGCGTTTGTGGTTCCAAGAATAAAGTGTTTGAGGACCAAACTTCGGATTTTCGTCTCTTCTTCGGTCGGGTTGTACGGCGCGGATTCGGCGATAATTTCATTCTTTTTATCTACGGGCGCGCGCATCATTACGGCCTCAATTTGTTTCGGTCCGTTAACCTCTTCAGATTCTTTCCTTTCAACGATACTCATGGCGCATAAAAATTACGCCCGTGTTTAGTAAAAGTATACCACGCTTTTAGCCACTTGGGGTGTGTATTACTTTTTCGCCTTCGCCACCCAAACCACAATGGGTCTCCCCTTTAGAAACCTTTTATCCGGACTTGGGTCAAAATGTCTCTTTTTGCCGTGGTAAATGACTGCGTGATGGAGGGCTCGTGGGTCAAGAAGGTTTTTTGCTCGACTCCTTGGAGAGAGGCCTTGGACGATTTGAAGACCTCCTCTTTTTTTAAGCAATGATGGTCTGTAATACCTTGGGGTTAGAACGTAACCTCGCTTAAGAAAAAAGGTTTTTAAAGCTTTAACAAAGTCTTTGTAGCCGATAAAAAACGGCACCTTGCGTGAATCAATGCGAAAAAAATATGCTACGCAGTCTGTTAGGCAAGTGTTGGCGCCATTGATTCTTTTTATTTTCCTCGCCATTTTGTTTAAGAGAAGCACAGAGCCGGAGGCGGTTCGCTATGTGGTTCCTCCCGCGGGATAAATTTATTGACCATCGAAAAAAGAACGACGCCACATTTCCCTTTTCTCCGGTTCTCTACTTCCCTTTTGGTATGTAAGTGTGGGCGATTTTTTTAATGTTCGGATTCGCCGGCGCCTGATGTGTTTTCACCGGTTGCGCCGACTGCGAGTAGTGGACGGTAGCGAAGCCGCCCTTACCCACTTCTCCCTCTTGCATGTATAGCACGTATCTTATTTCATCACAAGCGTGGTCGTTTTCCTTAACAGGCAACTCTGGCTCGTTTTTATCGGGTTTCTTGTCCGGATAGCGGTAGGTTTCAAGTTCGTTTATAAGCGCCGCGCAGGTATAGTGGATATGAATTCTGTCTTGCTTGAAAAGTTCTCTAACGCAGTTTATACCCGCCTCAATGTCTTTAGAAACCTCTCTAATATTGAGTCCGGCGCGGCGCGCCTCTTCGTTTCTGTCTGGTTCGGCTGGGTCGGGGTAGACTTTGTTTGGTCGAATGCTTTTTACGTGCTCAATCACCTCGGAAGTGGTTTTTCCTGTGTGATAAAACTCATTTGTAATCCAATAGTGCCGGTCCGAATCTTTTTCTATGAGGTGGCAGGAAGTTGGGTTGGTGAAACCCCAGTCTACGCCGGCAAGTCTTTCTATCATATATGTCAGATTGTAGGCGGCATCGGTGTAGACGTGTTTGTCTCGGTTAAATTCCTTATAAACAAGGCCTTCCATTTTACGAAAGTCTGCAAGGAATTCTTGGGCGAAAGCGTCTTCGGTTAGGGCGCGCGCCTGTCTGTCTATTTCATCTTTGGGTATATAGGGGTTGTCGTAGGAGGTGAAGTGGAATGATTTAAAGTCCGGGTCTTGAGCTACACCCTTAACCGGCTGTTGGCTCGGATCTTTAGAGAAAAGCTCGTAAAAGTGATTGTAGCCCTTTGGAGTAGAGATAAAAAGTACTTCTCCATGGGTATCGGTGAGGGTTGGGGAGACTACCTGTTCCCACTGTTCTTTAAAGTTTTTCATTTGCGCGACCTCGTCCAAGACGATGAAATCAAAGTGTTGCCCGCGGAGAGTTTCAATAGACTCCCAGCCACGCAAAATGATAACGCTTTCGCCGCCTTTAATTGTTTTTATTTTTATTTCCAGGCGCGACTCGTTTGGTTTGCCGTGAAAGACGGGTTGAAGTTCGCGTTTGAGTTCGGTCCAAGCAATGTCGCGAGCCTGCTGATAGGTGTTGGCAATGTAGGCGATGCGAGAAGGTTTGGCAACACCTTTGCCTTTTATTTCTTCAATCGCGAGAGTGGTCTTTCCCCAACGCCGTCCGTTGCAACAGACACGAAAACGGTGGGTATCCGCCGCAACAATGTTTTGCGTCGGCGAGAGAATCATTTTCGTTCAGGCTTTTCAACAGAGATTAGGTGGTATCTGGTAAAGCATTCAATTTCTACGTCCTTAACCATTTCTTCCAAAATTTGTGCGGCAATAAAATGGCTGACGGAGAAAACAGAGACGTTCAGCTCACGCCCTTCTTTGTCATAACCTTTAAATGTGTACCTATTCATTTAATTTATTTTTCTTAACAATAACTTCGGAGATGGCGATCGGAATTGGCGCGTAGTTTCCGTCGTCGTCTACGAACTTGGTCGACTGTGCCGGGTGGCCAAACGTGCGATTTAGAAGAGAATCGTTTGCCTGGTTATTAGGCTCTTTCGTGGTAATGAAGTAGTACGTGTCCTCTGGATTTGTCTTGTCCTCAATATCGCCGTTCGCGAGATCCACCATGTTTTCAATATACCAGAAAATGGTCGCTTGGTCTGTAACTAATTCAGGTTTTTTATTTCTGTAATAGCCAGTAGGCTTGCCATCTTTTTTTCTTTTTCCAGTCTTAATAAATTTTTTCTCAATTTTATATAAGAATTGCTGTCCGTTCGCGAGTGTTAGTTGATTGTGAAGAAGCTGATCCGCAAGCCCCATGACTTTTTGGCGGAAAGATTCCAGTACTTTAACGCGTTCAAGCGTTGCTGCGTGTTTTTTTCCTTTCTTTTTTCCCGCGCCTGGTCTTGCTCCTCCCCTTGCCATAGTAAGATTTATATTTCAGAATTTCAAAAATTTTTTAATATTTTCTGCCTTTCCTCAAAACTCTTGCCAAAAGCGTTGTAGTCTGTTCTTTTGAGCGCCCAGTATTTATCCGCGTCGTCGTACTGAAGTTTTGAAATATCCATTTGACCGGCTGCGCGGCAGAAAGCTCTTCTAATTTTAGGATGAAGAAGGGCAACAAGCAAGAGGAGTTTAAGCATTTTAAATTTTATTTTCATCTCCTTATAAGCGCCTTCTCTTTGAATTAAGAGTTTAGTTAGCTTGCTAATTTCCCTCCACGGACTATTAACAATCTTATCCACATTTGTCTCGGACATTATGTCAACGAGTCTAAATCGGTATGCCGAATCGTACTCAAAAACGTGAGCGACAATCTCTGGAAAGTAAAGCGTGTCTATACCGAGCTCGTTAAAAAAGTTTGAGAGAAGCTTCTCCAATTCAAGTATGCCGGGATCCCGATATTCTGGTTTTAGAAAAATCGGTAGGACGATTGGTTTAAGGGTTAGTCTAATATCGGTAATAATATTTTCTATCGTTTTTTTGTGCCCTACAAGCGAAAATAAAACGAGTGGTACCATCGCCGGGTGAGCGAACGTTTTAACCCACCAGATGAGTATTTTCTTTACAACGTTTATCGCCACAAGCGCTTCGGCTGTTGGCATTCCCTTGACCGGATACTTGTGGCCCTTTAAATACATTTTTATTCCATTTCCGCATTCAATTTTTTCGACAACATCTTCAGTGTTTCCCTCGTCTAAGACCCTTTGCTCTGAACTCCTAAATTTATATAGTTCAACCATAAAATAAAGCTTATCACACTTTTTTAATAAAAAATGAACTGTCGCCAATTAGAGAAATGTCAATCACTACAAGGATAAAATGCAATACGGTATCTTCTTAGCTTGTCTAATACCAACACTCTTTTATTAACTATCTTATTCGCTTGTTTGTCCTAGCTTGCTTTGCTATAATAATGGCATGCTATTAAGAGCGTCGCGAATTTCCGCTAAAAAGCAAAAGGAATTATTAAAGCTATTTTCTTTGGACGTTGAGGCCAAAAAAGCGGCAGAATTGGTTAAGGTAAGTAGAAATACTGCCTATTTTTATTACACAAATTTTCGAGAGCTAATTTTCAAACATTTAAGTCGGGCGCCAAGGTTCTCCGGAGAGGTTGAAATAGACGAGGCGTCAATAGGTGGGTACACGCCGAAAAAGAGGCCTGGTGCCGATCCAGAGAACTACGCTCCACACGTTGGAAACAAGATAATAAAGAAATACAAAAAACCACCAAAAATTCTCCTTATGGGGATTCAGCGTAGAAACGGCGACTTATACGTTCAAGTTGTGGCTGATAGAAGCCGAGAAACGCTCGTTCCTGTGATCCATTTAGTGGTAGAGGAAGGGACCACCATCTACACCGACGGATGGAGTTCTTACAACAAATTAGAGCTTTCTGGGTATAAGCATTTTAAAATAAACCACGACAAGAAGTACGCTAATAGGAAAGGTGAGCATGTTGCCACAATAGACAGCTTCTGGAGGGAATGCTTACCAAAAATTAGCCGTTATCGTGGTGGTTTTAGGCATAATTTTCCACTACACTTAAAAGAACAGGAGTTTCGCTGGAATTATCGCCGCGAAAAAATGGGAATTTTACCGACTATGAAAAAGTTGCTTCAAGATAGCGATTGAGAGTTATGCCAAGTCTTTTTGCATTTTCCCTCCTTTCTCTTAAGGTCATTATTTGAATAGATGCCGGTTGTTCCGGGAGACTACGGGTTAAGTCCTCCTTTAAAACTTCGTTAATGGCGTTGATAATTCTTTGATCTATTTTTCCAAATTCAATTTTACTAACCCCAGAGATTATCGTTGCGTGGTCCCGACCGTAGTATCTGCCAATTTGAGAAAACCCTAGACCAAGATGTTTTTTAGCAATGAACCAAACTGCCATTCTTGCTTCACAGACAAGCGCCACCCTAGATCTTCCTTTTATTTCATAAATAGGAACACCGGTTGCTTTTGAAATTTTTTCTTCCAAGGCCTGCATTAATATTAATTATATCTCTTTAAAATACTTATTATTATTAGGTATGTGGAATGTGTGGATATCCCCTTTAAATAGCTTTGGTTGGGTTGTTGGTAATTATGTTAATAAAAAAGGATAAAATTTAAATTCTTCCACAAATAACCAGTCTGTAGACAGGCTATTCTATGTTTTTATAAACAGGTCTTGGGCTGGATGTAAACAGATTGCTAACAAACCTATCCACCGTTACTCGTGAAACTATTACACGTGAAACACTTGACACATCATTATAGGATACAGTTGCGGGCTTGCCCGACTGACCCATTGACGATAAGGAAACAACTATCGTCCTATAGACGAATTCAACCGGCCCATCGCGGGGCCGGCTTGTTTTATAAGAAAACTCCCCGCGCGATGGCTAGGGGAGGGTCGCACAAATGGGCGACAAGACAGGTGCGGGGGCTACCTGTATTTGTTTATTATATCACCTCACTTGGAATAGTGCTTGGGAAAAAGAACTCTGAAATCGCTACAACAATAAAAGCGGGAATAAAAAGAATGGCGACAAAAATTTCAACGGGTTTCATAGATTCCATTATATCATTTTCTGTGATAAAATAAAAGTGGAGGTGATACTTATGGCTCTTTCGCTCATTATCCTTTTGATTGCCTTGGTTCCCGTGTTTCGGTTCCTCTACTTCCTCCGATACTGGTTCGTATCTCTCGCACTTCTCTTCGTCATCGTTTTTCTCGTGGGTTGTGCAACAACCGAAGAAAAAGAGTTTAACAAATACTGCCGTGAACGTGGTTCGGCTTACGGCGACTCTCGGTGTGCAAAGCCCAAACCGCCTCGCAATATGAAGGATTACGTTGAGTTCTGTGAATATCGCGGCTCTCGGAAACCCGATAACTGCTATTGGGTTCCAAGAGAACAAGCCAAGAGAGAAATAGAGAGAATCTTAAATGGCCGATAAATTATAGCCCCTTGCTAAACGCAGGGGGTTTTGTTAAGATGGTGGTGTGGAAGGGACAAGGTATTGATTGAGGGTTAATTCCTTTTTGGAGACTTTCTCAATCGCGTCTACTAGCCTCACCGTAACATAAGTCCCCCGTAAGGGGGATTTGTGTTATAATATAATCGGAACCCAACAAAGGAGGTGTTTATGCATCTCCCAGAAGGAAGCAAATGTATCTGGTGCAATCGTTCATTCAAAATCGGAGATGCGGTCTATGTTACTTGGTCGGATTTTCTTAACAAGCAAGCGGTTTTTCACGCTTCTTGTTGGAACTCCGAGGCGAAGTATATTGTAGATTTTCTCCCCGCGCTCAATAAAAGAGAGAAGCCATCATGAGATGCTCTTTATGCCCAAGGCGGCTGGGTGAAAAGAAAGACCGCCACAAAGTTAGAGAGGGCAGTATCCTCTTGCTTTGTTGTTTCGGGTGCTACGTTGATAAAATCGAACCCCTCAAAAAACTTTCCCCAGAGGAAAGAAAGGAGAAGCTATGCTCGCTTTTATCGGAAAGGTCGGGAAGGCGGCGCTGGTTCTCCTGAAACTGGCGTTCGTCTTGTCTGTGGTTTCGGGATTCTTCGTTCTGGGAATGGCCTATCAAAAGAGCTATTCCCACATTACGAACTGGTCGGAGCTTTGCTTCGTGCCAGACGCAATCACGGTCTTCTGTCAAAGAGAAGATGCCGGTGACGCTTACATTTGGAAAGTCATTGCCCTTAAAAACGAGGGCTGGCAAGACCAAGAAGTTCTCGTCATTCAGCACCGTGTCCCCAAGAATGAAGTGGGGTTTCGCTATGCGTTCTAGTTCTTTTTAAGTCCCTACAGAAATGCGGGGACTTTCTTTAGAGCATTGGTGTTGGTGTGCCAGTAATTCTCTTTTCAGCGATTTTAATGTATTCAGGATTTAGCTCAATACCAAGATATTTGCGACCAAGCTTTTTAGCAACAACGGCGGTGGTGCCCGCGCCCATGAATGGATCAAGGACGACCCCCCCCTGGCGGACATCCGGCTCTTACCGGTGTTTCAATAAGTGTTTCCGGAAACGTGGCGAAGTGTGCGTCTTCAAATGGCCTGGTTGTCTCTTGCCAAACGGCTCGTTTATTTTTTCTTTCCGTTACTTGAATAACCGCCGCCGTCCCGGTCCCCGCCTTTCCTTGCCTTTTTCCTTTATAAATAAATCTTCCCTTGTTGAGCCTGGAGTCAGTGTAGGTTGATTTTTCGAGCTGCTGCTCAAAATAGTACTTCTTTGATTTAGTAAAGAAAAAAATCGGTTCAAAGTCTACCGTGAATCGGTCTTTTACTGATGCCGGCATGACGTTTGGCTTGTGCCAAATTATTTGATTGCGAAGAATCCAACCCTGCTCGTCTATCATTCTTACAGCCAGACGATGGGCTTGAAGAGTTAGGGATTTTTCCGGAGTGTCAGTTCGACCAGGTATTCCATTGACCGTGAATCTCCGGTCGGCGCGTCCGCCATTTTTACCTTGATTTCCCATTGACTGCTTATGGGAATAGTTATCTCCGTGGTTCCACCACAATGTCCCGACGTCCTTTAAGACTCGGTGAAGTTCCGCGGTTACTAAAAGCATTTTATCGAGATATTCGGAAAGTGACTTTTCCAGGCCAAGCTGGCCCTCAACGCCGTAGTCTCGAAGACTATAATATGGCGGCGAAGTTATAACGCAATCAATACTCTCGTCCGGTAGAGTTTTTAAGACCCCCAAACAATCTCCCTGAATTATTTTATTCACCATACAAATTCAGGGGTTGGCTTTAAAAAACGCGTTCGCGAAACCCGCAGGAGTGATGGCTCGGCGATCTGCGACCGAAAGACCTTTAATCTTAGGAAGTGGTCTAATGTTTTTATTGCTAAACTCTATTTCTTGCTGCGTTAGCGGAATGGAATTCTTCTTTGGAAAATTAAAATTACCCCATATATAAGTTTCCTTTTGATACCTGTCACCGAAGTCGTATGGCTGAAAAGAGAACGGGGGCTTTCCGAGAAAGCGGGTTAGCAAGCCCCGGGGATTCTCGATGGCCCAAAACTTTAAATAAAAAGAGTGGTAGTACTGGCAGCTATGTATTATTTCTAGGCAGGCATTTACTATCTGCATGGCGCCGAGAAAGTCTCTAGCTGTTTTCGCCGTTGTTCGGGCGCGGGAAAATTGGGTGCAAGGAGGGGCCGCTATGATTCCATAAACATTTCCCTGCTCAACGGGCTCTGCAATTTCCGGATACTTCCACCACTGCCTTACATCGTAGTCTGGAAGAGTAATTACTCTCACGTCGTATCCGGAGTCTTTATACGGCTTACTCCATGCTCCGGTTCCGCCGCAAAGATCTAGGATAATTTTATTTTTGTGTTTCATGTTTAATTTTTTAAGAAAGTCGCCCACGCAAGGTAGGCGACTTGACGGATTACTTGCCGAAAGTGGCACGAAGGTAATCCATCTGAAGAGGCATGATTGAATAGTCTCCGCGGGAAACCCCGTTGAGGACCACAATCCCTCGCCATTCGCCACGCCCCTGAAGGGTACGGTAATCTTCGTCATGCGTGTAAAACGACCCGCAGACGAGACCGTTGCGCGCCAGACCACCCGGATACTCCTGTCGGGCATATTGGAAGCCCTGAAGGTGTCCCTGGACGAACGAGCGCCCGATCTTAGCGAGTCGATTCTGGACAGAGCCGCCGATCGCCTTTCCGCTGCTGACGTTGACGAAGTAGTGCGAGTAGCAGACCCCATCAATTTCGACAATTTTCAAGTACTCGTGGCGCAAAAATCCGGGCGTTTTGAGGTCGTCGAGTGAGACTTTTTCTTCCCACTTTGGATCCTCCTCAAGCGCTCGAGTGATGCGGTCTTCGTGGTTCCCGAAGAAGAAATGCCGCTCCGGCACCCAGGTCTTTTTGCGTCCCTGGCTTTTGATATCCGCATTCATCGGCGCGACAAGGCGCTCAAACGCCTCGTTGCCGACTTCGACGTCTTTCTGATAGCGCCGACCCTGGGCGCTTTTTGAACCGGGTGAGTCGTAGGTCGAGAGAGAGGGCATGTCCCACCAGTCTCCGATGACAACGACGACATCCGGCTTGTACTTGAGGATGGCGCGCGCCGCCCAGTCAATGTGCAAGGTCCCGACACCTCGACGGATCTGAGTATCGGGAATAATCAGGTGCCTCCGCCCCACCTTGTTTGGTCGGGACATACATACCTCCTGTAGTTAAAAAGAACAAGCAGTTTAAAGACCTGCTTAGGTCATCATCTGGTTTTATCTTTTGGGGCTTCGAGCATGCTAATATCGGCGCGATCGCCGCTTTTAACGCCGTTTTTATGGTTTACCATCGGTTTCTGCTCTTTGTTAGGGATAAAAGCGCCGGCAACGAGACGATGAATTTCTTTTGAGACGCAGACTCCGTTAACACAAAGGTTTACCTTAACGTAGCCCGTGTTCTGGTTGACCTGGGGCTTTAGCTCTCGCCCTGGCGATCCCTCTCTCCTCAAAGCCCTGATTTCTCCAGTCGAAGAAACCTCATAAAGATTTTCCAATCCAACCACCCCCTTCCAGGTTTTATACATATTGAATAACTAAAGTGCTGACAGGCTCAACCGGAACATATTTCCCATAAATCCGGTTGAGTCTGTCTTTTACTCGATGATAATTTATAACCTTTGAAAGCTCGTTAAGCTCTTCGCTAGACGCCCGATTCAGGGCCACCCAACGACAAAGTTCTTTGTCTAGGGTCCCGGCGTCTTGGTACTCATCAACGCCGTGTCCTCGGGCGCAAATTGAAATGATTGCGAATTTCTTATCTACTTGCTGCCCGCCGTAGATAAGGGCGTGTTCCAGGGTAATCCGGCCGCCACAAACGTGCGGAGAAAATGCGCGCAACATACAGACCCCGTATCCCAGGTCCTGTCTGATTTCTTTCATCACTTTTGCGGATATTCTTCGCATGTCTATATGCTAAAGAATTATGTCCGAGATTGCAAGAGGTAATTTGTGATTAGCTGTGGATAACTGTCCGAGGGTATTTTAGCCAGCGTCTTACCTGTTTTTCGTGGCAACCGACAATTCTCCCGATCTCAACATTAGAAAGTTTCTTACCTTTTTCGTTCTTATATTCTCCGAGTTCAAGGACTCGTTTTATCATTATTAAATTTGGTTTTCTGCCACGCATTTTATTCTAAATCTTCGCCTTCGTAGTTATCTTCTTCAACATCATCGGCGTCTTCTTCGGGTTCAATTATATCCTCTATGTCTTCGTTCCCTTTTTCGTTTTCTGGAAAATTTATTTTATTGTGATTCATTTTTGTAGCAAGTCCAAAGTTTTTGCTTACCCTTGGCAAATTTCATCGCCATAAATTCTAGTGCGAAATCGGGGTCCTGCGCCATCTCTCTTGAAACACTTGGGTGCGAGGGGAGGTGAATTTGCGCCAAGCCCCAGGAATCTTCTCGTCCGTTCGGTCCCGTTGGGTCTAGATGCCTGCTTTGTATCGTTGAAGAGGCGCTAGATTCGCAGAGAACCGTGCGAAACATCTCTGTTCCGTTCACCCCGTGCACCTCCGCATAATAGTATACCTTCTCCGGAATACTTAAGGTAGAGGTTGAAATCGTGTGGAAACTCGATTCCCTGCGCAGGATCGGGCTTTTTTCTACAAGCGCCGCCGCCTCCGTACTGGAGAACGCCAGGAGCACCGTTAAGATAAAAGTTATTATAAGCCGTGTGGCTAAACCTTTAAAGAAGAAAACTTACTTGACCTTGATTGCACCAAGGAATTTTCCTTCGCTATTCGTTCCTAGCGCCTTGAGAAGCGAAGAAACCGCCGCCAAGACCGCAACATTAAGAAGCACTTTAGGGTCTACTTCCAGGATGTTCGCAACGTCGCCGAGATAACCGAGAACCGCGAAAATAACACCCGAAAGGACCGCACTCCCAATGTTCTGAAGATTTAAATTTTGAAGCATAATAATACTCTAATTTGTAACCCTATCTATTATACCACGGCTTCGTAGTAGTAAATGGGATATCCACCCTTTCCTCGGTATCGGACGGCCCAGTCGCTTAAAGTGTAGTTTTTGAGCCATATTTTCTTATATGAGTCGTTTGACATTATCCCCTCTTTGGCAAAGATGCCCACATGACCATTAGGAATGGCGCCGGAGCCGAGCCCGGTAGGAGAGATGATTATATTACCGTCTTTTGCCTCAAGGGTGCGTTTAAAGAGGTTGGATTTATCGAGCCAGCGGTTTAGCTCAGTAGTAGATATTAAGAGGGGTATCTCCACCCCGACCCGTTGGAGAATGTTGCAGACAGATTCGGCGCAGGCAAGCTCTTCTGGGGCTTTGTCTGAAGGGCTGGCGTCTTTGCCTAACCAAGAATAAGCCTCCGTATATATCTTTTCTCTTAAGCTTGGTGGCTTCGGCAACATCGGCGGAAGTGGCACGACAGGCGGCTTTTGCTCTTTTAGAAGACCAATGAGTTTAAGAGCTAAGTTTATAATTCGTTTCATAAGGGGTATGCGGGGATCCCGGGCGGCAAGCTGATACTGCTTGGCGCACTCCATATTGTGGTCGTAGGAAATAACTTTTTGGTGTGGTGCGTAGGAGTCAAAAGCTTTCCAACCAAGGTCGTTCCAGCCATAAATCACCACCCAGTGCGTGTTTGGCTGCCCTCGGTCTACAAAAACCCCGTTTTCCTCCCACCAGGCCGTTACAGAGACGGCCACAGGACCTCTAAGGAGGTAATGCTTAAAGAGTACGTCGCGGTCTTCTTTTTTAACGCTTCTGGTCCAAAGCCACTGGTGTTTGAGCTCAAGGGCGTAATTTTTGCCTTTACTGATGAGTTCTGCCGGCACCGGTCTCGGTGTTTTATACTCGGCAAAAGTTTTAGTCATCGGCAAGTCGTCGTAGGGAATAACCCCAGAGAGCCTGAAACTTTCGGCGGCGTCATGCGGGTCGTGCCCAGGCGGGTTAACGCCGGCGATATTGTAGTTGTATCGTTCAGAGTATTCGTTTTTTTCTTCGTAGTGAAAGTTTTCGAGAATCTGTAGGATATTTTCCGTTCCGTAGATAGTGCATCCGAATGTTTCGTAGGCGGGCGTTCGTTGAACCTCCGAATCTGGCAAATATTTATCCCACTGACCGGAGGGGTTTAAAATCTCCTGCGAAAGAGGGGAGTTGCCGAGTTTATAGGCCCGAACATCTTCTACCGCATTTCTTTTAAAGCCGTATTGACGTATTTCTTTCATTTTAATGGTTATGTGAATAGTAATATTTTCATGGTGTTGTTGTGGCTGCAAAATTTTTTTCTATCCGGCTTTCAATATATTGAGGATTTATATTGTTAATTATAAGCAGGGTGTCAAGTTTGCCGTTAATAAAAGACTGTTGCCTCGCGAGTTCGGCCAGCTCGTCTTCGACGAAAGAAACGGCATCTTCAACTCCGGCAACGGCTCCTTGAGTGATTTCTATGTCCCTGGTATTTACTGCAACGTCAGTAAAAAGTTTAATAATGCCGCCACCACTAAGAAGAGCGAGAACTACCGTTGCGAGAATACTTGCCTGGCCTCTACTTGGCTTCTTGTTCATTGTGGAGATAGTGGGAGTAGTCTACCGTCTTCCACGTTGAGCCTAAGAAGAGGCACAACTACTTCTCTAAAGATCTTGTTATCTTCAGCAATAACCAGTAGGGCGCTATTATCTATTTTTCTTGCCGGCATTGAGAATATCAACAAGGTAAGGCAGATGAGCGCTATTGTGTTAAGGATAAGTAACCAGAATCGCCAACTTTGTTTTATTTTTTCTTTCATATCTTCAGTTAGTTCTTAATAATTCACAGGCCCTGCCGTTGGCATTGCCGTCTAAATAAGCCGCGCCGCGAAGATAGGCTTTTTGCGCGGCTTGGTATGAGCTGAAGTCGGAGCATCTATATTTTATAAGAGGCAAAACTCGATTCAGCTCATACCAAGCCGCCAGAGCAATTAGAAGAAGGAAGAGCGAAAAGATTGCTAATCCCGCGCTAGTTCTCGCTAATGTTCTGATGAGCTTGTACATGTTAGTTCAGGTAGACACCTCTAACGAAGACTCTAAAGTCATAGGTTGTCGTTAGGATGGCCGCAGTTGCGACACGACAGACTAAGCTGTCACCACTAGACACAAGAGTCTGGTTGTTGTCCGGTTGTTTCTTGGTGAACTTCCCGGCCTGATTAGCGAACGAGAGCGACAGAGACGTCGCCACATCGTTGTAATTTGATGGATTGCTTCCGATGTTGATAATCGGAGCAGTCCCAAGGCCAGAAACATTCACTGCATTGACGAAGTACTCGGTTACCAAGAAGTCTCTTCCCGAGTTATTTGAAAAGATAGTGGTATTACCGACTGTCTTTCCGTCTATTTGGGGAGAAACGTGACCAGCGAGAGCACTGGCTACATCCGCCTGCACGGTTCCAAGCGCACTCCAGATTATGTCTTTGGCTGTGAATCCGGTGTACGAACGAGAAGAGGCCTCTGCAAGTATGTCTGCCTCTACCGCTGCGTTCAATTCTGCTAGAGAGTCAAACTCGCTTGTTAAGACAAGAACTTCTAGATGAGAGCCGTCTACACTACCATCAGATTCGTCGAAGAAGTCAACAAAAAACTGAAGTCTTTGCTCTGAAGTGTTTAAACCAGCATGTTCAACGATTATTGCTTTCATTTCTTTTTGGGTTAGCTTTGTTAACCCTGCCTGTTTGCCTATCTTCCTCGGTACTGTTGATTGGAAGTAAGGCGACAACACGCTAAAACCACTTTTATCACTTGATAAAAGTGGTTTAGTTCCTGCCAAAACAGGCAGGGTAAAAGGTCCCTGTACCAGAGACGCTTTGCGCTGACTGCTTTGGGTAATTAGTTTCATACGCTAACGATTATAATTAAACACCGGCATTCTGAGCCACAGACGCATGGACACAACATCTATTGCTTTTATAAATCCAGCAGCAACATTAGCGCTGTATGTTCCAAACGTAAGTGGGAATGAGCTTGTGTTTGGATAGTGAGCTCCGGCGGAGATAACTGCAACAAGGGTCATTTGCCTTGTGGCTGTTGCCATGTAAAATTTCGCCCGATTATTGTCTGCTTCAATGCGAAACTTATAAAAGCCTCCGGTGGTTGTGACAGATGTGCTTGAAGCAAAACCCGTGTCTACAATTTGCTCATTGGACCCACCGTTGGCATCTTTGCAGATGGCCTTCCAGTTTGCTCCCGCGGTGGAGGAGGCCGTAAAATAGCAACCGGCCGTTGGCTCTGTTTCAAATGCCGCTCCGCCAGTATTGACATTTGTAAAACCTATGTAATATTTTGAAGATGAGGCGTTTTGAGGATAAGTTATCCTAGCAACTGTTTCCATTACCGGGGTTGATGTTGCAATTTCTATCAGGGCGCCAGTTTCTGAACTGGACGAACCCGGTATAAATAATCCAGATCCGCTATTTGCTGCAACCAGACTTGTGCTTGGAGTGCATGCCGAGGCGCTCGTCGTGCAGATCTGTCTAAAAATTAGACCGCCCGACACAACGTTTCCATTAAACCACGCGCCAGTATCTTCTTGAAACGCATATTCTCCAGGTAGACACGCCTCTGCGTCGTCACCAGTATTGTTTGGTCCACCGGCGACACATTCCCACAGCTGAACAGAGCCCGTATTTATTCTTATGGCGCCAGAAAGATGATCAAGAGGTATTGGCTGATCTCCTATTTCTGATTGGCCAATCAGAACTCTGACGCCATTGTCTATATTCCTAGTTCCAATATCAATCAGTGAAGTTGTTGTTCCAAAAACAGATACAAGTCTCCCAAAATCGTTTGTGCTCGTAGAGACCGCAAATAGTGGGTGGGCGTAGTCATAGGCAATATCTCCTATAGAGAGATTTGCCCACGGTGTTGATGAGCCAATGCCTAGTTTTTTATTTGTCGAATCCCATTTGAAATTGACCTGATCTCCGCTAAAGGTTAGTCCGTCATTGGTAAATTGAACAGCGCCAGCATCGCCGCCAGGATCAGCGCTCCCGCCACTACCACCGCCATTGTCTAGCACAAATGCATTTATTACAGTTCCAGCACCAATTAAAATGGGGGTGCCCCCGAGCGACAGTGAAAACTGGTTGATAGATGCGGTTGTTGATGCCCAGGCAATTCCAAACTCAGTAATACTGTCAACATCACCATTTACGCCGTAGTAGGCCATTTGACCGTTTCCAAATTTTCGTGTGGTGGTTGCATTATGCATTTCTATTACAAGCCACCCTCTTTTTGTTTGAGTGCCTGTATTTGGTACGCCAAAAACGCCAAAGGCAGCGTTAATCGAATCCGCCGCTGCGGCGCCGCCGTTTTTTGATGAAAAGGACTCGTAGACGTTATTAGTTCCTTTACAGCCGCCCCAGTCTTCGTTGAAGCAAAATCTAAGGTCCGCATTGGTTGTAGTGGTTGCAATATAGACCTCGATCCTGAGACTTTTTCCGTAAGGTATGCCTCTAAGAGAAGTGGTTGCTAAGTCTTGAACAGAGGTTGTTGAGACTAGAAAAGCTGGACCTTCGCTAGTACCACCAATACAGGTATTGTCTATAGCAAAACATCCATCGTTTAAATTAATGCCACCAGTCCCGTACAGGGAAGAAGTTGCTGTGCCAAAATTAGCCACACCACCTACAGAGAATTGGGTGCCTGGTGTATTTGTTGCAACTCCAAAGAAACCGTTGCTGCTTATTATAAGCGCCGCCATTGTAGATGTGCCGAAGGTTGAGGCCGAGGAGGTCGCGAGGTAGAAGAGACCCCCGGCGTTTCTGAAGGACCAGTGG
>Ga0187892_10006534_pt1 | contig 17232 bp, 20 predicted proteins | sample MA1701073metaG_FD_139345 | JGI IMG/M metagenome (GOLD analysis project Ga0187892, IMG submission 139345) | Bio-ooze microbial communities from a basaltic lava cave in the Kipuka Kanohina Cave System on the Island of Hawaii, USA - MA170107-3 metaG ... | reverse complement strand
TTGTCCATACGGGATGACCCTGTGAACACCATTCAAAGGGCTCCCAAGATACCGTCCGAGGTCTTGGAGGGCCATCCGGCTCCGCACCATCTCCCCCACGAGCTCCTCGCTCAAGGGGCCATCACGTGCTTGCTCGGAACCGGAAGCCCTCAATGGCTCCAGACGATCCAGAACCACGACATACAAGGGGCAAGGGGTGGGGGTTCCGGGCGGACGTGCAGAAGCAGCGGCGTGTGGGGGAAGGGACGTGGCTGGGTACTAGACCGAACGGGTTGGCGCAAACCGACGCTCGCACGCGTCCAAACTGCGATACCAGGATCGGGAAACCGACACTGAAGTAGACTCCGGCGTAGAACTAACTATGCCCAAGCGAGTCGAGACGATCGTCCTGCACGACAGCACCGCTCCCACGCCCGAGGGCAGCCAGATGGGCGGCAGCTACGCGCTGGCCAACTTCGACATGCTCATCAAGCAGGCGCGGGCGAACGCGCTGTGGCCGCTGACGTTCGGGCTGGCTTGCTGCGCGATCGAGATGATGAGCACGGTGGCGTCTCGCTTCGACTTGGCGCGCTTCGGCTCGGAGGCGTTCCGCGCGACCCCCAGGCAAGCGGACGTCATGATCATCGCGGGCAGGCTCAGCAAAAAGATGGCGCCGGTGCTTCGCCAGATTTACGACCAGATGCCCGAGCCCAAGTGGGTCATCAGCATGGGGGCGTGCGCTTCCAGCGGCGGCGTCTACAACAACTACGCGATCGTGCAGGGAACCGACCAGGTCGTGCCGGTGGACGTGTACGTGCCCGGTTGCCCGCCCTCCCCGGACGCGCTCATTTACGGCATCCTGAAGCTCCAAGAGAAGATCAAGAAGCAGAAGCACGGCTCGCTCAAGGAGCTGCGGCTGGTCGAGCTCACGCCCCGAACGCTGGAAGAGGTGTCGACTTGAGCGTGGGCATCCTCAAAGACATCGTCAAGCCGATTCTGACGGGGCTCGGAATCACGGCGCGAAGGCTTAGGCGCAAGAAGGTCACGATCGGCTACCCGGAGGAGAAGCGCGAGCTCTACCCGCGAACCCGCTGGCGGCACTTTCTCACGCGATACGAGAACGGCCTGGAGAAGTGCATCGGATGCTCTCTGTGCGCGGGGGCGTGCCCCGCCAAGTGCATCAACGTCGTCTCCGCGGAGAACACGGACGAGGCGCGGTTCTCGCCCGGCGAGCGGTACGCCGTTCGGTACGAGATCAACATGCTGCGGTGCATCTTTTGCGGCTACTGCCAGGAGGCATGCCCGACGGGAGCTATCGTGCTCCGCCAGAACTTCGAGCTGGCGGACTACAAGGTGGAGGACTTCATCTACACGAAGGAGATGCTCCTGGAGAGCTACCCCGGCGAGGCGGACGAGTGCCTGAAGCCGAAAGCCGCCGCGTCCGCGGGATAGGCGATCCGCGCACCGGCGTCGAGACCTCCGGCATGCTTGGCCCGGCTCTGCTCCGGGTACCTTCCGCTTGGCAATGCCGGTTCGCCTCATTCGACGCGTGACGTTCTCCGCCGGGCACCGCTTCTGGCTCTCCCAGCTGTCGGAAGCCGAGAATCGAAGGCTGTTCGGCGTGTGGGCGTCTCCCTACAACCACGGCCACAACTACGTCCTCGAGGCGGCTATCGAAGGTGAGCCGGACCCGGAGACCGGGATGGTCGTGAACATCAAAGTGCTGGACGACCTGCTGGACGAGCGCATCGTCGCGCACCTCGACCGAAAGAGCCTAAACGACGAGATCCCTCACTTCGCCGAGCGCGTTCCGTGCCTGGAGAACCTGCTGCCGTACGTTCGAGACAGGATCGGCGAGCTCCCGATCGGGACGCGCCTGACCGGCATTCGCTTGGCGGAGACGCCGGATTTCTATGCCGAATCGACCCTCAGAAACGGAGCCTGGAACATGACACTCACCCGCCTGTACGAATTCGCCGCCTCGCACCGGCTTTACAGCCCGAATCTGTCGGAGGATCGCAACGCGGAGCTCTACGGCAAGTGCGCGAATCCGACCGGCCACGGGCACAACTACAAGGTAGAAATCACGGTCGACGGGGAGCCGGATCCGGTAACCGGCATGATGGTGGACCTGGAGGCGCTCGATCGGGCTGTCCACGAAAGGGTCGTGGACCGTTACGACCACCACAACCTGGACACCGACCTCCCGGAGTTTCAGGGCAAGATCACGACGTCCGAGGTCGTAGCCGCCGAGATTTGGAAGGCGCTGGAAGGCCGCCTGCCGGCGAAGCTGCGGCGAGTCCGGCTTTATGAGACGGATCGAAGTTACTTCGAGGTCGAGGGTTGACGTCGCCGCGCCGCGCGATCGTCACGGGCGCGTCGAGCGGGATCGGCCGGGAGACCGCGATCGCATTCGCAGAGGCGGGAATGGACGTCGTTCTCGCTTCCAGAAGCGGAGACGCGCTTAGAACGCTGGAAACGGACTTGTGCGAAAGGGGATTGCGAGCGGTGGCTTCCACTTGCGACGTGAGGCAAATCGAGGAAGTCGAGCGGCTTGTCGAAATGGCGCGGGCGCGAGGAAGGGGAGTGGAGCCGGTGTGCGTGCACGCCGCCGGCGTCGCCTGGTTCGGAGGGATTCACGAGGTGGATGCCCGGAAGCTCCGCGAACAGATCGAGACAAACCTTCTTGGGGCGATCCATCTCTTTCGGTCCGCGCTCCCCTGGATGCTCGAAGAGGGCCGAGGAACCGTCGTAAGCATCGCGAGCGTCGCCGCGGAGCATGCATTCCCTGGCGCCGCAGCCTACTGCGCGAGCAAGGCGGGCCTGCGGATGCTGGCCCGCACGCTCGCGGCCGAATTTGCGGACCGGGGACTGCGGTTCTTGACCGTGATGCCCGGCGCGGTGGACACCCCTCTGTGGGACTTCCAGCCCTCCGCACCTCCGCGCGAGGATATGCTTTCCTCGCGCGATGTCGCACGGACGATCCTTCGAGCCGTGCTCGAACGAAGCAAAAGGCGATACGACGAGCTTTCGATACTTCCGCCGAAGGGGATTCTGTAGGCGGGAGTGGCGAACATCGGAACTTGATGCTACAATAGCCGCATCCGGCCATTGGGCCGGCATCGTTATGAGTGGCGCTCTTTTTGTGTCTCGATACCTGTGCCATCCGCCCACCTGGGCGGACACGATCATAGGCGCGCGGGCCGTCGCCCCCCGAGGGGCCCGTATGCCGGCGCATGCGGGCCTTTCGGTTTTTGGATTCCCATTGCGAGCGTGCGCCGCTCTCACAGGAGAGCCTGGGCGTGATCCTTCGAACTTGGGAAACGGAGTCGGCAAGTGACGAGCTCGGAAGTCCTGCTTTTGAACCACAACTACGAGCCGCTGAACGTGTGCAACCTTCGGCGGGCGATGGCCTTGCTGCTTCTGGGCAAGGCGGACCTGGTGCACGCCAGGGAGGCGCCGCTTTTGACCGGGAACGGCCTCCTGAGCGCGCCCTCCGTGCTGAAGATGCGATACCTCGTGAAGCGGCCGATGCCCGAGCTTCGCCTGTCCCGCCATTCGATCCTGGCGCGCGACAGGTACACGTGCCAATACTGCGGCGCGCACGGCAGGGAGCTCACGATCGACCACGTCGTTCCCCGGTGGGCAGGCGGCCCGCACGCCTGGGACAACCTCGTCGCTTGCTGCCGCCGTTGCAACCTAAAGAAGGGCGACAAGACGCCGCAGCAGGCGCGCATGTCCCTGCTGAAGCGTCCCAAGAGGCCGCACTTCGTGCCTTACCTTTCGCTGCCGGTCTACCTAAAGGCCCGGTCGCGTGAGGAGTGGACGATGTACCTGCCGATCTTCGAGGAGTTTCACCTCGAAGTCGCGCACGCCTGAACCCAGTACTCCCCCCTCCCCTTGTTTCGAGTCCGCGAGGAACAGGGGGAGGGGGTTAGGGGGTGAGGGTTCCGGGGCGGGCGGGAAGTACAGCTTTCTATAGAGCGCCGGACGTTCATCCCGGAGGACCCCCATCCCCGGCCCTTGCCCCTACTCCTCGCGGACTCGGAGCATGGGGAAGGGAGTTCTATTGCAGATGTCCCCAAAGTGCCCACTTCCCCCTGCTCCTCGCGGACTCGGAGCAGGGGGAAGGGAGTTCTATTGCAGATGTCCCCAAAGTGCCCACTTGCCCCTACTCCTCGCGGACTCGGAGCAGGAGGAAGGGTGTTTTCCCTTTTGGGAGCGATGGTAAGGCAGTTCAGCATGGAGATGCGATCGGTTCGCGATCACACGAACTCTGCGATCTCGGAGAGGTCCTTTTTCCCGATGTCGGGGATTACGCAATCGGCTGCCGGGTATCCGACGGGCATAAGCACGAACGGTTTCTCGCTCGGGGGCCTGCCGCATATCTCGCGCAGAAAAGTCATCGGCGCGGGCGTGTGCGTGAGCGTGGCCAGCCCGGCCCTATGTAAGGCGTAGATCAGGAATCCGACCGCGATTCCGACCGATTCCGTCATGTAGTAGCTCTTGAGCCTCCTGCCGTCGGGAAGGTCCTCGTAGTCCCGCCGGAACACGACGATCACCCACGGCGCGTCGGTCAGGTGCGACTTGACAAAGTCGGTGCCGAGAGGCGCGAGCGCATCCAGCCATTCCCTCGGCGCCTTCTTCTCGTAAAACAGCTTCTCCTCCGCTTCGGCCGCTTCGCGGATTCTCGCCTTGACATCCTGGTCGGAGATCGCGACGAAGTGCCAGGGCTGGCGGTTCGCGCCGCTGGGAGCGGTTCCCGCGATCCGGATCGCGTCCTCGATGGCCTCGCGCGGCACGGGATCGTTCGAGAACAGACGCACGGACCGTCTGGCTCGCATTAGAGCCAGCTCGTCTCGGAGGATTCGAAGCCCGGCTTCGGGAGGGATGCGCTCGGGGCGGTAGGGAATCGATCGGTAGCTCACGGACCGGTTATAGCCGACCGCGGGGCGATGGGGCGCAAAAAGAGAGAGCGGCGGCCGGGGCCGCCGCTCTTATCGATGTTTCAAGGCAGCAGACATCGATCCGGGACTCGGACGGCTATCCTCCGCCGCCTCCGGCTTTCTTCTTCTTCGCCTTCATCATCTCCAGCCGGTCGCGAAGCTCCTTGAGCGTGTCGGCGGGGAAGTCTCCCTGCGACTCGGCGATCTTGACGGCCTTCTTCTGGTTTTCCAAGGCCTTGTCCACCTGCCCGTTCTTGAACTGAGCGTAGGCGAGAGTGTCCAGGATGAACGGGTCCTCGGCCTTCGCCAGCTCGTTCGCGCGCTCGGCGATCTTGACCGCGAGCTTGTAGTTCGGGCTCTTCAGCTTGATTGGGGACTCGTCGTCCACGATGCTCCAGGCCAGGCTGTTCAATGCGTTGGGGTTGTCCTTGGCGGGGCCGTCGAGCATCTTTTCGGCCCACTTGTACGCAGCCGCCTCGTCGGACTGGAGCATCACGTTGAACTTGGTCATTCCCAGGTTCAGCGCCAGCTCCGGCTTCTTCTCGACGAGCTTGTCTATCTCGGCTATGGCCTTCGGATAATCCTTCGCCACCATCGCCGCGTTGAGGCCCGCGTACATTTCGCGGCGCTCCCTGTTAGCCTCCCGGCGCTTGGCGTCCTTCTCGGCGGCGGCCTTCGCGTCGAAGGTGCCGTCGAGGATCTCCTGGAGCGGCTTGCCCAATGCCATGGGGTGGCCGATCCAGAGGATCGTTCCCTCACCGTTCACGATGAAGCTCGTAGGGATGCCGTTGCTTTCGCTGGCGGCCATCCAGTCCTTGGCGATGGTTCCCTTGGGGTCGTCAGCGGCGACGCGGTAGCCCATCTTGTCGCCGAATTCGTTCACGTACTTCTCGACCTTGGCGATGTACGAATCGTCCTTGGGCTCGCGCTCCTCCCAGATATTCACTCCGGTGATGACCACCTTGCCCTCGTACTTCTTCTGAAGCTCCGTGAGGTGCGGCACGGCACCCTTGCACGGGCCTCACCAGGTGGCCCACATTTCGATGACGTGCACCTTGCCGTCGCCGAGCTTGACGGGTTCTCCCTTAATCCACTTGTGTGCTTTCAGCGGCGGGGCGGGGGTGCCCACGCCGACGTCGCCGGCAAGCGCGCTCCCGGCAAAAGCCGAAAGCGCAGCGCCGGCAACTAAGAATCGAATCGAGCAATACATGACGATTCCTCCATTGGTTCGAGTATAGCTCGCAACGCCTCATGTCAAGAGCCGGGAACAGTGCGAGGAATGAGACGCACGGTGGGACCAAGGTCCCAGGAACTCGGCTCACATCTGGATTCTGCAGAGGTCCGACTCGTTAGATGCTGTGGGGTGGTACAACCGAACGCGCGCACGTGCGCAAAGCGGGAGTCGAGCTACCGGCTCCGTCGTGAAATGGGAAACGGATGCGCGTCCTCCACATCTGGGCGGCGATCGGTCTAGGGTGATGAAGACGCAGAACACCCGGTCGATCATCACCCGCCTGCCTCGCCCAAGGGCGCAGGATAGGTACGGGCCGCTCCCGGATGGAGTGGCTGTGGTCGAGCGTGCTGTGCTATAATCCCACCATGGCTCGAATGCTGTGTCGGGTGTCACCGCATTGCCTGGCCCTCCTGGTTCAACTCGCAACTGCCCAAACATGGGTGCAGACCCAATCCGTAGACTTTTGGAACAATCACACGATTACGGACCGAGTTTGGTTCTACCGCAACCCAGACGGTACTCCCGGGCCGCCTGGCGGCACGTATCCGCCGATTGAGTACATCTTGGATGCACCATACGGTAATCCCTTAGCACTTGCCTTCTCAAAGGCAGTTCATCCAGTCTTCGAGGTACGCTTTAAGAACGTGTGGCACTCTCCTGTAAGTGGATACTTTAAGGTATTTGCGACCTACGATAGTTGGTACAGCTTGCCGTTCTTTTCCACTTGGTCGCCAAATATTCCGTTTACGCTGCAGCCTGGCGAAACGAGGGCTGCCACAACTCAACTACTCGCTCCATTGCCGGATCAAATCGACAATGGAATGCTGCAGTTTCACATTAAGTACTATAGTGATTCACAAATAGAAATAGGAGATACGGGATTACTTTTCGAGATTTACGTAACCAACTCAGCTCCGGTTAGCTCCACAGCGTTCCTTGAAACTCAGTGGGTGCCTTGGATAGAGATGCTGCGCGTCGCAACAAAGGCCGCCGCAGACGCGCAAGGAACCCATAATGCGCTCCAACGCTGCGCAGACGAAGTCCGATTCTTCTTTTTCCAATACGATCTTGCTCGAGAGGGATACCCGAGGAACTATACGTTTTTCTATAACATGTACAATTTGACTGGATTGTGGTCGTCGAGTGGCTTAAAGGTAGGAAACTGTGACGACATAGCATTTTTCACGGCTCTGCTTGTTGCGTCGCTGGGATACAACTGCAGTGTAGAAGATGTTAGTACGCTAAACCAGCCGTATCCGCACCCTGTCTACGCGCAAATGTTTGTCACTAACAATGTGAAAATGGCTGGGTATTTCAACTATCAAAAAGTGATCTTCGGGAGACACGCGATAGTCATAATGGACGAAAAGGCGTACGACGGTTCGTTGCTGGTTCATCCTAACCAGACATGGAATCCAGACAATTTACCGTTTGGAACCTACTCGATTCCGGTCACGAATTACTGGCAGACGCCAGACTTTAAGGGTTTGGTGTGGAGATACGCACATTATCCATCCGAAGAGGTGAGTTGGGATCAGGGTTTTATGGTCACTCTTGATCCACAATATACGGTCGGCGAAGAAGTTCCATTAAGACGATTGCAGATGCGGTTAAAAGGGGTGTGGTAAGCGGACATGAGGCATCGAAAGCGAAGCTTGGTAATTCCGTTGGATGTGTGAAACGTTCATGTTATTAGAGGTAGTGGGAGTTTTTGTGGGCGCGAGCTTGACTTGCGTTGCGGATAGTCAGGATCTGCTGATGATGGGTGCAGGCTTTGAGAGGGTTGGGTCGCCAACGCGGGTGCTCGGCAACTCTGAGGAGAGAGTGTTGACAACGTGGAGGCGCGCACGAGACGAGACTATAATGAGCATTGGTGTGGCGCGATTCAGCACGGCTGAAGCACATCACGCAGGAGTCGTGGAGGCCGAGCGAGGTTTCGGGGGCAAATGCCCGGGCTTCAAGGTTGCAGGCTTCTCAGGTCTACGCATTGGTGAAGCGGGCGGCATTGCTTCCAGTAGGGTTGGGCCTGCCCACACGATTGTTGCGATTTGGCCTCGCGGCATGGTTTACGTGAGTCTCCAGTATTCCGGGGATTACGAAGGCCAAGTGCCGACCTGGAGGGTACCGTCTGGCGGCCCGGAGCGCGCGCTTCTCGAAGCTGTGGTGAGAATGGCGGTTGGTGAGGCAATTGAGGTCCCCGGCTTAGCACACGAGACCTTGGACGTCGTCGCGCAAAGTGCCACTGCATATCGCCTAGATAGGAATGTGGCCACGTTGACCGCGACTTTTGTACGAGGTGGGCGATCAGTCAGAATTGGCGTAGGTTCAAAGCACGTCGAGATAGACGGCGTTGAAAGAGAATTGACCGGGTACGTGGTCCTCAGGGAAGGACGGTGGTATGTGCCTACAAGCCTTCGCCAATTTCTGGACTAGTCATTGGGGAAAAGGGTTCGTTCCGAAAGTCCGTTCGGTTCGTTCCAGAAGTCCGTTCCGTTGCCTGTCCAAGTGGCTTGTTTACGGTCGGGGGTTCTGACCGCCGAGAGTGCTTCGGTTCGCCCTCGCATGTAGACGACATTTCGCAAACATCGTTGGTGCCATCGAGTCTGTTCAACAAAGGTCACGGCGCTGAAGGTATGGTAAGACTTCGATTCATCCGGGTCGCGTTGGAACGTGAATCGAGGAGGCGCGCACATGTCACGCATTGTCAAGATTATTCTCTGTTTGTCAGTTGGGTCCGCCGCTTTCGCGCAAGCCCCGCAGCCGGGGCCCGAGATGAAGAAGCTCGAGGCCTTTAACGGAACGTGGGTCGGCAAGATGAAGCACTACATGGAGCCGGGCGCCGCGCCGCAGGTCACCGACGGCACGCTCGTCTTCGACATGATCATGGGCGGAATGTACCAGCGCATGACCTACACGAGCGAAATGCCGGGAATGGGCAAGATCGACGGCCTGATCCTTACCGGATACGACGCGCAAAAGAAGTGCTACCGGTCCTGGAATTACAACAACTTCATCCCGGTGCCGGTCGAGGAGACTTCGAACTGGGAAGGCGAGTCGATCGTCGGAAAGTCGGTTCCGATGGACATGGGCATGGGCCCAATGGTCCAGCACTCGACGGTTCGCCTGAAGGGCAAGGACGAAATGGTCATCAAGATCGACGGGGAGATGGGCGGCCAGCGCTTCACGATGCTCGAGATCGAGCTGAAGCGAAAGTAGCGCGCCCTAATTCGCATCGTCTACGGCCCGCCCGCGAAAGCGACTCGGCCATTCGCAGGAAAATGCAACGATAGGGTTGCATTTTCTGTTTGATGCGGGCATAATGCAACCGAGAGGTTGCGTATGAACACTACTTTGCAGGACAGAATCGAGCGCGAGCTGACGCTGAAGGCGCCGATCGAGCGCGTATTCCGCGCGCTCACCGACGCCGGCGAGCTGGCCAAGTGGTTCCCGAAGGCCATCGAGGGAAGGGTCGCGCCGGGAGAGACGGCGGTGTTCGACTTCGGTGAGTACGGGAAGGCCCCGGTCCATGTGGTGGCGGTCGAGCCGTTCTCGTACTTCGCCTTCCGCTGGGTGCCCGGTTCGGTCCCGTTCCGCGGCGATCCGCTTTCCCGGCCGAACACGCTCGTGGAGTTCCGGCTGGAAGAGGTCGAGGGAGGGACGAGGCTGCGGCTAACCGAGAGCGGCTTCGCCTCGCTTCCGGCAGAGGAGCACGCCAAGTCCCTCGAAGAGAACACGCAGGGCTGGGATTCCGAGCTGGCCTCCCTGGTCCGGTTCGTGGAAGGCGCGTAGTGGCGGTTTCCGAAGTCTTTCGAGCGCTCGGGGACCCGGTGCGGCTGGAGATGGTTCGGAGGCTCTCCCTGGGCGAGCCTTCTACCATCTCGGGGGTTTCGCTTGGCCTTGGGATCACGCGGCAAGGCGCGCGCAAGCACTTGCAGGTTCTCGCGGACGCGGGGCTCGTTACGCTGGTCTCGCAGGGCAGGGAAGTGGCGGTCGCCTTGAGCCCCGCGAGGCTCGAGGCGGCGAGGGCTTTCCTCGCCGAAATGGAGCGCCGCTGGGACGAGCGGTTGGACGCCCTGAAACGGTTCGTCGAGAAGACCCCTGAAACCCGATAGGCGATCCGGGGCTGCGCGAGCTTGCCCGCGCAACCCCAGCAGAGCTTCGGTTCCAGGCTCTGGCGCTATCCGATCCCGCTGCCCGCTCCATCCGCCTTGGGCGGACGAGGCGGCTGCGGCGGGCTGAACTTGAACGGCTTGCCGAGCAGCGCCTCCCACTTCGCGCGCTGCGCCGGCGAGAGCACGTCCAGGATCTGCTTGGCGGTCTTTTCGCGCTGCGCCTCCATCTGTTTGCGCATGGCGTCGAAGTCCTGTCCGGGGGCTCCGGGTTGGCCCGCTCCCGGAGGCGGCTGAGGCGGGTTTCCGCCGAATCCGCCCGGCCTATCCACTCCCGGGGGGCCGCCGGGACCGAAGCCCATCGGGCGCGGCCTGCTCGACTCGATGATCTCCCGGATCTTGTTGTGCTGCTCGACGGTCAGTCCTACCTGCTCCGCGACCTTCGGGTCGCCGAGCGCGTGCGGCCCTTGGTGCTGCAGCACAAGCTCTCGGTAACGCTTGTACTGTCCGTCGTTCAGGATGCCCTTGATCTGCAGCTCGAGCTGCTCGCGCCGCTGCGGGTCCATTCCCGGTCCCATGCCGGGCCCGCCGAATCCTCCTTGGCCGGGCCTGCCCGGGCCGAAGCCCTGCGGTCCCGCCGCTCCGGGCGGTCCAGGAGGTCCTTGCGGAGGCTTTTGGTCGCCCTTTCCGAAGCCGCCGCCGCCTTGCCCCGGTGATCCGGGAGGCGCTTGGGGCGGCTTTTGCCCACCCGGCCCGAATCCTCCCGGTCCAGGTTGGCCCCCCGCGCCCGGAGGGCCGCCCGGACCCACGGGAGGAAAGTCGAAAGCGCCGGGGCCGGCCGGGGCCCGAAGCGCCTGCTCCAACTGCTGCTTTTGCTTGTCGGTGAGCTTCAATTCCTGCTGGACATCGGGCCAAAGCAGGATTCCCATGGGCATGATCGGGCCCATCCGAATCCTCCCGCCTTGCGGGCCGCCCTGGATGCCCGGCGGCGCTCCCTGGCCGGTTCCGGGCGCGTTGCCGGGAGGAAGGCCCTGCGACGACGCCAGCGCCGCGGCCGCCGTGACCGCCACGGTGTAAAAGACTGCTTTCATCGTGATCGTCTCCTTTTGGTCTCGGTGCGCTTACATTTCCAGATCGGAATTAGGAATTCGTTTGGTTTTGAGGTTTCTGTGCAAACCGCAGCGTTGCCCGCGTGCCTTTGCCGAGCTCGCTTTCGATTTCGAGGCTGCCCCCGTGCGCTCGCATGATTTCATCCACGATCGCGAGCCCTAGGCCCGCTCCGCCCACATCGCCGCCGCGAGATTGGTCAGCTCGGTAAAAGCGCTCGCGCAAGTGGGGAAGGTGCTCGGGCGAAACGCCCTCGCCCCGATCCACGACGCTTATTATCCCCGCTTCGACTTCCACGAGGATTTCGCGGTCCGGAGGGGAATGCCGTCGCGCGTTGTCGAGCAGGTTGGCGAGAGCGCGCTCGATCTGGCCGCGGTCCACGTCCGACAAGGTTTCCGTATGTACCGCGACGAGCCGAATGGGCGCTCCATCGGGCGGCATGGCGGCGATTGCGTCGGCCGCGACGGCGCGCAGGTCCGCCGGGCGAAGCGAGGGCCGCAGCTCTCCGGAATCGGAACGCGCAAGCTCTAAAAGCTGGCTTACGAGCTTTGACATCGCGCCTGCGGAGTCGTCAGCCACTCGCAGTGCCGCGCGCGCGTCGCTCGATTCATCCGAGAGGGCCGAGCTCGTGGCGAGGCGCAGTCTGGTAAGCGGCGTCCGAAGCTCATGGGACGCGTCCGCGACGAATCGCCTCTGCTGCTCGTAGGCTTGGCGCAGGCTCTCGTACGCGGCTTCGCGCTCCTTGAAGGAGGCTCCCAGGCTCTCCGCCATTTCGTTCAGCCTATGCCCGAGCTCGGCGAACTCGTCCTTGCCCATAGTCTCGATCCGGCGGTCGAATTGTCCGGAGCCGATCTGCGCGGCCACTTCGCCCATCCTCGCGATCGGCCGCATGGCGCGCGCGGTCAAGAAGCGGCCCCCAAGGGCCGCGAGCCCGACACCGAACGGAAGCACGGTAAGCAGCGTCAGCCACTGCACCCTCGCAAGCTCTCGGTAGTCGCGGGTCTCGCGCGCGACCTGCACTACCCAGCCTTGCCCGAACCTCGGCGCGGGCGTCGTAAGCACTCGGACGGGCTCACCCTGAAGGTCGGCATAAGAGTAAACCGATCGCCCCGCTCGCGCCAAAGCAATCGCTTTCGGATCGAACGGTCCTGCGGGTTGCGGCTCGAACGGCTCGCGGCCTCCCGGGTCCAAGACTCTCGGACGGCGGATCGAAGCGATTCGTTCAGCCGCGGGATCTAGGAAGGGCGGCAGACCCGGTCCTGCTCGCCCCTGTCCGGGAGGCATGAATGGAGGCTGGGGCGCTCCTTGCTCGCGAATTGGCACCTGCGATCCCGGCGCTCCGACGCCATCCTCTGATCCGGGCAAAGCAGGGGCTCCCCGGATTCCTTCCCGGTTTGCGGCAGGAGGCGCCCTCAGTCCGGGGCCTACTGGCGCTCTGCCCAGGTTGCGGGCGCGGTCCGCGAGCTCTCGATCGATGCCTTGCGCCATGCGGCTCAGATTCAGCCAAGCGATCGTTCCTCCGACCGCGATCAGCGCCAGCGTCAAAACCGCCGTGTTCCACAGGATGAGCCGGGAGCGCAGCGACTTCATGGCGCGCGCATCACGTATCCGACCCCGTGAACGGTCTGAATGAGCTTGGGCTCGAAGCCCGCGTCCACCTTCTTGCGGAGCGACGCCACGTGGAAGTTGACCGTGTTCAGCAGGCTCTCCTCGTTGTGCCAAACGCGCTCGAGAATCGCCTCCCTTGTGAGCGTCCTGCCTTCGTTGCGCGCGAGCGCTTCGAGCAGGTCGTACTCCCGGCGGGTGAGCTTGACGATGCGATCGGCGCGCTTCACGGTTCTGGCGTTCGTGTCGATCTCCAAGTCTTCGATCCGCAGAACGCCGGTCTTGTGCACTTGGTCGCGGCGAAGCAGCGCTCGGATGCGAGCAAGCAGCTCCCGGACGTCGAACGGCTTGGCGAGGTAGTCGTCCGCGCCGCCCTCCAAGCCCCGGACCCGGTCCTCCACGGAGTCGCGAGCCGTCAGCATGAGAATCGGCGTGGACACCCTCGCTTGGCGAAGGCTCTCGCACACCGCCCAGCCGTCGCGTCCCGGGAGCATAACGTCCAGCACGATTAGGCCGTACGCAGGATCGAGCCCCTTGCCGGCGGCTTCGAGACCGTCGCGAACGACGTCCACGCGAAACCGCTCACGCTCGAGCGTCCGGGCGATCTGTTCCGCGATCACGAGATCGTCCTCGACCAAAAGGATCCTCACGGCCGAATTATGGGGACTGCGCGTTAGGAAGCTATGAGATTCCGCGCGCACGTGAATTGCCGATCGCGCCCGGGGAACATACTGGTATTCTTCCGTCTACTATGGATGTTTCTCTCGTCGATCGTGTCTTTCAGCAGATTGAAGAGGGCTGGGACATTCCGACGCCGCAAGGGCTTCTGCGCGTGAAGCAGGAGGACGCGGCCGTCACTTTGCCCGGTATGCCGTACTCGATCGTCAAGAACCTAGCGCACGCGGTCTTCTGGCAGGACTTGTGGCTCGGTTCGCTTGCCGGGAAGAAGCGCCCATCGAACGAGTTCGTGTGGCAGAACGACTTTCGCGACCCCGATCCGGCAGAGTGGCCCGCGCTTCGCAAGCGGTTCGTCGAGGGGCTCCGCAAAGCGCGGGAATACTGCGGCGATGGCTTTGGCAAGCACAAGAAGAAGACCGACGCTGAGGCCGCGGACGTCCTGCTCGCGATCGCGATCCATGCGAGCTACCACATGGGGCAGATCAACGTCCTAAAGCGAGCCCTGAAGAAGGGCAAGTGACGGCCCCCTGCCCGGCTACGCCGCACGCCGAGGGGCCGGAAGAAACCTGGACATCGGAAACCAGGCTTCGAACTCTTCGGCAGTGGCGAGCTGGTGGCAGTACAGCACCTCCCCGGCGAGGGCGAACTTCCTGGTCCAAGCGTGGCGAAGCCAGGTCTTCGGACCGATCTCCCCTCGATCGAGCAAGTCGCGCAGTTCGCTCACGGAGTGGCGGCCGGTTTCCACTCCCACCCGGTCCACGGCCCAAATGCTCCACCAGTCCCGAAGCAGGAATACGAACGGGTTCACACTTACTTTGACGCCGCCAGCAGAGCGGCGGAACCGCGAGCCGCCGCCAAAAAACACGGAAACCGATCTGCGCAGATGCCGGACGCTCCGGCCTTCTCCGTTACACCTTCGGCCGGTATCGGCCGGAGCTCTTCGGGCCCTTGAATTCCTTCGGATTCGGCCCGCTCGACTCACCGCGTCCCTTCGGAATCGGCGCGGGTTTGGACTTAGAGCGCAGCTCCTCGACCAGCTTCTTTATCGCTGCCTTTCTGCCCTTTGACATTTGTGAATCTGAACCCAGTGTACCGCGCGATGGTTCCAACGAGCAGCGTAAAAGGGAATCCAAGCTTGCAAAAGAGGAGCGGAAGCCGACGGCGGGCGGTGCTACGACTTCCCAGCGTTGGCGGCTCTGGCGACCCTGGACTTCCTTCGGGCTGCCTGGTTTTTGTGGATGATTCCGTGCTCGGCGGCCTTGTCCAGCGCGCTGACCGCTTTTGTGAGCGCAGTCTTAGCAGCCTGCTCGTCTCCGGCCGCTTGTCGCACGCGCTTGACGTGCGTCTTCAGGGCCGAGAGCGCGGATTGGTTGCGCGCGCGCCGCTTCACGGTTCGCCGCAGGTCTTTCTTCGAGGATCGCTTGTTCGCCATGGGCTTCGGACAGGCAACTATACCCTGCGGACCCTGCTGAATCCGCGCTTCGGGCGGCTACTTCACCACGAACTTCTTCTTCGTCTTGTCGAAGCCGAGATCGACCTTCTTCGCGTCGAAGTGCCAGACGGGCGAACCCGAACGCTGATAGAAGCATTGATAGCTCGAAAGAAGCGATGCCGCAAGCCGGCGTCTCGTCCGTCGAACCACGTTCACCTCGGCGAGAAGCGTTAGGAAGTCCGCGCCCTTGGGCCAATGGTGCATCACCTCGATCAGGATGTCGAGCGTGCTAAGGGACTCGCTCCGGCCCTGAAGCTCGCGAAGCTCCTCCATCCGCTGCGAGCTGATGTAGAGCAGGGGATCGGTCTGCTCCTCCCACGCGAACCGCAGAGTGTTTGCGGTCCCGCTCTTCTCCAGCGTGAAGACGGCCCCACTCTCGATGGGCTGCTCGTACCACCAGTCCACCAGGTTGTAAAGGAGTCTCGCCTCGAAGTTCGCCCAGACCTGCAGCTCCCTCCCGTTCGAATCCACGAAAACCAGCTCTTGAATCTTCGGCTGAGGGTCCAGCCAGCCCCCGTGAACCTGGGACATGGGAAACGTGCCCAGCTCCCTATGGATGGACTTCAGCACCAGCCGGAGCTTCTCGGGAATCTGCTTCGGCGGGGTGATCGGGTCTTCGTCCAGCACGTCCGTTGCCAGGGGATGCGACAGCAGCTTTCGAAGGGAGCTGGAGAGGCCGTCGTCCGTCAGCTCGATGTCGAACAGGTCCCCTTCCTCGTTTCGAAACTCGGTCTTGGAGAACTGGAACAGCTCCGGAACGCCGTGCACGAAGTCGGGCGCGGAGTCGGGCTTTCGGAAGCGGTCCGCGCCAACCCACCAAACCTTCTTTTCGGCCTGCAGGGCGCCAACAACGTTCGCGAGGTCGTCGGGGAAGGTCTTGCTGCTCGTCGTGATCTCGTAGAACTCTTCCAGCAAGCGCGTCGCGGCGACGCTCTGGCCCGCGTCGAGGATCTTCTTCACCATGCGCTCCACGTCCGCGGACTTGATATCCACGGGCGCGGCATCTTCGATTTCGACGGTAGGCGCGAGCTTGTCGGCGAGCTTGACTGCGGCCGAAATCCACTTCTTGGTCTCCGCCTCCGGATAGAGCACGCCGTCAGCGCCATATACGTAGCCGTCCACTGCGGTCGCCTTCGCGAAGAAGCCGCGTCCTTCGTAAAGTAGGATCGCCCGCGCGTCCTCGGGATTGAGAACGCTCCAAGCCGCGGCGCCGAGCGCCTTAGCGGAGATCGGGGCGGCTTCCTTCAGCGCGGACTCGATCGCGTCCTCTTTGCGCCAATCATGCTTGGCGAGCCTCTTGCAAGCGTCGTCGTACTCTTCCTGCCCCAACCCGTTCACCGCGAGCGCGCGCTCGACGGTTTCGCCTTCCGCCAGGAAGGCCCACTCGGAAAGCGCGACTTCGTCGCGCAAATTGCGAATGAAGATCGGGTCGCCCTCGATGCTGCGCTCGATGCGCGGGAGCAAGGCCTCTTGGTCCTCTCGGCGAACGCGGGAGACCTCCTGCAAAATGAGCGACAGCGGCATAGGCGCGCCGAATCGCTCGATCAGCAGCCTAATCGTCTCTCCGAACGGCCTGCCTATGCTCTCGAGGCGCGCCGACGGAACCCAGCGGCGCTCGCTGTAGGAGAACCTCTCTGGATTCGAGGCGATGAGCGCCTTGACAGAGCCAAGGCCCAGTCCCGCGCCCGAGAGTCTCTCCGCAAGCTCTCCCAGCTTGACGGCGGAATCCTGTATGGTCAGTGCCTCGAGGATAAGCCGATCCGCATAAGAACGCGCCCGCCACTCCTCGGGCTTAATGGAAATCGTCTTTGCCAATAAAAGAACCTCGCGCCCTCGCCTTCCCCCTGCTGCGAGCCGGACCTTGCGTTGGACCGGCCGAAAAACATCCTGACGGACGGAGCCTGCGAGAGAGGGCGACCCATCATTATGACAGATTGATCGCCTCTCGAAGCTACATCGCGCTCTGCCTCACTATAAAGCTGACCCAAGCCGGGTCGATGCCTCACCTAAAAAGCTGACCCAGGGACGACCCTAGGAGGCGGATGGTGAGCATGAAAGCAAAGCGCGAGCTCGTCGCGCGGT
>Ga0187892_10006533_pt1 | contig 17235 bp, 14 predicted proteins | sample MA1701073metaG_FD_139345 | JGI IMG/M metagenome (GOLD analysis project Ga0187892, IMG submission 139345) | Bio-ooze microbial communities from a basaltic lava cave in the Kipuka Kanohina Cave System on the Island of Hawaii, USA - MA170107-3 metaG ... | reverse complement strand
CGCGATCGCGACCGCATCGTCGACCCGCAGCGGGCGCTCGAGGCGGCCATTCGCATCCGCAAGCGCGCGCTCGCGCTCCTCCGCGGTGATCGGCAGCGACACGTCGTGTCGCTCGCGCAGCATCGCGTTGACATCGTCGTTGCCCCGATGACGGGGCACGCTCGCGCATGACGCGAGCAGGACCGCGACGAGCGGCCCGAACGTGGCGAATCGCATTCCCTGGCTCCTGAAGTCACAACGAAAGCGGGCAAATGACGCGCCCGCCGCGTGGCTCAGGCGGCGATCGGGGGCCTCAAGGGAACCGCGAGGAAGGTACGGGCAGCGTGCGGCCCGGCCGGCGTTGGCGGCGCTGACGCGTCGATCGGTACGGCGCGCGTGACAAGGGGCGGCGTGATCATCGCGAACGTCGCATGACCACACGCGAGGCTCGCACAGGGACAACCGCAGTCGCAGTTCCCCGGCGCCTCTTCCGGCGACACGTCGGGGGCTGCCGCCTGACCGTGATGGGCGTGGTGGCCGCCGGATTTTGCCTCGTCCGAGGAGACCGGCGCACTGCCCGAGTGGCTGCAGGGCATGCCCGCTTGCGCGACGAGCTGCTGCCCGAACAGGCACAGACAGACGAGCCAGACCAGCGCGCGCGCGTATCGCTTCACGCGAGGAGTGTCGCGCAGCCGCGAGTGCGAACGCAAACCCGCACGGTAGAGACCGTCGCCGTTTCGAGGCCGTTGGCCTTGGTCGTGCATGATCGCAGGACCCTCGAGCAGGAGTTCGGGTCGTGGAAAAGCACACCGGATCGACGCACTACGGGCATCTGGCCCTGATGGCCGCGCTGTCGTTCGCCGCCATGTACGTCCTCATGTACGCGATGGTGAACCGCCTCCCCAATGCGGTGCCGAACGTCAATCAGGCCTACATGGCGGCGCTGATGACCGCCCCGATGGTGCTGATCGAGCTCTTCGTCATGCGCGGCATGTATCCGAAGAAGGGGCTCAACCTGGCCGTCGGCGCGGGCGCCGTCCTGCTCGGGCTCGGCGCCTGGTTCGGTATCCGCGAGCAGGCCGCGGTCGCCGACCGGCAGTTCCTGCGCTCGATGATTCCGCACCACGCCGCCGCGATCCTGATGTGCGAGGAGGCGACGCTGCGCGATGCCAAGGTCGAGGCGCTCTGCCGCGGAATCGTCGCGAACCAGAGCAGCGAGATCGACCAGATGCGAGAGCTCCTCGCTACCGTCGGCAGGGAGTGAAACGTTCGCGCGCCGGATCGTCGGCTGGCGCGCTTCGGCGACACCGCGAACCGATCGGCGACATGCCGCCGGCCGAGCTCGGCGCTCGCCGAGCGCAGCGAACCGTGGCGCCGCGGTCCCGCGCCCCTCGCTACGACGTTGTTGTTCCTCGGAGGCCATGATCGAACGCTTTCGACGAGCGGGCTACGCGTACGCGGCGTACCGCCTGCTCCGTCGTGTCGAGGACGCGCAGGCCGAACCGCGCGGCGAGGCGTCGAACGATCTCGAGTCCGAGGCCGAAGCCGCGGTGCTCGCCGGGCTCCGCGGCTTCTGCGCGCGCATTCGCGATCGTCACGGCTGCCGGCGCTACGTCGATCGTCACCGAACCCGCGGCCCCGTGCTGGATCGCGTTGAGCAGCAGGTTCGCGAACAGCACTTCGACACCGTCGCGGCGCAGCGGCCACTGCGTCCACGACTCGATGCGCAGCTCGAGCGACTGCCCCCGCGCGGTCGCGAGCGGCGCGAGCTCTGCGACGAGATCCGCCAGGGTTTCGCCGACGTCGACCCGCTCGTCGCGACCGGACGGTGCGTCGCTCGCGAGCCACAGCATCGCGTCGCCGGCGCGAGCGATCCGGTCGATCGCGCGGCTGAGGCGTTCCCACGCGCGCGAGTCGGCGCGGTCGTCGTCCAGCAGTGCGATGCTCGTGCGTGCCGACTGCAGCGGCGTGCGCAGCTCGTGCGCGAGGAACGCGAGCGTCGTGCGCTCGCGCTCGAGCGCAACCAGGCGCGCTTCCCATGCGTCCGCGCTCGCGTGCGCGAGCGCGCCGAACTCGAGAATCGGGTCCGCGTCGCCGTGTGCGCGCAGCGCGGCCGGGTCGGGCGCGTCGCGCAGTTGCTCGACGAGGCTCACGGCGCGCCGCGAGACGCGCTCGACGAAACGGCGCGCGAGCAGATAGGCCGCGAGCGCGAGGGCGAGCAGCAGTGCAAGCACGTGCGGCCAGCCGCGCACGAGCGCGCCGTTGACGGTCAGGTCGTCGGTGGCGTCGTAGACGAGCGCATACGGCACCCCGTCCGCGGTGCGCGTCCACAGCGCGTGCACGTAGCGGCCGTCGGCACGTCGGAACTCCGCGATGCCGCCGGGCCGCGCATTCCCGAGCCGCGCGCGCACGTCGTCCGGCATCGCCGGCTCCGCGTGGATGCGGAAGCGTTCCGGCAAGGCGGGCGCCGGATCGAGCCGTTCGACACGCGCGGCCGTGTCGTGCAGGCGCCGGTCGATGAAGCTGTCTTCGAGCACGTAGAGCAGCAGCACCGTCAGCGCGATGAACAACGCCGCGAGCGCAAGCGCGAACATGATCCATTGCGCGGCGAGCACGCGCCGCAGGCTACGCGCCGGCATCGATGGAGTCATCGAACTTGTAGCCGACGTTACGCACGGTACCGATCAGCGGCCGGCCGAACGCCGCTTCGAGCGCGCGCCGCAGCTGATAAACATGCGCGCGCAGCGGATCGCTGTCCGGCACGTCATCCGGCCACAGCCGATCGCACAGCTCCTGGCGCTCGACCACGCCCGGATGCGCTTCCATCAGGCGCCGCATGATCGCGAAGCCGAACGCGTTGAGCTGCAGATGCGCGCCGTCGCGTTCGAGCAGACGGCGGCGCAGGTCCAAAGCGTAGCCGCCTACGCGCAGCTTCGCGCCGTCCGCAGCGCGCAGCTGCGCGGCCAGCGCGCGGATGCGCGCGAGGAGCTCGGCCGGTGCGAAGGGCTTCACGACGTAGTCGATAGCACCGGCGTCGAATCCTTCGAGCTTGTCGTCGAGTTGCCCCATCGCCGTCAGGAACACGACCGGCTGACCGAGGCCGAGGTCGCGCTTGAGCTCGCGGCACAACGCGAAGCCGTCGCGATCCGGCAGGTTCACGTCGAGCACAAACACGTCGAACGCGGCGGCCAGCGCACGGGCGCGCGCCTGCGCCGCGGTACACGCGAAGTCGACCTCGACGCCGCGTGCACCGAGATAGTCACCGAGACCCGCGGCAACGTCGACGTCGTCCTCGACGAGCAGCAGGCGGATGCGTTCGGTCATGCTCCTACAGTACCGTCACCCGCCCGCGATCGACACCAGCGCGACCGCATCGCCGAGCCGCCATTCCATCGTCGCGATCAGCGCGTGCAGCAGGATCAGCCGCGTGTCGCCGCGCGGCTGCGCGTTGCGGACGTCGTGCGCGGCAGCCCAACCGCGTGTCGCGTACGCGTCGAGCACGCGCACGCCGAGCTCCTCGCGCGTCGTCGCGCGCGCGACCGGCTCGTGGCCGAGCGCGCGGATCATCGCTTCCGCGACGGACCACGTCGACCACGGGTTCTGACCCGTGACGAGCCGCCCGTCGACGACCGTGTTGTCGAGATAGAGCGTGCCTTCGTCGAATCGCGCGCCGAGAGAGCGCGCGCGGTCTTCGAGCAGGAACGGAAACAGCACGCGCGCGTTCTCGATCAGGAACAGCTCTTCCGCGTTCGTGAAGCCGGTCATGCGCCGCCCGCGCACGAACGGCGTGCCGTCGTCGCGCGTGACGCCCAACAGCGCGGCCGGACCGTGGCACACCGCGCCGACGACACCGTCGCGCGCGATCGCGCGCACGAGCGCCGGGATGTGCGGATCGTCCGGGAAATCGAACAGCGTCCCTTTGCCGCCGACGAAATAGACGGCGGCATAGCGCGACGGATCGATCGAGGCGAGCGGCAACGTGTCCGAGATCTTCGCTTGTGCGTCCGCGTCGTTGAGGAACGCGTAGTCCGCTTCGACGAGCTCGTCGTCGAGCCGCATCGGCGCGGCGCCGCCGCGCGGGCTCGCGATGTCGACCGCGTAGCCGTTCGCGCGGAACACCCAGTACGCCCGCGCGAGCTCCGTCAGCTCGTAACCCGCCTTTTTCTGCGTGCCCGGAATCGTCGCCGTGCTCGTGACCACCGCGAGGATGCGGCCGCGCTGCGCCGGCAGTGCGTTGCGCATTAGGTCGAGTTGCGCCGCGGTCGTCGCCGGATCGGCGAGCGGTTGCTCGCCGAGCAGCAGACTGAAATACCCGGCGACCAGCAGCGCGAGGAGCACGACGGACGACACGCCGACGAACAAGAGCTTGATGACGCGTTTCATGGTCAGGTCCCGCAGCGGATTCACTGCGGGCATCCTCGCGAACGCAGGTAAAACGAAGATCAACGGCGATAAAATCCTCGCAAGCGCGCAGGAAAACAGGCACTCTGACCCCGTTGTCCCGCGGCGACCGAGATGACCAAACGAAAGGCTGGCGCCAGAGTGCGGATCGACTCGGTCGCCCGACCGCAGATCGACCTGGCGACGATTCCCGAACAGGAGCTGCTCGGGCTGCGCCTGTCGGAGCTGCCGTTGCGGATCGAAGGGACATGGCTGGAGGCGTGCGTCGCCCAACTCCACGACGAGATCAAGGCACGGAACATCCCGTTCGAACCGCACTGCTACCTCGCCGACGAATGGCTCACGCCCGAGGGCGAGCCGGTGATCGGCATCCCGTTCTATCTGGCGCATCCGCGGCTGATCAAGCTGCAGACGAAGATGCTGCTGGAAGCGGAGGGCGACAATCCCGACTGGTGCATGCGGCTCCTGCGCCACGAAGCGGGCCATGCTCTCACCTACGCCTACCGTCTCAATCGCAAGCGCAGTTGGCATCGCGTGTTCGGGCACCCATCCGCTCCGTACGAAGAAACGTACCGGTTCCGCCCGTACAGCAAGAGTTACGTCCACCACCTCGACTACTACTACGCGCAGTACCACCCGGACGAGGATTTCGTCGAGACGTTCGCGGTCTGGCTGACGCCGGGCCTGGACTGGCGCACGAAATACGCCGGCTGGAAGGCGCTCGACAAGCTGGTCTTCGTCGACAAGCTGATGGCGAGCATCGCGGGCAAGCCGCCGCTGCGCGCAACCGGTCGTCAGGACTACCGGATCGCCTCGATCCGGACGAGGCTCAAACGCTATTACCAGAAGCGCCGGGAGACCGAAGCCGAGGATTTCCCGGAATTCCACGATGCCAATCTGCTCGGCATGTTCAGCGTGAGCAAAACCGAGGACGAAACGCGGCACCCGGTCGCCAAGTTGCTGCAGTCGCACCGCAAGTCGCTGCTGACGACGGTGTCGAACTGGACCGGTGAGCGACGCTTCATGGTCAACGAGGTCTACAAGGCGGTGCTCGAGCGCAGCCGGGCGTTGCGTCTGGTCACCGAGGAACCGGACACGGTGGCGGTTCTCAAGCTTGCGACCTATCTCACGACGCTGATGATGAACTACCGGTACACCACCCGCCTGCGAGGGAAACTCTGAGCATGCCTGCGCGTGTGCTGATGGTGTTCGATCTTCCCTATGCGGTGAAGCCCGGCCACGACTATGCCGAGGAGTTCGCCGATCCGGAGGGGAGCTATACCGAGAACGACGTCTATCAGGCCCTGCTCGAATGCGATTACGAGGTGCACCGGCTCAGCCTCTTCGACGATGTGAGGCCGCTGCTCGACGCCGTTCGCGACCTCGGCCCCGACGTCATCTTCAACCTCTGCGATACCTTCCGGAACGACCCGCACTTCGACAAGAACGTCCGGGCGACGATCGAGCTGCTCGGCGTACCCTGCACGGGCGCGAGCTCGAGTGCCTTGCTCCTCTGCAACGACAAGGCGCTCTCCAAGAAGGTCCTGCGCTTCCATCGCGTCCGCTCGCCGCGATTCCAGACCTTCTACCGCGGCCACAAGGTCTGGCTTCCCAAGGCGCTGAAGCTGCCCTGCATCATCAAGCCGCTGACGGAAGAAGCCTCCCGCGGCATTTCCCAGGCCTCGATCGTCGACGACGAAACGAGCTTCCTTGCGCGGATCGGAATGATCCACGAGCGCATGAACCTCGATGCGATTGCAGAGGAGTACGTCGACGGGCGCGAGTTGTACGTCAGCATCATCGGCGATCGCGCGCTGCGCGTACTGCCCGCGCGCGAAATGACCTTCGGCCAGATGGCGGAAGACGAGCCGCGCATCGCGACCTACAAGGCCAAGTGGGACGACGGCTATCGCAAGCGCTGGGGCATCAAGAACCATTTCGCGAAGGCATTGGACCCGGAAGCCCAGAAACACATCGACGATGTCTGCAAGCGCGCCTACCGCGCGCTGAACATTCGCAGCTATGCGCGCTTCGACCTGCGGGTGACCGAAGCCGGAAACGTCTACGTCATCGAACCCAACGCCAATCCATGCCTCGCGAAGGACGACGAGCTCGCGCAGTCGGCGCTCAAGGCCGGCATCCCCTACCCGACTCTGATCCGCAAAGTGGTCAATCAGGCGCTGCCGCGCAAGGGATAGGGCAAAGCCCGCGAGTCCCTCATAGCCCGGCGATCGGTCCGGGTTTGGCGGCTATCGCTTCGCGCAGCGCCGCAAGATCCCGGCGGACCAAGGCGAGACCTTCATCCCGAGTGGCGCGAAGTGCCGCCAGTTCGTCGCGCAGCGCACGATTCTCGGCCCGAAGCTCTGCGACTGCCGCATCACTCTCCCGACGCAACTCACGCAGCGCCTCGACCGTCAGCGCCTCGAACCCCTTTGGTCCCACGAGCCGGTATCCGTCCTCGTCCCTGCCGACCCAGTCCGGAAACACGCGCTCCACGTCCTGCGCGACGAAGCCGATCTGCACGCCGGCGAGTCGATACGCCGACGGTGCGTCGTCGCGATAGCGAAACTCGACGCCACGCAGCGCGAGCATGCGATCGAGCGCGCCGCGCACCGGCGCGATGTCTTGCTTCAGTCGCGCATCCGACGGTGCGGACCACGCGCCGCCACCCGGCTTGATCGGCAAGTCGACAAGTACCTGGAAGCGCCCGTCGGGGCGCCATCGAGCAAGGTGCGTGTATGCGTCGCGATTGAACCGCGAGACATTCATGGAATATCCGGCGAACGGATCTCCGCTCACGCCGACATTGAAGCCTTGCGTGGTGGGACCGACTTCGAGATACAGATTGGCTGCGGACTCCGCACTGAAGCCGAGCGCGGATCGGCCCTTGAGCATGAGGGTCGTGCCGAGCGGCACCACGTTCGAGTTCAATGCCGCGCCGCCACGCGCGCGAATCAGAAACTGATCGCGCCCGCTGGACACGAAGTCGGCATCCGCGCTGTCGGCCCAGATGAACGTCCCGTCATCGCCCGGTGGCTGTGCGGGTACCGGGACACCGGCGCAGGCACCGACCTGCGGATCGGCGAACGGCCGCACCTTGGCGCGGCGACCTCCGGCCCAGCTGTAGTAGCCGCCTGCGCAATTGCTGCTGCCTCCACCAATCGTGGAGTACTCGCCCATCGCCATGTTTCGAGAACCGCCCGAGACCGTAGTCCAGTCGAACAATGCGATGTTGAGCTGGCCGCCGCCGACGACGCCGTAATCGCCGTCGATCGTGTTGTCGGCGCCACCGCCGGCCGCGCCGAATGGTCCGGACACCTGGTTGTCGGCGCCGCCTCCGATCGCGCTTCCGTTGGCTGCGGCGACGTTCGAGTAGCCGCCATCGATCACGCTGCTGTAACCGTCGGCGGTGTTCTCTTCACCGCCCCCGATCGCGCTGGCCTGTCCGCTTGCATCGTTGCGGAAGCCGCCCGCGACAATGCTCCGGTCGCCGTTGGCGTTGTTGTACCACCCGCCGAAGATGGCTGCGTATCCGCCGCTGGCAACGTTGCGCGCACCGCCGCCGATGGTGGCGGAGTGGCCGCCGGCCTCGTTGTAAGCGCCGCCGACGATTGAGGAGTGGTCTCCGCTCGTCGTGTTGCAACAGCCGCCCGCGACGACGCTGCTGTAGCCGTCGGCGTCGTTGTTGTGACCACCGCCGATCGTGCTGAAGCGTGCGGTGGCTTCGTTGTTGTTCCCACCGCTCACGGTGCTGTAGTCGCCCGTGGCGTGGTTGCCGCTCCCGCCACCCACCGTGCTGCCCTCGGCAGCCTCGGCCGGCGGGCTCAAAAAGCACGACAGAATCAGGCCGACGATGCTCGCAGTGATCTTCATGGCGTACAGCTCCTGCGCAAGTGTCCCGGTTCAGTCAGGTGTCTCGAAGCCGTCGACGAAGAAGCGCTCGTTGTATTCGTCGAAGCCGACGTCGTAGCGACCGGCGAGGTCCGGCAGCGGCGCATCGAGCGGCCGCGGGTCGCGCTCGAAATCGATCGGGTCGCTGTCGAAGGCCGCGGGACAGCGATCGGTCGCCTCCGCGGTTGGTCGCAGGCGATAGTTGCCGCCCGAGGCGTCGAGGAAGCCCGGTATCGGAAACGCGACGGTGAGCGGATCGACCGAGCCCGCGCTCGCGATCTCGTGCAGCATCGAGCAGTCGGTCTCCGGCACGTAGCCCGCCGGCAGGTCGAACACCGGCATCGTGGCGACTTCGTTGACGATGCTGTGGCTCACGCGCACGGTGCCGAGCGTGTTGACGTCGATGACACGTGTCGCGTCGAGATTGCGCGCGATCGTGGTCTGATCGACGACCATGCGCGCGGCCCCGTCGGAACTATCGTTGCGTACCTGCAAGACCGACCCGCCACCCCGGTTGCCGGCTACCACGCTGTTGCGCAGCTCGATGACGCCGTCCGTGCCCTGCGCGGACACTGCGCTGCCCCGATCGGCACTGTTGCCCTCGACGTAGGTGCCGCGAATCACCAATCTCCCGCCGAAGTGGGCGAGCGCCGCTCCGCCGCCGTTGCCCGCCGTGTTGTTCGAGATGGACGAGCAGCGATCGCCGCGCGGACACACGCGCCGAACACGCGTGACCGTCACCAGAGCGCCCCCATTGGCGACGATGCCGCCGCCGATGGAGCCGGCGGAGTTGTTGTCGATCAGCGTGTCGGCGACGACGATCTCGGTGTCGGCGCCGCTGGCGAAAATCGCGCCGCCGCTGGTAACTGCTTCGTTGCTGACCAGGAGCGGCGCCGGGTCCTCGGGACCGAGATCGAATCCGATCGTGAAACGCGTCGGTCCGAGCGATGACCTCGCGTAGAGGGCACCGCCGCCGAAGCCGGCCTGGTTGAAGCCGATGTTGACGAACAGTCCGCCAATGCCGAACGCGCCGGAGTTCGCGAAGCCGGTGCACCCGTTGAGATAGATGCCGCCGCCCTGGAACGCCTCGTTGCTGCTGATCGCCACCGTCGAATCGATCTCGAGCCGCGCGCCGCGCTCGCACGAAATACCGCCGCCCTCCTGCGTTGCCGTGTTACCGAAGATCCGGGTTGCGCCGGTGAGCCGCGCGAGCGCGCCGAGGTCCGAGCCGACGATCTCGATGCCGCCGCCGCGCAGCGCACTGTTGGCGGTCGCCGAGACGCGGTCGAGCGTGACGTTCGCGTTGGCGATCAGGAGCCCGTTGCCGCTCGTGCCGGAGCCGCCGCGCAGGGTCAGCCCGAAAAGCGTCACGGCTTCGCGTTCTGTGGTCCCGCGCACGCGCAGCGGCCCAACGGTCGCGCCGGTGGCGTCGATCGTGGTGTTGGTGGCGTCGGGCGCGACGCTCGCGCAGGTTGCAAAGCCACCCTCGATGAGAAGCGAGCGATCCTGGACGAGGATGCCCGTGCCGACATAGTTGCCCGTGCGCGCCACGCGCACGACGTAGAGGTCACCGGGCGGCACCGTGGTCGGTACCGTGTCGATGGCGGCCTGCAACGCGTTCGGCAGCGCACTGGTACGAAACCCGCACGCGGCGTCGTCGCCGACCCGCGCAACGAACACCACGGCACGCGCCGGCGCCGAGGCCGCCAGCAGCGCCACCCACAACGCCACGCAACGACCACGCATGCGTACGCCGCCTCCACGTTAGACCCGCTCGAACAGCATCCGCAGCCAGCGCCGAGATCGGGACAGGTCCGCCGCACGATCTGCGACGCGCGGCGTGGCGTGCCCGCGAAGGCCGCAGTAACGTGCCCGCGTGGGCGATGTGACCGAATGGCTGGCGCAGGCGCGGCACGGAGACTCCCGTGCGCTGGACCGCGTGTTCGAGCGGCTGTACCCGGAGTTGAAGCGGCTGGCCGGCGCGCGTACCCCGTCGGGCGGGCGCACGCTGACACCGACCGTGCTCGTGCACGATCTCTACGTCCGCATGATCGGCAAACACGAGCTGGTGCTGGAGGATCGGCGGCACTTCCTTGCCTGTGCCGCGCGCGCGATGCGCGGCATCGCGGTGGACCACTCGCGGCGAGCCGCAGCCGACAAGCGCGGCGGCGGGGCGATCGAGTCGGGGGCAGCGGTCGAGGACGTCGCCGGCGAAGGTTTTCCGGCTGACCTCATCGCGCTCGATCGCGCGCTGGAGGTGCTCGATACGGTCAGCCCGCGCCAGCGCGAAATCGTCGAGCTCCACTATTTCGCCGGCCTCGACTATGCCGACATCGGCGAGCTGTTCGGCTGCAACGAGCGGACCGCCAAGCGCGAGTGGTCGCGCGCGAGGGCGTTCCTGTACGCGTGCATGTCGGAGTGAGCCGCGGAGCGTACGATGCAGCACGACCCTGAGCTCTGGCGGCGCGCCGACGTCGCGCTCGAACAGTTGCTCGATCTTCCGGAGGATCGACGCGAGCAGGCGATGAACGACCTTGCCCTCGAGCCGGCCGTGCGCGCACTGGTGGCGCGGCTGCTCGACGCCGATCGAATCGCCCGCGGCGTGCTGGATCACCCGCTGGAAACAGCGCTGGGCGCAGGGCTCGCGGCATCCGAGCTTTCGGGTCGTCGCTTCGGTGCGTACGTACTCGATGCAGAGATCGGGCGCGGCGGTATGGCCGTCGTCTATGCCGCACGTCGCGCCGACGGCGGCTTCGAACAGGAAGTCGCGGTGAAGATACTCGCCGCCGGTCTGCTGCCGACGGCGCTGGCCGCGCGGTTCCGCGCCGAGCAGCAAGTGCTCGCGCGTTTGCGGCACCCGAACATCGCCGCGATGCTGGACGGCGGCGTCGCCGACGACGGCACGCCATACCTGGTGATGGAGCGCATCGACGGTGACCCCATCGATCGCCATTGCGACCAGAGAAAGACGAGCATCGAGCAGCGCATCACCCTCTTTCTGCAGACCTGCGCCGCCGTGGCCGAGGCGCACCGCAAGCTGATCGTGCACAGCGACATCAAGCCGAGCAACGTGCTCGTGACCGCGGATCACCAGGTCAAGCTGCTCGACTTCGGCATCGCCAAGCTGCTCGATCCCGCCGGCGACGTCGGCTCCGTCACGGGCACCGGTGCACGGCCGATGACTCCCGAGTACGCCGCGCCCGAGCAGCTGCGCGGCGGCGACGTGACCGTCGCAACGGACGTCTATGCGCTGGGCGTCCTGCTCTACGTCCTGCTCACGGGTCGCCGCCCGTACAGCCTCGACGGGTTGGGCGCAGCGGAGGTCGAGCGCGTCGTATGCGAGCGTGAACCGCCGGCGCCATCGACCGCTGCGGTGTCACTACTTACCCGCGGGACCGACGCGAAACTCTCGCTGCCGCGCACTCTGCAGCGACAACTGCGCGGCGATCTCGATGCGATCGTGCTCAAAGCGCTCGCGAAGGACCCGCGCCGTCGCTACGCATCGGTCTCCGAGCTTGCCGCGGACCTCGGCCGCTATCTCGACGGCCGACCCGTGGAAGCGCGGCGTCCGACGTTCGCCTACCACGCCGGTCGCGCGCTGCGGCGACACCGCCATGCGATCGCCGCGGCAGCAACAGTCGTATTGATGCTTGTCGGCGTCGTCGCGTTCTACACCTACCGCCTCAGGTTCGAGCACGCGCAGGCACAGCTCGAAGCGCAGCGCGCGCGCGAGATGAGCGCGCTGCTGCTGGGCCTGTTTCGGTCCGCCAACCCGCGCGAGGCCGCGGGGAGTCCCGCCGCCGTGAGTACGTTTCTCGAACGCGGCGCGAACCGTGCGCGGGCGATGCGCTCCCAGCCACTCGTGCAGGCCGAGCTGCTCGGCATGATCGCGACGGCCTACCAGGGCCTAGGCGAGCTCGCTCCCGCCGAGCGCCTGTTCGAAGAGGCGCTCGCGCTGCTGCGCGGTCATCGCGCACCAGCCGAGCAGCTGGTTGCGGGGATCAACCGGCTGGCGTGGGTCAAGCTGAGCCGCGGCGTGTACGCGGAATCGCGCGCCCTGTTCGCGGACGCGCTCGCGCGACACGCGGATGGTGCGCTCCCGCAGCACGTCGAGTACGCGCGCGCGCTGCACGGCCTTGCCCTCGCGCGACTCGACCTGGGCGACCGCGCAGCGTCGGAGCGGCTGCTGGTGCAGGCACTCGAGCGGCTGCGCGCGCTGACGGGCAATCGCCACGCGCACGTCGCCGACGCGCTGCACGATCTCGCCCTGGTGCAGCGCCTGCGCGGCGACCGGTCACGCGCGCGACGCACGATCGAGGAGTGCATCGCGCTGCGGCGCGACCTGCTCGGTCCGCGCCATCCGCTCGTCGGTGACGGCGTGAAGTTGCTGGCCAAGCTTGCGCACGACGACGGCGATGCGTCGACGGCGCAGGCCCTCGCCGAGGAAGCGCTCACGATCCACCGCCACGGCCTCGGCGACGACCACGTTCACGTCGCAGAGGATCTGCGCTTGCTGGCGGAACTGGCTCGCGAGCGCGGCGACGACGTCGAGGCGCTCTCGCTCGTCGCGCGCGCGCTCGCCATCCAGCAGCACGCGCTCGGCGATGCGCACCCGGCCACGGTCGCGTCGCTCGCGCTCTGGACGGAGATCAGCCGGTCAGTGGACCCGTGACAGGATACCGCGATCACTCGACACCGTCGCCGGCGGGCTGGCATGTGACGGTGCCGCTGGGGTCGATGATGCGGATCGACTGTTCCGAGGGGCAGCTCGAGCTCACCCGTCGCTGCACCACGGCGGTGTCCACCGCGAGCGGTACGTCACCGCTCCCGCCGCCGCCCATGAGGCCGAAGCCCGCGATGACGCTGGCAATGTCACCGGTTCCGCGCGGCGAAGCGAAACGGGACGAACGCGCATGAAGACTTCCTCCGGTCGTTGATGGACGGGGGCCGTTCGAAGAAGATCGCTCGATCGCAGCAGTCGACACGAAGCCGATGCCTTCCGAACATCCCCACGACCGAGGTAATCGCAGTTCCGACGCGAGCTCCCTCAGGCTCGCCGCCGACGTCTCCGCATGAACGCACCCGAACGATTGACCGATCTCCTCCAGGCCTGGCGCTCGGGCGACACGCGCGCGCGCGACCCTCGACGACGAGATCTACGCGACGCTGAAGCGCATGGCCCGCGGCCGCCTCGCTGGCCGAGGTCCCGCGACGCTGAACCCGACCGCGCTCGTGCACGAGGCGGTGGCGCGGCTCATCGGCGCCAGCGGTGACTTCGCATCGCGCGCGCATTTCTTCGCGCTCGCAGCGCTGCAGATGCGCGCGGTGCTCGTCGACCACGGGCGGCGCCACGCTGCGGACAAGCGCGGTGGCGGTGCGATCCAGGTCACGCTCGACGACGGGCTCGTCGCCACAGCCGGTGGCGAGGTGGACGCGTTCCTCGATCTGCACGACGCCCTCGAAGCGCTTGCGCGCGACGATGCGCGCGGCGCGCGCGTGATCGAGCTCACGTACTTCGGCGGCCTCTCCGCGAGCGAGTGCGCCGTGGTGCTCGGCGTGTCGGTCGCGACGGTCGAACGTGACCTCGCCTTCGGGCGCGCCTGGCTGAAGCGCGCGCTGCAATGAGCTACGCACGCCTGCGCGAGCTCTACGACCTCGTCCATGGCCTCGACGTGGACGCGCGCACCGCGGTTCTCGATGCCGAGGACGTCGACGAGGACGTGCGCGCCGAGCTCGAGGCACTGCTGGCGACCGGCGCGTCCGAGCGCGATCCGATCGCATCGAGGATCGAGGCCGCGGCGATCGCGGCCGCCGCGCAGCGGATGCCGGAGCAGATCGGTCCGTACCGTGTGCTCGGCCTCATCGGCGAGGGCGGCATGGGCACCGTGCTGCTGGCCGAGCGCGCCGACGGCGCGTTCGAGATGAAGGTCGCGATCAAGCTGATCCGCGGGCACGCTTCGGGCGACGCGCGCGAACGGTTCCGACGCGAGCGCCAGGTACTCGCCGGGCTCGACCACCCCAACATCGCGGGCCTGATCGACGGCGGCGCCCTGCCCTCGGGCGAGCCCTATCTGGTGATGCCGTACGTCGAGGGCGAGACGCTGCCCGCGTGGCTCGGGCGCGTGCAGCCGACGCTCGAAACACGCCTGTCGCTGTTCGTTGCACTCTGCCGCGCGGTCGCCCACGCGCACCAGCACCTGGTCGTGCACCGCGACTTGAAGCCGTCGAACGTGCTCGTGCGTCGCGACGGCGTGCCGGTGCTGCTCGATTTCGGTATCGCCAAGCTTGTGTCGCCGAAGCACGCGAACGACACCGCTTCGCGCGTGATGACGCCCGCGTACGCGGCGCCCGAGCAACTGCTGGGGCGTCCGGTCACGACGGCGACGGACGTGTACGGCCTGGGCCTCCTGCTCTACGAGCTCGTCGCGGGCCGCGTTCCCGAGCGCGGCGACGCGCTCGAAGCCGCGAGCGCCGAGCTGCCGCCGCCGTCGAAGCTCGCGGCCGATGCGGCGATACCCGTCGTGCGCAGCGCGGCGCGGCGCGTGCGTGGCGATCTCGACAAGATCGTGCGGCGCGCCGTGCGCACGGAGCCCCGGGCGCGCTACGCCTCCGCGCTGGAGCTCGGCGCTGACGCCGAAGCGTGGCTCGCCGGTCGACCGGTGCAGGCGGCCGGAACGCACGCGTCGTACGTCTTTTCGCGCTTCGTGCGACGGCATCGTGCCGCGAGCGCCGCAGTCGGCCTGGCGCTCGCGGCAGCGGTCGCATTCGCGCTCGGGCTCGTGCGCGAGCGCGACCGCGCGCGGCTCGCCGAAGTGCGAGCCACCGGGGAAGCTGCTGTCGCGACGGAGACGACGCGCTTTCTCACGGAGCTCTTCTCGGAGCTCGATCCCGAGCTGCATCCGGGTCGTGCATTGAGCGCGCGCGAGCTGCTCGATCTCGGGCGCGACCGTATGGCCGCCTTGTCTTCCGAGCGCGTGCGCGCACGGCTTCAGCGCAGTCTCGGCGCGATCTACGCGACCGCGGGCGAGCCGGCGTCCGCGATCGCGCTGCTCGAGTCGGCGCGTGGTGCCGTGGGGGACACGCTGCCCGTCGCCGAACGCGTGAGTGCGGAGACGGCGCTCGCGCGCGCCTACTACCTGCTCAAGCGGTTCGACGAGGCGTACGAGGTTGCGCGCGACGCCGTTGCGGCGGCGGAAAGCGGGGACGATCCGAGGGCGATCGGACACGCGCTGCTCGCGCTCGGCGTTGCGGCGCAATCGACGACGCGCTACGACGAAGCCGAAGCGACGTTCACGCGTGCGCAGTCCGCGTTCGAGCGGGCGGGCGCCGAGCTCGAGCTCGCGTCGGTCGTGCACAACCGAGCCTGGCTCGCGCAGGCGCGCGCCGACCCCGAGACCGCGCTCGCGCTCTACGCGGAGGCGTGGTCGCGCAAGCGCACGCTCGTGGGCGACGATCACCCGAAGACGCTCGCTTCGCTGCACGGTAGGACCCGGGCGCTCCAGGATCTCGGCCGGTCTGCCGAGGCCGCCGCGCTGCTCGACGAGCTCGTCGCACGCACCATCCGCGTACACGGCCCGGAGACGCTGCACGTGCAGAACGCGCTCAGCGAGCTCGGCTCGGCAAACCAGGATCTCGGGCGCTATGCGGTTGCGCAGGCGGCGTATGAGCGCTCGCTCGCGCTTGCGCGGAAGCTCGAGCGCGACGGCGCCGGCACGATCGAGGCGACGGTGCTCAACAATCTCGCGACGCTGCTCGAAGAGCGCGGCGAGATCGCGGCAGCCGAGACGGCGTACCGGCGTTCGCGCGAGCTCCGGCGCGCGCGGCTGCCCGAGGGGCATCCGAGCCGCGCCGTGCCCGCGCACAATCTCGCGCGCATGCTCATCGTCGCGCGCCGATTCGATGAGGCGAGCGCGTTCGCGGAGGAGGCGTACGCGCTGCGCGCGCGCGGCTTGCCGCCCGGACATCCGCAGACGCTTGCGACGGCCGTGCTCGTCGCACGGGTCGCGCTCGCACGCGACGACGAAGCTGCCGCACGCGCGGCGCTCGCGCCCGCGACGGCGCGCGCGGAGCAGGCGACGGCCCCGCCGATGCTTCGCGCTGCCGTGTTCGAGACGCAGGCGCTCCTCGCGCAACGCGAAGGGGCTGCGGTGCGGCGCATCGAGGCGCTGCGACGCGCGTGCGAAGCCGCGCGCGGCATGCTTGCCGCGACGCACCCGCGCTACGCGCAGCTCGAGCTGGCGCTGGCCGAGGCTCATAGCGAGGCCGGAGAAGCGGACGAGGCGCGCGCGATCCTTGCGCGGATCGCGCCGGTGCTGCGTGCGGAGCTCGTAGCGCGAGCACCCGCGCTCGACCGCATCGCCGCGCTCGAGGACACGCTCGCGCGCTGACGCTCGCGTACTGGAGTCGCGAGATCCCGCAGACTGGCGCATTCCGACAAGTCGGCCTCGTGCCCCCCGCGCTATATGCGAGCGCTCAGGGGGTGACTTTCATCGGGGAATTCCATGCGCAAGGTTCTGTTTGCAGGATTGCTGATGGCCGGCGCGGCGGGGACCGCGCACGCCGACTCCTTCGACGTCACGAACGCCGCGCGCTACGAGGCGGCGCATCGCGACATCGCGCTCGCGTTGCAACAGGAGCTCGCCGGCGGCGACATCGAAGCCGCGCTCGGCGACTTCGCCCTACATCATCGCGAGCTGCCGCTGCGCGAGATCTGCACGCGATGCGAGACGACCGCGAAACGCGCCGGCGTCGACGAGAAGGTCTACGAGCCCGGTGCGTGGCTCCACATGCCCGCATCGCGCTCGTGGACGGCCGAGCAGACGTTGATCTCGTTTCCGCCCGCGGGCGACGAACGCTCGTGGACGACGATCGACGCGCTGACGATGGACGGCCGCTGGATCGCGCTCGACGTGGACGCGGCGCCCGACGTGCCGGTGATCGTGCTGCGCATCAACGGCGCGCTGT
>Ga0187892_10006532_pt1 | contig 17236 bp, 20 predicted proteins | sample MA1701073metaG_FD_139345 | JGI IMG/M metagenome (GOLD analysis project Ga0187892, IMG submission 139345) | Bio-ooze microbial communities from a basaltic lava cave in the Kipuka Kanohina Cave System on the Island of Hawaii, USA - MA170107-3 metaG ... | reverse complement strand
ATCAGGATCGAACCTGCCCTGCCTGACTTCGGTCTTGCGCTGTTCGCGGATGGCGATCGCGGCCGAGCGCAAACCAACCTTCTCGCGATGTCTTTTGCCGTTCTCATCAAAGTACTGTATCCAATGGATGCCACTGCCGGGAGGATCCTCATAGACGCCCCGCAACTTCTTTCCCGGAGCAGCGCGCTTGCGGGCGCGTTTGGGCTTTGAAGGTACGACAGCCTGCTGTGGCGCAAGTGCCTCCGCGAGTTGCCGTTTCAACTCGGAGATCTGCTTGTCTTGCACCTCTGAGATTTGCTGGAGAAGGGCAAGTGGGTCTTGCGGCAAACGAGGCTTAACCATGATTGTTTCAACAGCTCGTTTCGAGTTTGGGAACCTCAGCCGGCGGGTCGCTGTAATCCTACCCTAGTGCCTTCGAGCCCCACAAACTTTTCGTTACTATTCTCGATGGCTTGTCGTTGTTTTGCGTCCACCTTCACCGGCACACCGCGCTCAACCAAACGAACCAGCTCTCGGGATGGGATGATGACCCGCTTACCGATCTTGTGCACTCGGAGCACTCCTTGAGTGATCAGGTATTGAATAGTCCGCAGAGAAAGCGACGTAGCCACCGCCGCCTCTTTCTTAGAGTAGGCCAGTTTCGCCGGCTGAAAATTGCGGACGTTGGCTTCTGGATCTGCATTCATATTTCCTTCCTTTCTGGACTGCGGCTTTCCCTTGCACGCCTGTCTTCAATCTGAAGCGACTCTACGACGTCTTTTTGAACTGCGCAAATTGCTTCACTGTTCATGGTTGCATGCCCTGAAAACGAGGGTGGGTCTCCCCGACTTCCGACGCTCCTTTGGAAACTTTTGCAAGAAGGAGTCAAGAATCTTTTGGAAGTCCGGGCGGTTTTGAGCCTCTGATGGCTCTTTACTGTCGTAGGGTTGCTGGCATTGTCTTAAAGAGCCCGCCTGGAAGCGTGCTGGCACTTGGTCCCACGGGATGGGCTTAATTTCCTGCCGTCTGGCCCTCCAACAATTTGAGGGAGCATGGTCAGCATTCATTCAGTGCGAGGATTACCTCTGGAACGACAATCAGGAGAGCGAAGGGCTCCTCTCTCAAGATCCTCCTAGTTGCTAGCGATCAAAGTCGAGTTGCATCAAGAGGTTTTGAGCACTGCCTTCCCGCCCATGAGACACTCGTGGACAGTGATTCCAGTGCTCCATTGGGCGGACGGTTGAGCACTGGAAAAAACTCGCCAAACCTTTGGTCTTGAGGGCGAAGGAGCGTGACCTCCTGCGAGAAAGTGCTGGGGCGGGTTAAATTCGCTCATGCGCTGAGTCATAAGGAGTGAATGCCGGAGAGAACGATCAAAAGAGAAAATATTTCTTTAAGATTTTGCTTCTAAAAAGCCTCTCTATTAGTGAGGCCGCAGCCTGAGAGAACGGCAGATTTTCGAAGGACCCACTTTGGGTTGTTTGGTGATCCGGAGTTCTCCTCACGGATAAGACCCGAAAATAACAAAACCGGTTGGTGAGTTTTTGGGCACTTTCGTTGCCTCTTAAGTTTGAGGAAGACTTTAGAAATCCACGTAGGCACAGAGACTCGAAGTGGCTAGGGTGCCGGAGCTTACGGCATTCCCGTCGAACGACGAGCGCTGGCGGCAGATCGAAGTCGAAACGAGATGCGGGGCTCGTGCCCAGCGCTTACCCATCACATATTGGAGGCCAACATGGTCTGCGTTCATGCAGTGCGACATTACTTGTGGACAGATGACCTGAATGCATTGTTCTGGCAGCAGTACCGAGTCGATGGAAAAGCAAAGGATGTAACAGAAGCAATCGAACTCATTCGTCGACTGACTGGCTGGCCCTGGCATGTCTGCAGGACGCAGGCCACGCTCCTTGGGTTGATCAAATGCCGTTTGCATCACGAGTGGACGACCGAACTGGATGCCATATTGGAGCTCGGCTATCAAAAGGGAGGAAGAGCAAGGCAGGAGGCGATCGCCAGAGTTCAGGCGGCAACTGGCTGGCCGCACCAGGCATGCTACGACCGGGCCAGAAAGCTTGGCCTTGGCGCAGGGCGCCGAAGGTGGACAGATGAAGAAGATAAGTACTTACTCGACTTCGTCGGCTCCAGGAACCTGCGGGAGATTGCGAAGCGGTTGAAACGAACTGTGGCAGCGGCCAGGATGCGCTTAAGCCAGTTGAGCACGGACAGAAAGTTAAGTGCCAGAGTCACCGACGGACACACGAAATCAGAACTCGCCCAATACCTTGCCTGCAGCCGAAAGACGATCCAACGATGGATCGAGGAAGGCCTCCTGAAGGGACGCTATGAAGGCCGAGACCGCGAGGACGATACATTGCGCATCACCGATGAGGATTTCCGCGCTTTCTGGAAAAAGCACCCCTGGGAAGTACCGATCTATCGTCTGAACCACGAGGGGCTCCTATGGTTCTGCTCCATTATGTTCGACGTTCCTCCCGGTGACTACTTCGGGGATCCGTTGGATCGCCGCATGCAACGTCTGGAACGGAAGCAGAAAAGCCTGGCACCTGCAGAGGAGCTCAGCCTGGAGAACGAAGAACTCTAGATCCCAATCTTCGCGAGGCGATTTGCGCGAATGCAAGTTTGGAGTGATAACCAGCCGCGGAGGTGGCGGGTATGTTCAGTTCCAAGCAGGACCTTGCCGAAGGACTGGCAGCTGCCCGCTACGTCATCGACCCAGAGTTGCTTGAAGTCGTCTATCTTGCCAGTCAGATGAAGAAGCCTTTGCTGGTGGAGGGACCGGCCGGCAGCGGCAAAACCGAGCTCGCGTATGCTCTGGCAAAAGCTGCTGGATCGCAGGTGGAGCGGCTTCAGTGTTATGAAGGAATTGACGGCGCAGGAGCGATTGGATCCTTCGATCAGGGTCTTCAGAAGCTCTTCCTGGAAACCCAGAATGTCAATTCGAAGCCGGATTGGCCTTCGCTCCGGCGGGCTTTACATACGCTGGAGTTCTTTGTCGCCGGCCCGCTGCTGCGGGCTCTCCTTTTTGAAGAACAGCCCTGCGTGCTGTTGATCGATGAACTTGACAAAGTGGATCCAGCCTTTGAAGCCCTCTTGCTCGAAGTCCTCAGCGCCTGGCAGTTGAGCATCCCCAAGCTTGGCACCATCAAGGCACGGACGATTCCCTTCGTAGTGCTCACCTCCAACGAAAAGCGGCGTATCGGAGACCCACTCCGGCGCCGCAGCTTCTATGTCAGATTCGAGTATCCATCGACCGAACGTGAGATCCAAATTCTGGGTTGTCGGGCCTCGGACTGCGGGCTGGAAGCACGGAGACACACGGCGGCGTTTGCCCGGGCGCTCCGCAGCCTCAGCCTATCGAAGCCCCCGTCAATCTCGGAAATCTTGGAGATGGCCCAGGTGATGAAACTGCTTGGGATTACCGAGGTGGCTCCCGAGTTGCGAAACGTGCTGCTACCCGTGCTGGTGAAGACGGAATCCGACCGTCGGCTGCTGATGATCGACGATCAGTGGGAAAGTCTGATCTACGACACCAAGAAATATCTGGAAGGGATGCTCGTCGTGGAGAAAGAATAGTGCCCCGTCTCAACAGAGTTTCGTGGATGAGCCTCCTGGCCCTGCTCATGTTTGGGTTCCTGGCAGAGGCGGGAGAATCGATGGAAACCCGTGTGCGGCGGGTTTCTGCCTACTACGTCGCGCACTACGCAGCCGTTTATCGAATTCCGGTCGGACTCGTTGAGGCAGTCATCGAAGTTGAATCAGCCTGGAGGCCAGATGCGGTTTCCGACAAAGGTGCCTGCGGCCTGATGCAGTTGATGCCCGGTACGTCCCAGCGCCTCAGCGTCAGCAATCCATTCAACATCGAACAGAACATCCGCGCCGGAGCTGAGTACCTGAGCTATCTGAGCCAGCTATTCAATGGGGACCTACGACTTGTTTTGGCGGCGTATGCTGCGGGAGAAGGAAGGCTTCAGGAGCGCGGGCTAGCCTATTCCCACCCTGGAGTACTGGCTTATGTTCTCAGAGTCAGACAGGTGTATGTGGCGAAGCGTGAGGACAACCTGCGGGAAGGAGAGAGATGATGCTTGGAAATGCAAAAGTACTGGTTGCGGTGTTGGCTCTGGTGATTCTAATGGCATGGGCGGCCTCCAGCCAGGAAAAGCCGCAAGCGTTGATTGTGAGACGATCTGCCGTCCCCGGGCGAGTAATCATACTTGAGCTAGGTCTTCATTTTGCAACGGCGATCCGAATGTCCGAGCCAGTAAGTTCCGTGGTGGCAGGTGACCCAACATTGTTCAAGGTGGAGCACTCTGAAAAAGAACCGCGTCTCGTTTTTGTGAAACCACTTAGCATGGAGCCGGCGCAAAGCAACTTGCTAATCTCGACGGTAGGTGGACGCAGTGTCAGCCTGCTGGTGCGGACGGAACACACTCCCGCAGATACGCCGTCGAACGACGCCGGTCCTGCTCGGCCAGTTCATTTTGTCCTGGACCTCAATCCAGCTGCAGGATTCCTGATCGACGAAGCTACCGAGACGTCGATGCTCATTGAGCCAACAGTCCCCCTAGCCCGGGCCGTAGCCGTGCCTTCAGGGGGAAGGCTTGTGCCAGGCCCGACCGAAAACACTCTAAATCAGCTGCTCACCGAACAGGAGTTTACAAATCTCCGGTCTGTTCAGGGGTCTCCCCTCGGCGTCAGCGCAAGCCGGATCTACGAAATAGGCAGGCGCATTTTCGTCTTGTTCTCGGTCCTCAATGGGGGCAAACAGACAGTGGAACTGTTGCCTCCTCAGGTTCAACTGTCCGGCGTCGGACGTAAGGGGAACGGGAGCGTTGAACAATTAGCCGTTGTGGACTACCGCTTGAACCGCAAGAAGTTAAAGCAGGGCGAGCGGGCGGATGGCGTTGTGGAGTTTGAAAGACCCAGCTTCAAGCATTCGCACCAACTGTACTTTCTTCAGATTGCTGACTCGGCCGCGGTTGACCGCCCATCGCTCGTTGCCATCGACTTGGGGCAAAGCCTGCCTTTGAAGGAGGACCAATGAAAGAGGAACCCAATCGTCCGGTCAAAGAACCCACTCCCAAAGAATCAACACAAGAAGAAGTCGAGAACGAAGAACAAGACGAGAAACGATCCTCCCGCCGCTGGCTCAGAAACCTGAAGCTCACCCAGCATGGCAAGAGTGTGGGGCGCCTCCCTCAACGGGCGACGCAGGATCGTGTTAAGCCACTTTTTCTCGGCATCGTTGGCGTGGCCGTTGTAGTCGTTGTTCTTCTCGGGCTGTTCTCGACGCCGATCAGCGTTAAAAGGAATCAGCCGGGGCGCGAGCGTCGGACACCGAATCTCGGTAAACCCCAGGCGCCAGATTCGACAACCGCCGAGACACAAGGCCCACAACGTTCGGTTACGCCACTGCTCAGGGCTGAGGTGCGCTCGGAACGGGGAGGGGAACCTGGCATCGTGACAGAGAGTGACCTCGCCCAGAGCATACGCAAGAGCGGTACAGGCTCTGACGGATCTCCAGCATTGGGACCAGTGCTCTCAGCAGGCACCGGCGTTCCTCCTGTTCAGCCATCCAAAACCAACAAACGTCCAATGTCCCTGGGGCAGATCGAGTTCTCCGACACGCCGGGAAGAAGATCGGAGTCACTTTCTGACGTAGAGGCTCGCATCGCTCGGCTTGAGGCTCGGCGAGATGAGAAACCCAAGGAGGAAACAGATAGACGTAAGTCTCTCGAGCTGCCGTCACTAATCTTCGTCAACAGCAGCAGACCTGCAGGAGCGAATATAGCGGGTCCTCTGCCAGTAAAGTCAACGAATGCGCTTGAAGCTGGCCCGCTGTTGAGCCTTCCGGCTGGAACGCGCCTATGGGCTCGGTTGCAGTCGGCCATCACAACTGCTGTGGCCGCGCCGGTCGTGGCAATGGTGGAGTACAACTACGAACAGGATGGCACCATCGTTGTCCCGGCAGGCTCAAAGGTGTTCGGGAAAATAGAACAGGCGAGCCATAGTGGGCAGGTGGGCGTCGCCTTCGACTCGATTCAAACGCCAAACCAAGAAAGTTGGAAAATCGAGGGCGTTGCACAGGCACTCGACTTTGGGCCGCTGAAGGGCCGAGTGGAAGGGAAGAAGAACCTGGCGCGATTCGTTACTCGTGCAGCAACCGGCGTTGGCGTGGTGGCTGCACAAGTCGTTGGCTTGCGCGGCGGACTCAATGGCCCGATCAATAACAGTGTGCTCCTCCGCGACCGGCTGGCAACAAACGTTGCCCAGGCTGGTGAGCAACAACTCCAGCAAATTGCAGTCAACAGCAACCTGGTTGTTACGGTGCCAGCGAACACGCGGCTTTACGTCGTCTTGCGAAAGGCAGTTCGTGGCAGCGTGGGAAGCTCGGACCAGGCCGCGTCTGTCGAGAGCCGACTTATGAATGTGGGCCAGCCTTTGACGCATGTGGAGCTGGAGGAGTTGCGAACCCTGAGGCAAGAGTTTCAGCGGCTGATGCAACTAGCGGGAGGAAAAACTCATGGAGACGGAGCAATCAACAGAGCTCCCTGATCTTAAGGGGTGTTGGACGCGGAGATCGAACGAAAGCATGAGCGGAGAGCAGTTCCTTGAATGTATGAAGCCTTTGATGGTTCGCCTCTTCTGTCTGCCCGAGGAGGATCGCCCGGGTGCAATGGCCGCACTGGTAGGCGGGATTGAAGAGCGGCTGGAGGACGTCCAAGGGGTGAGCCGTGCGGATTTCCTGGCGCTCTTCCAGTGGGCGTTGGACAACGAAGATTGCGAGGACACCACGCCCCATGAACTCGCTTCATGAGCTGGCCAATCGCTGTGAGAAGGCTCTGCTCAATTGCCAGCTTCCCTGCGGTGGCTGGAGCTACGGTAAGTCGCTGCAGTGGGCCACCGAGCCGACGGCGCTAGCTCTGTTGGCATTGAGGCTGCGGCCAGGATCGGATTGCAAGAAAGGTGCCGCGTTTCTCGATAGTTGCCAGCGCTCAGATGGCAGTTGGCCGGCTTTTGAGGGCGATGAGGAGGGTTCCTGGGCGACAGCTCTTGCCGTCATTGCCCTCGCACGCCTTGGCGGCAACTGGTCCCGAGTGCAGCGCGGTGCAGCCTGGCTTCTGAAGGTCAGTGGTGAGGAATCCCATTGGTTAGCAAAGTGGCGGTATCGCCTCTTCGACCGTCAGGTTCGTTTCGACCCCGACATGTACGGCTGGCCCTGGACCGAGGGCGCCGCAAGCTGGGTTGTCCCCACCTCCTACAGCTTGATTGCCCTTCGATTGGCGTTCGGTTGCTGTCTCCCGCCGGCGGTCAAGGAACGCATCGACGATGGCACCGACATGCTACTCGACCGCGGCTGCCCAGGCGGCGGTTGGAACGCTGGCAACGGCATGGCCTTTAACGTTGCGCTGGAAGCCCATGTTGACGTCACTTCTCTTGCGCTGCTGGCCCTGCTTTCCTTTCGAGAAGATCCTTTTGTAAAGAAAAGCCTCACTTGGCTCCAAAGAGAGTTTCCATTCCTCGCATCCACTTATGGGTTGTCTTGGGCCATGGTGGCTCTCGCCGCGTACAGAGGTGACACGCACTCTTCAAAGGTGAAGCTGGCTGAGCTGAGCGTCGAACTTTTGAATCCCGACCCAGAGACGGGAAGTCTAGTGCTGCTGGCAATTGACGCACTGAGTGGAGCAAGCCCGTTTTAATCTGTGAAGACGGCTCATAGCATGAACGTCGCCGAGATCCGCCGCCCTGACGTGCAGTGTCCGATCGACGCCTTCCCGTGGCTTCGAAGAAAGAAGCACAATGGTCGGCAACGATTCACTAGCGTTCCAAACGCAACTTCAGGAGACCTGCTACAGCACTGAACGCCTCGCCGCCTCCCAGTCGTGGGTAACCCATCCCTGTTACCAGTGAGATCAGTCATAAGCCCAGGTTACTTTTCGAAGCCAGCGTGTGTGGCGGTACAAAGGGCCTTCTTAACGACAAGCCAACTTCCACAAGTGGCTGCTGCTAGGACGCCCAATTGCGGAGGCGATGGAGTCAATGAATGCCGCAGAGTATGCGTGGACCTGGATCGGAGTCTCCATGTTGAAATCTTGGCCGAACAATCAATGAACTTGATTCGGCAGTTTCCAGATCCTGCATTGGAGGACGTCGCGACCGTTTGGAAATTGCCGGTTCCCAGACTTGATACTAGGCGGCTCGTTTCCGTTTTGGAAGTTGACGGATTCCAAATCTCAGCATGAGTGAGCGGGTGAACCCCCGTCCACACCAATCGGTAATTTGGCGCTCCATCGTCGGGAGAACATAAATAGCTATTTTTTAGCTGCTAAATAGCTAACTGATGTATGCTGTATGTGAAGGTACCACCATGGCTGAGAAAAGGACCATGACCCTAAACCTCACAGAATCCGAGATGGAGGTTCTGGAGAAGCTCGCAACACAAAAAGATTTGAGCAAGACCGTCGTGCTCCGCCAAGCGCTCCGCCTATACGACTTGGTGAATGTCCGGTTGGCGGAAGGGGAAACTTTGTTCTTCGAGGACAAGCAAAAACAAAACAAATCGGAACTCTTAGTGCTCTGAATTCTCGAACCAAATCCTTTTTGTAAGACAAGGGCAAATTGTCGTAAAGCTTTTTGGACAATCTTGAGGCGTAAAGCGTCGGCAGTGGCTTCTTCCGCCTTGGGGGCGACAGGAGGTGAACGGAATCAAATGATCCTAGGTATCGGAATTGACCTGGTGGAAATCAATGAGTTTGAACAGACGCTCCATAGGTCCGGAAATCCGTTCCTAAAAAGGGTCTTCACCGAAAGAGAAATCCAGTATTGCCGATCCCAGCCGCACGCTAACCAATCCTTTGCCGTGCGCTTCGCAGCAAAGGAGGCAACGATGAAGGCGTTGAGTCTGGCAGGTGAAAAAGGTCTTAAGTGGCGAGATTTCGAGGTTGTCGGCTTAGCCTCGGGCAAACCAGAGATGCGACTCAGCGGTCTTGCCGCTAAACGAGCGGGGTCGATGGGTATACACCACATCCTAATCGCGCTCTCCCACTCCAGATCGGCTGCCGCCGCAGTCGTAATTGCCGAGGCCTAAATCTTCAATACTCCGGATGGATGACCGCAAACATTAGGCCAACAGAACAGATACGAGCTGAAGAAATGACCAGACAAAGCGGGATGGACCGATCAAATCTAACCGGAAAGCTCCTCGTCTTCGAGGGTCCAGATGGAGTGGGCAAGTCGACGCTAGCCGAATGGTTTGGATGTTATCTGCAAAGCCTTGGGGCTTCTAGCACGCTACTGTCGTTCCCCGGCAAAGAGCCTGGGACTCTGGGACTGCACGTTTACGAGATCCATCATGATGCCAGCAAGTACGGCATTGACAGCATAGTGCCGGCAAGCCTCCAGCTGCTTCATGTGGCCGCCCACATTGACGTGATCGAGAGGAGAATCAAACCTCTTCTGATGCGCGGTCAAACGGTCATCCTAGACCGGTTCTGGTGGTCAACCTTCGTCTATGGCCTTGTCGGAGGCGTGCCGCAGACGATACTGGACGCCATGATCGGCCTTGAACGCGCTGTTTGGAATCCGTTCGTGCCGGACGGTTTGTTCTTGATATTAAGAAACGAGCCGCTTCGTGAAGAGCCCGCAGAACTGTGGCCTCGTTGGCGTAAAGAGTATGTCGCTCTCGCTCGCCAGGAAGCTGCATTCCATCCCATTTTCGTGATCGACAACGACAGAAATATACAAGATGCACAACAGAAGATCAGCACCTTCTATGCCGGTTAGACAACCTAGAGCACAAAATCTCCAACTCTCGCTTGAGATCCCTTCAACGAAGGAGCCGGAGTTTCGAGGGCCGGACTTTCTTATAAGATCGGGGTTGATCACGACTGACGTTTTCAACGCGTATTGGCAGTTTGCCGCAGAGCGCCAGCGGATTTTCCTCCGCCGAGCCCAAGGCGGCCTACCCCCATGGACCAACGATCCTATCCTGTTGCGTTACCGTTTCACGAACGCCTATCGCGCAGCCGATCGAGTGAGCCAATTTCTAATCCGACACGTGCAAGCGGAGAGAGTATGGAGCCCTGCGGCGTTGTTTTTCCGCACCGTCCTGTTTAAGCTTTTCAATCGAATCGAGACTTGGCAACTTCTAGAACGTTCGCTTGGCACGATTTGCCCCCAACCATACCGATTCAAGGACTACGATCGTGTTCTGACCGAAGCGATGTCAGAAGGCCGGCGGATCTATTCAGCAGCCTACATCATGCCATCGGGTGGCTCTAAAAGTCAGGGGCAGCGGAAGCATCAGGCGCATCTCGCTCTGCTCGAATCGATGTTAAAAAACGATCTTCCATCACGGATATCTGACTGCACTTCCATGAAAGAAGCGTTTGGGCATCTTCGGGCCTACCCAATGATCGGTGACTTTCTGGCCTACCAATACGTCACGGACCTCAACTACAGTACTCTGACCGATTTTCCCGAGACGGAGTTCGTTATGCCTGGCCCAGGTGCGCGATCAGGAATACGGAAGTGCTTTGCAGATCTCGGTCAGTACTCGGAAGCGGATATTATTCAATGGACCGTTGATCATCAGGAGGAGGAATTCGCTAAGCGGGACATTCAGTTTCGCACACTGTGGGGGAGGCCTCTTCAATTGATTGACTGCCAAAACCTATTCTGTGAGGTTGACAAGTACGCCCGTGTTCGTTATCCGGAAGTTCGCGGGCTGTCTGATCGGGTGCGAATCAAGCAGGAATATCGCCACAATACCGAGCCGATCGAGTACTGGTTTCCTCCGAAATGGGGTTTGAACGAAAAAGTTGCTCACTGGCACGCCACGCTTGGCAAGGGCAGCGTCGTGAACGGGTGTATGGTAGCCGGTCGTTAGCTGAGTGTCTTGAAGGAAATTGTCCTCGCACGAAGATCAGCGATGACGAGCCCACGGCGTTGTACTCGAAGGCTCCGAAAGACGGCGTAGCCGTCAAGAATTGCTTTCTCCCACAGCCACAGCGCGCATCGCTCCACCTCGTAGCCAGCAACCTGTTCATGAATTGCCTTCAATAGAGGATAGTCCAAACGATCGATCGACTTGAAGTAATCGAGCCTGGTTGCATGGCTGAAAATCCAGGTTGAAATACCTTCTTCCACCAGGAGTGCCCTCGCACCGTCTTCATTCTCGTCGGTCTTCGGCCGGCTCTTGCGCTTGACCTTGAATAATGCCCGGACTACGGGGGACCACCCGAGAATCGCTGCGTGGGCGAGGTGAAACACGTCGTGGAAGCGATAATCGTCTTCCTCGGCTTTGTTGTCCGTCAGGGGGTCTCCAATGTTGATACCATTGCATTGCTGTCTCACATAGACCTTCCCGCTGCTGACTCGCTCAAGAATATTCATTTCGATGTATCGAGGCAGTTGCTCTTCAGGATCATCTTCTTCATCGAATAGGGCCGGAAACGTACGGTCCGTTGGCCATCTGCTCAGTGTCTTTTCAATATTTCGACGCGCCGCATTGTCTAGGTCAATACCGGCATCGTCTGCAGCGTGTATCAAGGCTCTGAGTATTTCCACGAGATGCTCTGCAAGTGCATCTCGGTTCTGTTCAGTGCGGCCAACGGCTACGTCGTCGAGCAGGCGGCCTACCTTGCCGGCGAGTTCAATGAGTCGCTGCTCGAAGGCCAAAGAGTTGGATCGCTCGGACGGCGGGCTTAACGGCTGGATTTCCCCAAATGTGCCGAGCTTATGGAGCTCAGTTTCCGAATGTTTCGAATCCCGCGACATTCGTTGAGCTAGAACACTCAGATCGAGATTGACGCGAGCGGCTATGTTTGCGAAGTACCATAGAACGTCGCCAAGCTCTTCCAGGATGTTCTGCTGGTAGCCGACATAGGAGGCCTGATCACGCTGCTTTTTCTTCAAGGCGCTAAGAAGACTTCCAACCTCTCCATACAGGCCCAGAAGCGGAAAGCGCAGGCCATCCATACCCTTCAGCGTATTTTGATCCGTCAGCAGAGTCTGCCGCTGGAAGTCGTTCATGGAAATCACTGGCTCCGACATAATGTTCTCCCCAATGCTCATTGCTTGACGCGGCCCAGCCCCGTCTAAGACACGGCTTGTTCCTTCCAGAGCTGATTGCAATTGCCGATAATGCTTTTTATTTCACTCACGCTCCATCCAGCATCTGTATCGAGCCGCGCGAACGTTGAGTGGCAAATCAGTCCCTTGGGCCTGAGGCCGGTCTCGGCGGCCACGAAAAAGAGAAGTTGCGACAACCCAAGCAGATTGCCGAGGGTTCGTTGCATGTAGTAGTGGCTGCGGTATAACGCAGTGAGCGCCAACTCATTCGGCCCGATCAGTTTGAACGACAGATGGGAGAGGCAGGGCTGATTCAGCGTCCGCCTAGCATCCACCCTTGGGTCGTAGATAGGAAGGTCCTCTGAAATATCTATAAATCCCAACTCGTAGATGTTTCTCAGAGGTCCCCTTAGTTTCGTCTGAGTTCTGAGCTTATTTATGAGAATTTCGAGCGGCTTGATCGGCATACCGTTCTTGCCGTCGCGACGAAGCATTCGACCCGCATAGGTCCCCCAGTTCTTTCTGATTTTTGGGTAGATCTTATTTGGAAAGTCCTCCAAGACTCCTTTTGCACCGCGTTGACGGTAGTACGATGCCGGAAAGATTGTGCCAGCCACTGTCGCGAGCGGATCAGCGCCGTGCGCGGCCAAGAAGGCGTCCATGGCGCTCACGATGTGCTTGTCTGGCGGGCCAAGGGTGATAGGGTCTTCGATATCTAGAATCAGATTGTGAGCTGAGTAGCCTCTCAGGCTGAGCAGTAGACTTGCAGCCTTAAGCCAGGCCTCTGTACATGTCTTCGTCGAGATAGGATAAATCATGGACCACCCTTTGTCTAAAATGGCACCGCCACCGAGCAGAGCCTCAGGCTCAAATATTCCTCCGTCACCCATATGTGGCCTTCGTCCCCCCAATCCTTCCCCCAGCTATTCCGCATAAGGCCGACACGCGAACTCTTGATTTCTCCGAGCCCCACCCCGAGTAGGGCGTGGATCGCCGTATCTGAGTCTCCCGGCGTAATCCCAATAACGTGGTCGGACGGTGGAGTATGGAACTGCTTTGAGATTCGTAGGACTAGGAGAGCGACATGTCCCCTCTCCAACGAATCAAAAACCTCAGACGCACTGGAGGGTTTCTTAACGAAGGCGTGGCGAAAGATCTTACCGGGATTGATCGGCGGCTTCCACGTTGAAAGTGGAGTTGGAACCACCTCGCGGTACGGCCAGCCGTTTTCAAGCGGTTGCCCATCTTCACGCAGGACGTCGACCATTGTGGCCAACGAAACGCCTTGGTTCGGGTTGAAGATCGGCATTCTCCGAATCGCATGGTAGTGAGCGTACTCGGCTGAGAGATCTTCGAAACTTGAATGCGCGAAGGAGTGCCCATCGCTTGCGGCGAACGCCATACAGGTCGGCCGCGGACCCTGGTCCCGTGCCTTTCCCAGTTTGCTTCGCAGATCCACTGAGATTCGGACGCGCATTCAAGCCGCCACCGGATGGCGGCGTTCCGCTCGCGGTCGACCGCTTTCCTTTCCTCGAAGGTCAAAGGTAAAGGAGAAACTGCTCAGAGGAGGCCCGTTCTTCTGCCAAGGACGCGTTTGGTGTAGGGCTATCTGTCTGAGTTGGCTTAGGTCGGAACGAGCACCCACCACTCGCTCGACTGGACCGCCAACATCACCCTCGGCATCACTGATCAAACGTTCATCGCGAAATAGGACAAAACCTGCCTCCTTCAGCTGATCGACGTTCCAGAGATAACCGGCGCCGCTGGTTTCCTTTAAACGCAGAATGAACGCGTCTCGGGAATCTCCTTCAATGACGGTACCCTCATCGGCTTCTGTCAGTACCCAAACGTCGGGATGCCATGTTTCCAAGTTATGGCCGTCGAGCAGAAGCTGCTTGATCTTCTTGACCTCAACTGCAAATAGCCTGCTGAGCGTAGCTTGATCAATAAGCTCATGACGAAGCAAAGCCATACAGGTTGCCTGATAACTTGCTCCAGCCCGGAGCGAAAGTTGATAGACGACTCTTGGATCCGCCAGATCCTGTCGACTCCACTTATGTCGAGCCGCCTGCACGACAAAAAGCCATCTCGGAAGAAGAAAGTGCGTTGCGAAGGAGTCCGCGGCAATTTCGAATGGTTCATACGTTTTGGATCCGAAAGGAGACCGAGTCAATAACGATTCATCGTCTATGCTACCTTCGTGTCCCATCGCTGCGTGGCCCAATTCATGAGAACCGGTGAACCGTTGCACGCTGAGCGGCCGCTGCGTCGTAATGATGATTCCCTGGTTAGGCCGCGGCAAATATGCCCCGAGCAAATTGTCCAAAGGCCGGAAGAGCAAGGGAATGTTTTCTCGGACGATCGTGCCGAAAACGTCAATTCTAGTCCATTGACTTTCGACCTGCTGGCGGATATCAAATTCCTGGTGCAGGTGGGCAGCCGCTTTAACCCCCTCCAGAATTGGACGGCGATTTTTCATAAGGCTACTCCTTTTCCGAAAGCGAACGAGCTTTGAGGTATTCGGCAAATCGGGTTAGCTCTGCCCTATCCTTCTCTGAGAGGGCGGCAGCTGCCCGAGCCAGATGCTCCACCTTTTCGGGAAGTTTGAAATTGCCAGTCTTCTCGCCAGTAAAATACCCGAGGGGTCGTTGGTAGAGACGGGCAAGCTTCTCCAACTCCAATGCCTCGACCTTCCGCTGCCCCGATTCCATCAGAGAGATCGCGGTTCGTGGCACACCCAACTCCCGAGCTACCTCGTCCTGAGATAACTCCAGATATTCGCGAGCCTCCCTAAGGCGTTTTGCCAATGCTGTCCTCTTCAAGTCCGGTTTTGATTCCATGTCGATCACTCCTTTCCAAGTCAAGCGGGGATTCAGGTGGTCAGCGCATAGCTTCCAAGGCCATAAGGTTTTCGACTAAGTGCTCAACAAGCTCATCACAACTGTGATAGCCGCCTTTCTTGACTACTGATTCTGGTATCTCGTATCCTACGATCGGTTCCAAAACCAATACAACTTCCACTGCCTGCTGCGAGGAAATCAGTGGCAAGACGTCGAATACCGTGCCGGTTCTCGACCGAAGCTCCTGAAACGGATCTCCGAGCCTGCGCAGGTCCTCCTCCTGTTGCGCCCACCAGTCAAAGAGCACGCTTTCAACCTGCTGTCTTGGGAAAGGGCGTGGGGGGTATTTCTTCGCTGGGAGAGCCATTGGCCGCACCTCATGTCCGATTTTCGATCATAATTGCAAAACAATGTGCGATTGTCAAACATATTTTCTCGACGTTCGGCATTCGCCGATCGCAAATACGAGAACATGACATGATTTGGCAAAAGTCTGAGGTGGGACCATCATGAAAATCGCTCCGCCAGATTTTGTGTGCCCATTCCTCGCGGGGAGCCCACTTGCAGTGCTGTCAGGACGCTAGAGAGCCACCACATGCTCCGATTGTAATGGCGTAGTGACCATGCAAATAGCTGCCAGTTGCCGTGACGCTCACGGAGCACGATCTTATTGAGATGTCGAAACGGCTCCAGTTGCAACATTGGCGGAACATTCGATGAATTGGAAGTTGGCAGTCTACGGATCTTACATTGAAGAAACCTGTGATGGTTTGGAATTTGGCCATTTCCAGACGTGATACTGGGCGGCGCGTTTTCGTTTTGGAAGTTGAGGGGCTTTAGATCGTAGGTTGGAGGGACGTGATCATTTGGAATTTGTGGAAGGGCGGCGCGGAGAAAGCCGCAGAGCATGAGATTGAATAGAAGAAGGTTTCTCGGGGGGGCGCTGGCGGTCGGCGTGGGAGGCTCGTGCGCGACCGCGATGGTGCGACGAAGGGCTCCGGCAGACCGGCGGCCGAAAATTTCGCATGTTGCAGTTCTCCATGCGGAGTCGTATTCCCATCAGTTGTGTCGGCTCGTCATGGAGGGCCTTCGCCTCTTCGACCTGAGCGCGAGCGGAAAGTTGGTGCTTCTGAAGCCAAACCTCGTTGACCTGGTTCTCGGCAGACCGGTCACCACTCATCCGGCCTTGCTCGGGGCCGCTGCTGAGGCCTTCCTTCAGCTTGGCGCCAAGGAGGTGGTTGTGGCTGAAGGACCCGGCCACCAGCGAGATACAGAGTTCGTCCTGGAGGAGAGCGGAACGAAGGAAGTACTCAGGGATCTTGGGCTGCGGTTCGTTGACCTAAACAGAGATGATCTTCGGAAGGTGCGGCTCAAGACAAATTACACGGGCCTGGAGCATCTGTGGCTTCCTAAGACGGTGCTAGAGGCTGACCTGATCGTTTCCATGCCAAAGGTTAAGACTCACCATTGGGCCGGGGTGACGCTGGGAATGAAGAACTTGTTCGGCGTTGTTCCCGGGATGAAGTATGGCTGGCCGAAGAACCTGCTTCACTGGCGGGGAATCCATCAAAGCATCGTCGATATCTGCTCAACGATACCGATTGGATTGGTTATCGCAGATGGCATTCTCGCCATGGAGGGAAACGGACCGCTGCATGGTGACACGCGTAAGCTTGGAGCTGTCGTGATCGGAGATGACCCGGTTGCAGCAGATGCCACAATTGCACGGCTGATGGGACTTAAGCCGGAGCGAGTGAGACACATCTGGGAGGCTGGACAGTTCTTAGGGAATCTCGACGAAGAGAGAATCGAGCAGATTGGGGAACGACCATCATCGCCGGTTAGCTCATTCCGAGGGTTCTGAGAGCAAGCTGTTAGACATAACCCACACGTGTGCGGGTGAGAGTGAGCAGGAAGCCAGTTCACAGAAGGATACCCCTTCACTCTAATCAATTCTCTGTGGTAGCCTTTCTTCCAGGGTAACCGTGCATCAAACTGCTCTTGGGTAACCTTTCTGTTTCACCTGCTGGCCCGTGGGACGTCGCCATGGTTGTTGAGTCGCTGACCCACCACATTTTTTCCACACTCTCGAAGTTGGTTAGATCACACCAAGGCAAAACTGGTCTCCTGTTGATCGGGGGGGGAGTCGTATTGTTTTTTGGAGTTCCTGCCTATGAAAAACAACTCAGAACCTGGGAGTTCTCGACTAGTCCTTAAACAAGCGGGTTCGGAGCTCACGAGAGATCTGTCCATGGGATGGCACATGGAGGTGAGCCTGATTTGCCGGTCCCGGTGACTGCAGTCCGAAATGGAGACAGTGCTCCCTT
>Ga0187892_10006530_pt1 | contig 17237 bp, 18 predicted proteins | sample MA1701073metaG_FD_139345 | JGI IMG/M metagenome (GOLD analysis project Ga0187892, IMG submission 139345) | Bio-ooze microbial communities from a basaltic lava cave in the Kipuka Kanohina Cave System on the Island of Hawaii, USA - MA170107-3 metaG ... | reverse complement strand
GCCAGCTCGGAGAAGCATTATGGCAGGTACGATCCTCACCTCAATAGCAAGGGGAAACGATAGATGCCCAAACGGGGGAGAATATCTTCTCAATAATCATTATCCATTGTCCTCACCGCCGTTCATGCTTCGACAAGCTCAGCACGAACGGATTTCCTTCTCCGAGAACACTTCTTTCCGTTCACTCTTCGACAGGCTCAGGGTGAACGCTTATGGATAATTCTCAACCGAAAACCGCATTATTGCAGAGTCGCACGCAATTGTGCAATTTTGTCGCGAATTTGCGCGGCATCGGCAGCGCCAGGAGCAACCAACAAGTAACGGTCATAGAACTGGGCAGCCTGGGGAATGTCGCCTTGCTCCTCAAACGCCTGCGCAAGGTTCCGATACGCGGCACTAAACTTTGGGTCCAAGTGCAGTGCCATCTGATACCCCCCAATTGCTTGCTCCAGCTCGCCCGCGGCACGGAACGCCAGGCCCAAGCTGTTACAGGCTTCGACGTAGTTCGGTTTGAGGCGGAGGGCAGCGAGAAATTCGATCTGTGCTCCTTGCCCATTTTTGCTACTGAGAAGGGCCTGTCCACGTTGAAAATGTTCAGTGGCCGTTCCTCCGGCAGGAGTCGGTAGTGTTCCTGCCTGTACCGCGGTACCTAGAAGTGCGGCATCAGGTGCGTGTGGCGCCGCAGCGAGATAGCGCTTGTAGGCGTCGAGCGCTCCGGCTTTATCCCTCTTTTGTTCCAGCACGTTACCGAGATTGTAGTTGGCAATCGGATTGAGTCGACTCGCGGTCTGAAAAGCAGCCAGGGCACCGTCGAAATCGCGCAGGTCGTACAGCGCCAGCCCCAACCCGTGGGCTGCATCAATGCGCTCGGCATTCAGTTGGAGAGCGGCGCGGAACGCAGGCACAGCTGACGCCGCGTTTCCCTTAAAGTAATAGGCCGTTCCTAAATTCGCCTGCGCATCGATCTGCTTCGGATCAAGTTGGATCACTGCCGAGAGTTCTTTAATTGCCTCATCCCATTTGCCTTCACTCACCAGCAGTTCACCCTGCTGCACTCGCTCTGCTATCGGCTTACTCGCCTGTCCATACACCTGCCACGAGAGGCCAAGGAGAAGTATCATACCCAGCAGGGATCGTGTCCATAACAAGCAGCTCTGCTTTTCAGCCATAATGTCCATTTTTCCTTGCTATGTATCCCAGCCACCGTGCGACCACGAATGGTCAGATCGCTGAGGCCGCAGGAGCATCATCACCAGCGCGCCCGCGATGAAGCCTCCGACATGCGCCCACCAGGCCACACCACCGCCAGCCTGGGCGGCACTGGCAACAAACCCATTCAACAATTGGATAAGAAACCAGAGGACCAAGAACACGACGGCAGGAACAGTAACAATCTGGATAAAAATAAAAATGGGAATCAGCGTGAGCACGCGAGCCCGCGGAAACAGGATAAAATATCCTCCCATCACGCCAGCAATCGCGCCACTCGCGCCAATCACTGGCACACCCGAGGTGGGGCCGGTCAGGTAGTGCAGATATACGGCTGCCAGTCCACACACAATGTAGTAGAGGAGAAACCGCCCTTTCCCTAAGCGGTCCTCTACATTGTCACCAAAAATCCACAAGATCCACATATTGCCGAGCAGATGCAACAAGCCGCCGTGTAAGAACATGGAACTGAACATTGGTCCGAAGCGTTCGACGACATTCCAAGGTTCAGAATGTGCAAAGTGAAGATAGCGTGCCGGAACAAAGCCATGCTGGAGGAGAAAACGTTCGGCGGCGGGCCCCAGACTTTGCTCATAGAAGTAAATCAACGTATTCGCCACAATCAGCGCGATGGTAACGAGCGGAAACGAATTGGAAGGAACGGTATCACGTAAGGGAATCATACGAGCGAGAACACTATAGACGCCCACCCTCCCTTGGTAAAGGCAATTTGCTCATACACCCGAAAAAGATGAGCCACTGAAGTGTCAATCCTCGCTCCAGACTTGTTCCATCGCGCTAAGTATGCTTTCTTTTCAGCATGGACGGTATGATGTACTCGACCATTCCGCCAATGACCCTTCTGGCGTTAGTCTTGAGCGCCTTCCTTGGCGTTGTCGCTCTTGGGATAGCGCTCTATTTGCTCATTCTCCTTTTTTCGGCGTTTACCAGCGCCTTTGGGGGTATGTTTGAGCGGGCTACGTTTCATCGGTACAGCACTCGCTGCGCTCAAGGCGATGCGTTGCTGGAAAAAGAGAACTTTGCTGACGCGTTACAGGTTTTTGCCAATGCCTTCTTTCTCAAACCGATACGTCGCGATTCAGAGCTGCTCTCAGATATTGCGAATTACCACACCGGCCTCTTGAGTCGGCTGCTAACCATTGCCGATGAGATGGGCAAAGGTCGCGCACGACTCCCATCTCTGGCAACGACGGATCGCCTCCTCGCTGAACGAATTGAACTCCAGTTGGAGTATATCCGGAGTCGGAAACGCACTGCCCGTCCGCAGCTCCGTGAGTTGGAACGTCGGTTACGAGAGAATCAGGCACAAGTCCGGGTCTCGATCGCGCAACTCCTCGAAGAAATTCGTTCGTCCGAAGAGCGGATCTTCTACCACTAAGCGCCTTGAGAATGTGGGGTTCTGCTCAGGATTGAGAGAGACGTCATGCTTGATATCAACGCCGTCCGCGCAGATTTTCCGGGATGCACTCAACAGGTTTATCTCAACACCGCTGGAGTGGGGTTGCCTCCTCGTTCGGCCCTGGAAGCCGTACGGCAGGTAACCGCCTTGCTTGGCCAAGGTCCAGCGGGCATGGGATACAAGAGCTACTATCAGGCTCTTGGCGGAGCTGCGATTAGAGCGAAAGAGGAAGCTGCCCGACTCTTGCACGTCACCCCGGCAGAGGTTGCCTTTATTGATGACACCACGATGGGACTCAATATCGCTCTCGCCGCTATCCCATTTTCCGCGGGTGACAACATCGTCCTTTGCGATCTCGAATATCCCCAGGTGGCGGTCAGTGCTGGTCATTCACAGCAGCGTCTTGATGTAGAAATCCGTGTTGCTCATCATCGCAACGGGATCGTGACCGTGGACGACTATGTCAAACTTATTGACTCACACACCCGTCTTCTTCTCGTCAGTTCCGTGCAGTGGATTAATGGCCTTCGTATGGACCTTGCAGCGTTTTCTCAGCTCGCTGAACAACACGGGTGTTTTCTCGTGGTCGACGCGATTCAGCAACTCGGCGCAATTCCACTTGATCTCTCCACCCTTCGTATCGATTTCCTCGCGGCTGGGGCACAGAAATGGCTTAACGCACCATTTGGTGTGGGACTCCTCTATGTTCGTCAGGAAGTGCAAAGTAAAGTCCGCCCCGGACTTGCACACGGTTTATTCGCCTTTGCCGAACCTTCAGGAGGCTGGGTACGCTTCCTTGGTGATCCGAGTCTCACTCCGTTTCTTGCTCTCCCATTGGCTCCCGATGCGCGTCGCTTTGAAACGCACGGGATGCCGAAAAATATCGGTACGGCTGGACTCGCAGAATCTCTTACGTATGTGAATGGTCTTGATTCACGTGCGGTCACCGATCACATTCTTGCGCTTGGCGATTTTCTGATCGAAGAGTTACGCCGACGCGACATCAAAGTGTGGACTCCCGAAGAACATCGACTCCGCTCCGGCATTGTCATGTGCGAACCGTCTCCTGATGCCGAACGTGTCCACCACTTGACGCAAGCGTTAGAGAAACACCGCATCTATCCAACGGTCCGTTATTGTTCCGGTGTCGGCGGGCTTCGCATCTCGATTCATTACTATACCAATCGTGCAGACTTGGAAGCGTTGTTAGCGGCGATGGATGAGGAGATGACACGTGGAACGTAGAGCGTGAAGCGTGAAGCGTAAAGCGGAATACGTGTCACGTGCTGCGTGTTACGTGGCAGGCCAGAAGAACCACTATGGTTTCCTTTCATCCGAAAGCAATTTTCTTTGATGCTGCTGGAACGCTGTTCACTGTCAAAGGTTCTGTTGGTGAGATTTATGCACGCCTCGCGCGTGAGCATGGAAAAGATGTATCTATGAGTGATCTGGAAGCTGGTTTCAGACGTTGTTTCGTTGACGCGCCGCCGATGGCATTTCCTGAGGCATCGCCTGAGCAGGTTCTTCTTCTAGAGAAACAATGGTGGCGTGACATTGTCCACGATGTCTTTGCTCCGCTCGGCCCGTTTCCTCGCTTTGGTGATTACTTCGATGTCCTCTTCGCTTATTTTGCCCGTCCTGATGCCTGGCAGTTATATCCAGAGACCGTGTCAACACTCACTGCCTTAGCAAGTCGCCGCTTCCGCCTCGGTGTGATTTCTAATTTCGATTCACGTCTGTTCGGGCTCCTGGATGGCTTTGGCTTGACTCACTTCTTTGACCCGATCGTCATCTCCACGCATGCGGGTGCTGCGAAACCAGAAAAGGCAATTTTTGCCCAGGCACTTGCTCGTCATCAGTTTCACGCTGAAGAAATACTCCATGTCGGAGACAGTCTTCATGCGGACATCGACGGCGCACGGGCTGCTGGCATAACCCCGGTGTTGATTGACCGCAAAGCCACGACAGAAAAGATGCCGGACTATCTGCGTATCAACAGTTTGGCGGAACTGTTGAACGTTGTGGGCGAAACGTAGGGGCAAAGCATTTGCGAGTCGCTTTTCTCACGGTCCGTGGACTTCTGGAACAAATGCTTTGCCCCTACCCCCTATCAGACCACCTCTTTATCCCGTAGCATCGCAATATCCTCCCAGGAAAACCCCGCTTCAAGCAGAATCTCTTCACTGTGTTGTCCCAATTCAGGTGGAGGATTCGTCGTGGTGAGAGGGGTCTCACTTAGCGTGATTGGCGTCCCAACCACCCGCACCTTGCCAATCTGCGGATGCTCCATCTCGCTAATGTACCCGTTCACTAGCGCCTGTTCACTGTTGAGAATGTCTTGATACTCTTGTACGGGGGTCGCAAGAATATCCACACTGGTAAGGAGTTTCATCCACTCGTCGGTTGTCTTCTGCGGGAAGACCTCATCAAGCAACTTTTCGATTTTCGCTCCACGAAAATTGCGAATGACGTTATCACTGTATTCAGGATCAGAGAGGACATGTTCAATGCCCATCACACGGCAAAAGTTCGGCCATCGCTTATCATCGACCCCAGCCAGGCAAATCCATCCGTCCTTGGTCTGAAATGCTCCCCACACCCCTTGTAAGAATTGGTGTCCTCGTCCAGCGCGACGTGTTTCTACCCCACTCACCGAAGTGAAGTTAATCTCCATTGGTTGTAACGCAATAACGGTTCCATAAATGCACGCATCAACTTTTTGCCCTTTGCCGGTTTTTTCACGTGCGTAAAGTGCCGCGAGAATCCCAGCCATGAGAGTCAGAGCGCCAGAATGATCAGCCACCAACGTCCCACACGGTAACGGGCGCTCATCCGGCATGCCATTTTTCGCCATGATCCCACCCGCAGCTTGCGCCAGCGTGTCACGACTTGGGCGTGTCACCCACGGCCCCTTCGGCCCCCATGACGATCCCATGGCATAAATCAGACGCGGATTGCGTTTGGATAGCTCGTCATAACCAAATCCCAGACGATCAAGCACCCCAGGACGATAATTGCTCAGGAGGACATCTGCCGTTTCTAGCAACCGGTAGAGAACTTCTTTAGCTTCGAGTTTTTTGAGGTCGAGTGTAAGACTGCGCTTGCCGCGGTTCATTGCCAGGAAGTAGTGGCTGAAGTCAGCGTTTTTTGCCTGTGGTCCAGCAATGAGTTTCACCAACATAAAGCGACTCAGGTCGCCGATATCCCGCATTTCAATTTTAATGACATCTGCACCCATATCGGTAAGAAATAACCCCGCGTAGGGTCCTTGGATCTCTTGGGCAATTTCAACAACTTTCACTCCAGCGAGCGGTCCAGACATAGACATTCCCTCCTGACGAGTACTCTGGGGCGCTTTTACGAGAGGGCGACAGCAGCGTCAAGGCACGCTCCGCTCCAAGAACATTCTCCGGGAGATTGCGCAGACTCAATGAAGGAGAACCTTTCCATCTTGGCAACTGATGCCAGGGGGAAACTGCTATAGATACTCACGAGTGAAGAAGCCGAAGGAAGACCTGTTGAGACGCTACTCACTACTAGTTCTTTCCGGATTGTATTATTCGACGTCGGTTAAAGCTTTTGAATTTGCGCCAGTGAACGCTGTTACGGAGGGGAGTGAATAAAGCGACCCTCGCTGACGTCTCAGAAAAAGAGGCCTGGTTCCGCGCTTCATCAGGGGCATGAGATGTTGTACCGTATAGCAAGAACGGTAACGGTCGGGTGGGTGTTGACACGGTGGCGAATGTTGCTCCGCTTCGCGCGAGAAATAGGGGCAGTCGGCCTCGTCGCGTTGCTGCTCCTTCCAGTCTGCTTAACTGCTGATGATTCTCACACCGGTGTGCTCCATCGGTTGCCTTCCTCTCGGTATCTAGCACCCTTTTCTCTGATTGCTGGGGATGATCAAACAGATCATCCCGAGAGTGTGGCATGCCAATGGCAAGTGATGACTGACGCCAAGCCGACAGTCATACCATCTCATACGGTACTCCCCTCACTCTACTCCTGGACGATTGAGCAACACATCCCTCTTCCACCCCACCTCCACTCCTCATGGCAGGAGCGCGCTCCTCCCCATTCCCTATTTTCCTCTTCTCTTTCGTAAACTTTTTCCTCTTTGTCGTTTGTTCTCAGGGCGCAAGTCAGTAAGCCGTATCGTCCGCGGAACCGAGCATAGCAAGCTGCGTAAATTTTTCTCCCTTCGTGTGCTTGAACTTTGCCTCAATGGAAGGTTCGGAAAGAGAGTTTTGCTTTCAAGAAAGGAACATCACCAATGACAACAACGCCACAGCGACAGATAAATGATTTATTGACTCTCACAAGATCAGTCTTTGTCGATCTTCCACTTGCTGGAATACAGTGGGGGTGGGGAATTGGGCCAGAGGAAGCGGTCACGAAAACCGCTTGGAAAGGCTACGACGCTGGCGTGCGCTTGGCTACGGCGGCGATAGACAATCTGTATCGCTTGCCCCTTACCGCGGAGGTCTTGACCCGCGTGGCTCCAGTACTCCTCCGTTGGCAACGTATCAATAATGCAGCGGCCGGCGCGGTGTTCACAGGGCTTTGGCAGACTGTTGGCTTGCCGACAACAGCAGAGGCGCGTGCACTTCGGGAAGCCGTCGCTTGCCTTGCCGCGGAGGTACGTCTCCAACGTCAGGAGAACGAGGCGCTTATCGGTCTCACCACCCGCCTCATGCAAGCGTTAGACGCACAAACCCCTGTAACGCCACCGTCGCTGTTCAATGGCTTCGTTTTGAACGAACAGGTGCTCCAACTCAAGACGAAACCCACCGCTCATGAAAAAGGCAACTGAAGTGTTGCCTGAGGAGGATTATCATGCGGGATCTCATACACCACCTCTCAGACTATTGGCTCGAAGGGACAATTAGGGCTTATGATGGCTTACGGCGCGGTTGGAGTGAGGTCTTTCCCGTGCAGGAAGATCCGCCGCCTACGACGCCTTTTGAGGTCGTCGCTGAGCATGGCAAACTCCGCTTACGCTACTATCGAGCGCAAGGGAATCCTCAGCCAACACCGCTGCTCCTCGTCTATGCCCTGATTAAGCGCCCGTTCATTCTGGACTTCCAGCCAGAACGCAGTGTCGTAGAAACGCTGACGCGCCAAGGTTTCACTGTCTACCTCACCGATTGGATTCCACCAACGTCCGCTGACACGTGGCGTGGTTTTGATGCGTATGTCAACAATGACCTCGCCCAAACGGTACAGTTCATTTGCAAGAGAGAGGGCGCTGATCAAGTCTCCCTGCTCGGCTACTGTCTCGGTGGCCTCCTTGGGTCGATATACACCGCGCTCTACCCAGATACCGTCAAACAGTATATCGCTCTTGCCCTTCCTCTCGACATGAGCGTGCGTGATATTCCTATTTCTACATTAGTCGATGCCCTGACACCGGAAACCACTGCACTCATCACAAAGACGTATGGCAATTGTCCGGCCTGGCTAATCCATGCTGACTTCACCGCAATGGCTCCAGTCCATCATACGGTAGGAAAATATATTGATCTCTATCGGCAAAAGGCACGTGAAGGCTATAGGGAGACCTTCGACTTGTTTGAGCGTTGGATGCACAGCGACGTCCCGCTGGCCGGACGACTGTTCCAAGAATTGAGTGACGATATTTTCCGCCACAATCGGCTCGTGTTAGGCCAACTGCATGTCGGCGAGCGCCTTGTCGATTTACGTTACATTAGGTGTCCAGTGCTCAACATTATTGGCGAGTATGATGACGTGGTACATCCAAACTCAAGCCTACCGTTATTCGACTTGGTAGGAAGTCAAGAGAAACAGAACCTCGTCTTCTCCGCGGGCCACATGGGGCTGGCGGTGAGCAGCGCGGCCCACAAAAAACTCTGGCCCCAAGTCGGACGCTGGCTCAAAGAACGAGACAACACTGGAACACAACAACTGCACTGAACGCTGTTAAAGCTCAGTGAATCGTCACCCATTACTGAATCCGCCGTCGGAGTCACACAACTTCAGGCACAGGCGGATGAAAGGAAAGCGGCATGTCGATGTCAACATCTTTCGGAAACAGCTCTCTGTTCGTTGACCAGGTATTTACCGAACGCCTCTTTAGCACTCGATACTCCTCATTCAAACGGTGTGGTGAGTATGAACTGCTGTGCGCCATCCTTGAAGACGCCATCTGCTGTTTTCAACGCGGCTTCAAGGATGGGAAAAAACGGACGCAACGCCTCGCGCACGAGGCGGAGGAATGGTTGTTTACCAACGATGCGAGATGGCCATTTTCGTTTGTGAATGTATGCGTCGTACTCGGTATTGACGCTGAACACTTACGCGATGGATTGCGACATCGGCAGCAACAATATCCTCATGGCGTCCCTCTCCAACAGCGGCGTGGACTGCTGCACAGCCGCGCATCCTACCGCCTCCGTCGCAGCCCAGTCAGAGAGAGCTTACGACATTACAAAATAGCATAGGCAATAAAGCCACAGGCAAGCACCATAAGAAACAGCCCGACAAGGAAAACGGCATCAGCAACGCGTTCGACCCGATGCATACGGTACAAACTGCGTGTCCGCAAAGCCCAATAAGAAAGCAGACAGGAGAGAAGAAAGAGGACAGCATCCGCCGCCAAAAAATCGTCTGCAAGGGTTTCGACTTTGCTTGTGCTGATGACAACACGAATGAGCCCAATCACTGTCAGACAGACGCCGACCAGCGCTGCGGAAACGGAGAAAATATGAACGCTGATATCCGCTTCTAGCTGCCGCTGTGACGTTTGCTCTGACATCCCGCTCTGGTTGTCGAGCTGCTGAGCCTTTCTATTATTCATAGTTGTTCTTGTCTCACTGAAGTTCTAGCACAAGGTCCGCAACCCCGCGCAGAGGACAACATAAAGACTGCTGCACGCGCCAGGTAGGCGAACGAGTTCGGAACAAAGCCTGGCAAGGCCACATCGCTAGCGATCCCGATTTCCCTTCCCATAGCGCGCGGAGTGGTCCGAGCCACCAAGGGCTTACTTTGAGTGTTACAACTTCATAGCAAATCACCAGCTTTTGATCCTTTCTGCGTGTATTCCGGTGATTCTAGCTGCTCTGTTCTCTTCTGCAGCCCCCTCCGAGCCTGAACGTTCTCCCTTTTTCGGGACCGATTAGTTAGGCACGACGTTCACTTGCTTTACTGCTGACGCGCCATGCTTCTGTGCATTGCTCGTGTAAAAGATCAATATTACGAGCAAGAAAGCGAGAATGAGGGAAGACCCAACAGTGCCGAAAGCGAGTCCACCCTTTTCGGCGGGCTTTGTGAGAAGGTCTCCAAAGGTTGCTCCAAAGGGGCGAGTCAACACGAAAGCAACCCAGAACAACATGACTCGATTAAGTTTGGTGAAGTATGCGGCAACGACGACCAACCCGATCAGCCCCCCAATCAGAGCGGCTCCCCCAGAAAAACCTAGGCCGGAGTTGTCAGCCAACAAGTCTCCCAAGGCTGTACCCAATGTGTTTGAAAACAGTATGGCCACCCAATAGAAAAATTCCACTTTGGTTGTTTGGATGTTGCTCACAGACAAGGTCTTTTCGCTGAAACGCCAAATTGTGAGAACCACCAACAAGCAAGTAATCAAGATCAGTGAGCCTTTTGCGTAACCAAGCCCCAGGGTTCGATCCATAAAATCTGACATCGTTGTGCCAGAAGTACTCGTTGCAATGATCACTGTCCAGTAAAGCATGGGGCGAAACTCGCGCGACATGAGCTGAGCGACAACAGCAATCAAGAAGAAGCCGATGAGAATAACGGAACTGAGGCCGTAGCCGACGTTCAGTGTCATCGAAAGAAGATCACCTGCTGTTTCACCCAGAGTAGTTGCACAGATCTTCATGATCCAGAAGGAGAAGGTGACTGGTGCGACCTTATTCATAGCTGCTCGTGTTCAAAGTCGTGCCTAACTTAGTCGTCCCTGAAAAAGTCAGGTTGCTGTTATGGGAAGTGGATGTTCTACAGAATAGCACCAGAGTTTTTTGAGGTTCCAGGCATCGCCGCATCCCCAACAAATAGTTCCTTGCCATTCTGTGGTCGTGCGTGGTGTGGCCAATCACTGGCGCAATCACTGACCGTTTGCGTATGCTTCTCAATCAGGGTAAATCTTGGTGGGAAGGACGTTGCCCGTCGTTATTGTTGAAGACAATCAGGAGTCCAGTTGCAATCAAGAGATTCCCGACGTAGAGCGGGTGACGCAGCAGTGCATAGGGACCACGAGTCCTCACCCCTCCGGTTGCGGCTATGTGGGCGTTACTGCCCCAGGACCAACACCGGACAAGTTGTCCCATTAAGGTAACGTGAGTTCGACGTAAAAGTTGGGGTTTAACGAGAAGATAAGCCGGACATAAAGGAACCCCTTTGTGGAGCGAGAAGCGCGGCGTAAACTGCGCTTAACCCAAATCTCAATCCCCAAAGGAGTTCCCGATGGACATTCTACACCTGTTCTATGATTGTGACGAGTTCTGCCGCAAGGTGCTCCCGTCCCTGCAGAGGCACCGGATAGAAGTCGGTCAAGATCACCGCAGACGGGAGCCCACCCTGAGTGTGAGCGAAGTGATGACTATTCTTATCCTCTTCCAGACCTCCGGCTTTCGGACTCTCAAGACCTTCTATTTTCAGTATGTCTGTCTCCATCTCACTCGCGCCTTTCCCCAGCGCGTCAGCTATTCGCGCTTCGTAGAGTTGGAAGCGGAAGCGCTGCTCCCGCTGGCGGCCTTTCTCACCACCCGCTTGGGGCGCTGCACCGGCCTCTCCTTCATTGACTCCACACCACTGAAAGTCTGTCACAACTTGCGCATTAAATCTCACAAGGTTTTCAAGGATATAGCCCAGCGCGGGGTCTCCAGCACGGGCTGGTTCTACGGCTGCAAAGTCCATCTGGTGAGTAGCGACTGTGGGGACCTGTTGGCCGTTATGTTCACTCCAGGCAACGTCGATGATCGCAAACCCGTACCTCAACTGACCCGCCGGGTGTTCGGCAAACTGGTGGGGGATCGGGGCTCCATCTCCCAGGCCCTCTTCTCTCAGCTCTGGGCCCAAGGAGTGCAGCTTATCAACAAACTCAATAAAAAGATGCAGCCGCGCCTGCTCCCCCTCCTGGATAAAATTTTGCTCCGCAAGCGCACCTTGATCGAGACCGTCAATGACCAACTCAAGAACATTTGCCAGCTGGAACACTCTCGTCATCGCAGCCTCACCAACGGTGTTGTCAACGTGCTCGCCGCCCTGATCGCCTACCCCTATCAAGAGAAAAAACCGTCCCTACACTTCACGAACCATGAATTAGCAACTTTACCTGCCGTTGTTCTTTAACTCTCCTGACGTCGAACTCACGTTAAGGTAATGACGACACCCACACCATCAGTGAGAGTATCAAAGAACAAATCTCCAGCAGGTAAGTGCGGGCGCAGTAACAGCAAGGCCAGGACCACCAGAGGGATCGCCACGTAACGGCGAAATCGACGCAAGAATTTTTGCACTCTCCGCAACGGAAAGGTCGCTGTCCGTGGTTGCTGCGAAACCGTATACACGGTGAGTGCAGGCAATGTGGACTTACGAGGAGGGGAAGAAACCTTCAAAGAGGAAGGGGCCACTTACACATCCCTTCGCGTGCTATGCTTGCGGAGCCACACGATGCCGCGTACAAGGCCAAGGAGTGCCAGGAGGAAAAAGAGTACGTACGGAAGATTCGTCTTCCACAGCGTGCCCCCTTCGCGCTCCCACTGTTCCCACAACAGCAGCACAAGAGCACTCGACAGCCAAGAACAAAAGATACCGAATTCTTTCCTGAACACGCGCTGCCACGCAAAGGACGAATGCACAAGCGATTGGCGCAGACCAGTGAGGGTAGGGAGAAAGCGATTCACCGTCTGGAGATAGTCACGATAGGGCTGACCAAACTTCCAGGAGAGGAACTCTTCTTCTGCGCAGACAATGGCGTAGTAGATTCCCAAGAATCCTGGCCAGACGAACAGGTACCACCAGCGGCAATTGGCAATGAGCAGCAAGCCACTCAGGATGATGAGGTTGCCGAGATAGAGGGGATTCCGGGTATGGGCATAGATGCCAGAGCGGATCAGCGTATCAGCGGCTATACGTTGCCGTTGTCCGCCGCGACGGATGTTATCGACACTGCCGATGGCCAATGCCCGGCAGGTCTGCCCGAGGAGAGCAAGAATGACACCGACGGCGTCAAACCAGCGATCCAGCCGGGCACTCCCGAAAGGGAGCTGGGGGGTGGAGGTGAGAACGAGCAACAAAAGCGTCAAAGGAAAGAGTGCGTTGCGAATACGAAACATCAGGTGACCAAAACGGACGATCATCTCGTGTATTTGCAAGGGTAAAGACGCGGATGATGAGGCGTTCGCCCCTTGGTCGACAGGAGCTGCGTTGCCACTGTCGGCGCCGTTCCCGATGGGGGTGGGTTGCTCAACAACTGGAACAGGAGTGTCATGCATAGGTTTCTCTGCGTACCAATTGGTCTTTGATTGCCGAAGATGTCACGTTTGCTCCCCCTTGAGTCAGGGAGCTACTATGTCTCTTGTGATTAGACATCGCAAGGCTTACCGGAACCTTACCGAAAGATTACAGTTTTGTAAGGTTGCAATGAACGCGTGCTAGTCGTTTTCTTCGTCCTCGTGCTCGGCGTGTTTGTCAGTGTCCGACTGATCGACCGACTGCTTCAGTATGGCGCCGGTGCCAGCATCAATGGTGAACTCAATAATGGATTTGTCCGCACCCACGACTTCGACCTGATGCACTAGCGCTCCGTTCTCTTCTTCGGTTTCGGCTTTGAGAAGACCTCCGGGCGTCTGTCCCAAAGCGACCTGGATCGCTTGTTGTAAGGACACCTTGGCAAGACTAGGAAAGTCACTCTCTTGTACCGTACGAATCATAATGCTTCCCTTCGGCGTAGACGTCTGCACCTTGACGCTGGTTTCAGGAGTGTTCTTTTCAGCCCCTGCATAGACCCAGGGGGAAGTTAGGATGGTGGAGGTCAACAACAACGGAATACTCATGGCTACTGCTCGCATGTTCTTTCGCATATTTACGTCCTTTCATGGGAAAAATTAGTATCATTTGGTGATACGCCTCATACTGCGTGTCTCGGTGGTCCACGATTCATCTCCTACCCCCGGTCGTGCGTAGCGTTGCCCTTGTGCGGCTTGTCCCACGTCCCGAAGAGATAGACTGGAAGAACCTTACCGGAACCTTACCGAAAGATTACAGTTTTGTAAGGTTCGGGGAGAGCGCGCAGGGCGTTTAGGCGCGCGGGAGCGGAAGAAGAGGAAGGGCCAGCGTGAACACAGCACCGTTGCCGGACATACCGTGCACGGTCACGCTGCCATTGTGCGCCTGCACGATGGCTTTAACCAAGCTGAGCCCAAGCCCCAGGCCGCGTTGCGAGCGGCTTTTGTCGCCACGATAGAGGCGATCCCAAATATGGGGAAGGTCCTCCGAAGGAATACCAACGCCCGTGTCAGTAACGGTAAGGACAACCTGGTGAGGGTTCTGTGTCACGGTGATCGTGACTTGCCCGCCCGACGGCGTGTATTTGATGGCATTGTCGAGGAGGTTGGTCATCACTTGCAGCATACGATTGCGATCCGCAGGGAAGAACAATTCCGGTGGAACAGAAGTCGAGAGCTGAATGACTTTGTCCTCGGCCACGTCGCGGTAGATCTCGACTGCTTGGGTGATCAATTCCTGAGCATTCAGGAGTTCTCGTTCAAGTCTCATCGCTCCATGTTCGGCCTCGGAAATATCCATCAGGGTGTTCAACATAGCGAGAATCCGATCTGATTCTTCGATACAAGTGGCAAGCGCCTCGCGTAGGACAGTTTCAGGCGTCTCCGTTTGGAGTGCGATTTCCGCCATACCGCGCAATCGTGTCATCGGCGTCCGCAAGTCATGGGCTACATTGTCTAACGTACTTTGCATCCCGCTGATGAGCAGGTTGATTCTCTCGAGCATCGCGTTAAATAGTCGGGTTAACTCGGCTAACTCATCCCGAGTATCTGGGACAGAAGCACGCGTTGTTAACGCACCGGTGGTGATAATCGTGTCAAGGGTGTGGATGAGCCCACGCAAGGGCCGTAACGCTTGCAGAGTGAGCAACGTCCCACCTGCAACACTCAAGATCAGAACTGGGAGCATGACACCCACAAATGTCTCGCGAAAACGCTCAAGCAGATTCTCTCGTTCCTTCGTACTTTTCCCTACTTGCAGGAGCATCCCGTCAGGAAGAGGGGATGAGGCAACCTCTAAGACTTCCTCATCCCCATCAGTGGCGGGAAGCCTCAGGAGTTGCTTAGCATCGCTCACCACAATTTTTTCCAATTGCCTTAAATCAAACCTTTTTCTCCAGGATTGGGGACTGTCCAAAAAGAGCGTTGTGTTCGTGGCTGTCGCGATTCGCACAAGAAAGAGCGATCTCCCGGCTTGCCTGTTCTTCTCCTCTACCTCTTCCTCGATTTCCGTTACGCCTCTGCGTTGGTACTCTCCCTGATATTCAGTGAGCTCTAATCGCATCTCTTTCTGGTCTCGTCGCTGCAAGGAGTGAGCGAGCACCCAATACGTGATGCCAAAGAGAAGAACTGTGCTCAGAAAAAAGAGCCCTGAGTACCACAGGGTCAGTCGGAAGCTGAGGGTGTGCCGTACCCGTCTACGCGCTACGAAGGACATACCCTACGCCCCGGATGGTCTGAATTCGTTTTTCACTCTGATCTTTATCTATCTTACTGCGGAGGCGACTGACCAGGACATCCACCACGTTGGTTTGCGGGTCGAAATGGTAGTCCCACACATGTTCCAGAATCATGGTTTTTGAGATCACCCGTCCGGCGTTGCGCATCAGATATTCGAGGAGCGCAAATTCCCGCGGTTGCAACTCAAGGCGCTGGTCAGCGCGGGTCACTTCACGAGTGAGCAAGTCCAACGTCATATCGCCAACGATGAGGCGAGTTGGTTCGGTCTCCCCGCTCGCCCGCCGAATCAGCGCCTGCACCCGCGCCAGCAATTCAGCAAACACAAATGGCTTGGTGAGGTAATCATCGCCACCTTTCTGGAGTCCTTTGATCCGGTCATCGACCGTGCGTTTCGCACTGAGGATAAGGACAGGCGTGTTGACCTTACGCCGCCGCATTTCTTCGATCAGACTCAGGCCATCAAGCTTTGGTAACATCACATCGACGACGATAGTATCGTATGGTTCGGTCACCGCCAGCTGTAGCCCTTCATCGCCATCGGCGGCACGGTCTACAGCAAAACCTGCCTGCCGCAAGCCAGCGGTAACAAAATCACCGATCTTCGCATCATCCTCGACCACCAAAACTCGCATACCTATCCTCACTCTGATTGTTTTCGTTCAAGGTCGCACCTGAACCGTCAAGCTCTTCTTCATGGCATGTAGTGCCCCTACTTCACCTCGCTGCCAACTCGGATATAAAAGGCGAGGAACGTAACAAACATTCCCATATTCCATAGGAGGAGGAAGAATTATGCCAGGACGTGAAGCAATGTCAAAAGTCACCAATTGGGGACGCTGGGGCAAGGACGATCAAAAAGGAACTGCCAATTTTATTACCCCGGAAGTCATTGTTGCGGCAGCAAAGCTAGTCAAGAAAGGTCGTGTGTTCTGTTGCAGTATTCCGATTGACCAAGTCGGTCCGGTCTTTCCCACTCGCACGCCAGCACAGCGATTCATGTCGATTTTGAACGTTCCGGTCAAAGAAGTCGGACTTGCTGGCTCGGCCATCGCCAACGATGACTACATCACGATGTATCTGCAAGGTTCAACGCAGTGGGACAGCCTCGCTCACGTTGGTTATGATAATAAGTTCTATAATGATACCCCAACCAGTGCGATGACTGCCCACGGAGGCGCCGCAAGGAATGACATCGGCAAGCTCTATCAGTCGTTTGTCACTCGTGGTGTGTTGCTCGATATGGTGCGCTACAAAGGATACGAAAAAGATGGCCACCTGCCCAAAGATTATCCGATCACTCCAGATGACCTCGATGGCTGCTGCAAAGCCCAGAAGATCGAAGTAAAAAGTGGCGACGCGCTGTGTCTTCGCACAGGGTGGGTGCCGTACTGGTATTCACTGAAAACACACGATGAAAAAGAGGCCTATTTCCATGCGCAGCCTGGGGTGTCGGTGTATACGCTCGAGTGGATACACAAGAAAGAAATCTCGTGTATCGCGGTCGATAACATTGCGGTAGAACGGCTCCCGTCGGAAATCGATGGAGAGTTTATTCCCTTCCATCAAATCGCGATTCGCGATATTGGATTATCGCTGGGTGAGATTTTTACGTTTGATGAGCTCGCCAAAGATTGTGCCGCCGATGGCGCGTATGAGTTTTTGTGGGTAGCTCCACCGCTCAACATTCCCAATGCTGTGGGCAGTCCGCTGAATGCGTTGGCGATTAAGTAGCTAGATGGATTATAGGTTCCCTCTTCCTTGAGGGCAATGGCATGAAGTTAAGGACACGATTCCGTGCTTCGACTTCGCCGCTTCGCGGCTACGCTCAGCATGAACGGCACTTTTCCGCTCGTCCTGAGCGTAGCGCAGCGAAGTCGAAGGAT
>Ga0187892_10006529_pt1 | contig 17238 bp, 16 predicted proteins | sample MA1701073metaG_FD_139345 | JGI IMG/M metagenome (GOLD analysis project Ga0187892, IMG submission 139345) | Bio-ooze microbial communities from a basaltic lava cave in the Kipuka Kanohina Cave System on the Island of Hawaii, USA - MA170107-3 metaG ... | reverse complement strand
TATGTCCTTCTCCATCATGAGAAGAAGATACGAAACGAAAAATTAAGACGCCAGTCTTTTTTTATAAAAATTGTTTTTTGCACGGCCGGCAGGTCGTTGTCCACCCGTAACTGAGGCATTACAATAAACGCGAAGAAATTCTTGACTTTACTCGGTGAATTTGCTATCTTTTAACTTCGGATTTCTGTCATTGCGCGTCAAACGAATGAGTGATTTTGGAGAACGGAGTACATGAGAATCGGTGTCCTCACCGGCGGAGGGGATTGCCCGGGGCTGAATGCGGCGATTCGCGCGGTGGTGCGCCGCGCCATTACCGAATATGACGATCACGTTCTGGGCATCAAGAACGGCTGGGAGGGGCTGGTTGATTCGGACGTCGAGCCGTTGAGCCTGTATTCGATTTCCGGCATTTTGCCGAAGGGCGGAACCATTCTCGGCACCTCGCGCCGCAATCCGTTGCGGCTCAAAGACGGCATTGAAAAAATTTTGAACAATGTCGCCAAATATGAATTCGACGCGCTGGTGATCATCGGCGGCGACGACACGCTCGGCGTGGCCAGCAAATTGGGGGAAAAGGGCATGAAATTCGTCGGCATCCCCAAAACGCTCGACAACGATCTGCAAGGCACCGATCAGGCGTTTGGGTTTGACACGGCGGTGTCGATTGCGACGGATGCGATCGACCGGCTGCACACGACGGCGGAGTCGCATCACCGCGTGATCGTCGTCGAGGTGATGGGGCGTTACAATGGCGCCATCGCCACCGCGGCGGGCATCGCCGGCGGCGCAGATTTTATTCTGATTCCGGAAGTTTCGTTCTCGTTCGACGAGATGGCGAGCCAACTCACGCTGCGGCACCGGCACGGCAAAAATTTCAGCATCGTCGTGGTTTCCGCCGGCGCCAAGCCGCAGGGCGTTGACAGGCCGGTGAGCAAAACCGGCAAGGTCGACGAGTTCGGCCACCCGATTTTGGGCGGCATCGGCGAAGTGGTGGCGCGCGAAATTGAAAAACGCACGGATATGGAAACCCGCGTGGTGGTGCTCGGCTCGATTCAACGCGGCGGCACGCCCACGGCTCTCGACCGGCTGTTGGCGACGCGTTTCGGCATTCACGCCGTCGATATGGTGCATAACGGAAAATTTGGTTATATCGCCGCTTTACGCGGCACGGAGATCGTCGAAATTCCGGCGACCGAGGCGATTCGCGGCACCCGCCCGGTCGATCCCAAGCTTTATGAAACGGCAAAAGTATTTTTTGGATAGATTTGACAGTGAAGTCCGGCTGGCGCAATCGGATGGCGCTAAATTAGAAAAATCATTGAGCGCAAACCAGGCTTCGTTTTTGAAAGGAGATGCAAGATGGCAGTAAAAGTAGGAATCAATGGATTCGGACGCATCGGGCGCAATATTTTTCGCGCCGCGATGGATGACAAGGCGCTTGACTTTGTCGCCGTCAATGATATTACCGACGCCGAAACCCTGGCGCATTTGTTGAAATATGATTCGATTCTCGGCATTCTCGACGCCGACGTGAAAGCGCTGGAAAATGCGATTTCGGTCAACGGCAAGACGGTCAAAGTTCTTGCGAAAAAAGATCCGGCCGAGCTGCCGTGGAAAGATCTGGGCGTGGACGTCGTCATCGAATCGACCGGACTTTTCACCAACAAAGAACAGGCGGTGAAGCACATCACCTCCGGCGGCGCGAAAAAAGTCATTATTTCAGCGCCGGCCAAAGGCCACGATTTGACCGTCGTGTTGGGCGTGAATGAAGAGGCCTATGATCCGGCGAAGCATCATGTGATTTCCAACGCCTCGTGCACGACGAACTGTCTGGCGCCGGTGGCCAAAGTGATTCGCGACACCTTCGGCATCAAGCGCGGCCTGATGACGACGATTCATTCGTACACCAACGATCAAAAAATTCTTGATTTGCCGCATAAAGATTTGCGCCGCGCTCGCGCCGCGGGGCAATCGATGATCCCGACTTCGACCGGCGCTGCGAAGGCCATTGGCGAAGTCATCCCCGAGTTGAAAGTCAAGCTGGACGGCATCGCCGTGCGCGTGCCGACGCCGAATGTCTCGCTGGTTGACGTGGTGTTTGAAGTCGATAAAAAAACCACCATCGAAGAAGTCAACAACGCCATCAAAGCCGCGGCCAATGGCAAAATGAAAGGCGTGCTCGCTTACACCGACGAACCGCTGGTGTCCATTGACTTTCGCCTGAATCCCAACTCCTCGATCGTCGATCTCGAATCGACCAACGTTATCGACGGCAACATGGTCAAGCTCTTTTCGTGGTACGACAACGAATGGGGATTCTCGAAGCGCGTGATTGATTTGATTCACTTGATGGAACGTTCGTTGTAATGCCTAATTTGTCATTTCGAGCGTAGCGAGAAATCTTTTACTCAACAGATTCCTCGCTGGCGCTCGAATGACAGAAATAGCTCAACTTAGTCTGTTAATAGTCAAATGTATGCAAAAAAAGCAAAGCTTTTCGGTACACAAAAACAAAAGCACACAAAATAATTTTTGTGCTCTTTAAATTTTGTGTCCTGTTTGGTTTCGGCTTGTCCGAGTTAAGTAATACACAAATTTGAATCGTATGAATAAATTCCCGCGCCGGATGTTCATTGCCGGAAATTGGAAAATGTTTACGACGCCCGCCGAAGCCGCGGCGCTGGCTAAAGCTTTGAAGGTGAAAGTCGTCAACATTCACAAAGTCGAGATGGCGGTTTGTCCTCCTTTTACCAATCTTTCCGCGGTGGCGGAATTGTTGAAAGGCACGGCGATCAAGCTCGGCGCGCAAAATTTGTCTTGGGAGGAAGAGGGCGCGTTCACCGGCGAAATCTCGGCGAAGATGCTGCTCGGCGCGGGTTGCGAATATGTGATCATCGGCCACTCGGAGCGCCGGCAATATTTCGGCGAAACCGAGGCCACCGTCAATCGCCGGCTCAAACGCGCCCTGGCCGCCGGGCTGCTTCCCATCGTTTGCGTCGGTGAAACGCTCGAGCAACGGCAGAACGGCGCCACCGAACGCGTTGTTGAAACGCAAGTACGCGGCGCTTTTGCGGAAATCTCCGCGGCTGATTTTGCAAAAGTGGTGATCGCCTACGAGCCGGTGTGGGCGATCGGCACGGGCGTCACCGCCACGGCGGAGCAGGCGCAGGAAGTGCATGCGTTCATCCGGCGTTTGTTGGAAAACTTGTATAATCGTGAACTTTCCGCGGCCTGCCGCATTCAATATGGTGGCAGCGTCAAGCCGGCGAATGCGGCGGAGTTGATGCGCCAGCCCGACGTTGACGGCGGGCTGGTCGGCGGCGCCAGCTTGCAAGCCGAAAGTTTTGCGGCGATCATCAAAGCCGCGGAAGATTTGGATAAGAATTAACGGTGTTATTCGGAGATTTTTATGTACGGACTTTTCGTCACACTTTTCATTTTAATTTGTATTTTACAAACCATCGTCATTCTTTTGCAATCGAGCAAGGGCGGCGGTTTGGCCGGCGCGTTTGGCGGCGGCGGCATGGGCGCCATGTTCGGCAGCCGCGGCACGGCAACTTTTCTCAGCAAATTGACCGCCGGCTTGGCGACAGCTTTTATGGTTACGGCGCTCATTTTGGGATTGCTGGCTTCCAGCGGCGGCGACCAATCCTCGGGCTTGGTGGAACAAGAACGGCAAACGCGCGGCTCCTCCCCGGCGGGAATTTTGCCCTCGGTCCCGGCAACCGGTGTGCCGAGCGAGCAACAGCCGACGACGCCACCGGCGCAACAGCCGAATCAGTAAAACGTCATTCGTAAAACGTGAGACGTGAAACGTAAGACGTAAGACGTAAGAGAAACGATGCTTGTGCGGGTCGCGATTGCAATCGGCAACAAGCATCCAACTGCGGAAGTGGTGGAACTGGCAGACACACCATCTTGAGGGGGTGGCGGCGCAAGCCATGCGGGTTCAAGTCCCGCCTTCCGCACAAAATAATAAAATATGATGTGGGACAATTTTCGGATGAGATGTGATGCGTCTTCTCAAAAATTGTGTTGTCCCTTTCTTCCTCATCGTCCTTCTGTTCGGGGAATTTTTCTTCTTTGATCTCCCCCCTGTTTTGGCGCAACAATCGGTTGCTGATGAAAATGAGAAAAAGCGCGCTTTTAATGAAGGCAATAATTTTATCAAGCTCGGCCGTCACGCCGAAGCGTTGGCGGCGTATGAAAAGGCGCTCAAAATCGACTCGACCTGGGCGAAAGCTTATTATGGCAAGGGTATCGCTTTAAAAGGTTTGCGCCGTTATCCCGAAGCCTTGCGCGCTTATCAAAATGCCATTCGGCTCGAGGCCGATTTCGGCGAAGCTTATTTTGCCTTGAGCCGGCTTTACAGCGATCTCGAGCAATATGACAATGCCATCGGCATTTTGCAAAAAGCGGCGGCGCGGCAATCCGGCCTTTCAGCCGGCGTCGCCGATAAAATTTTTTATGCCCTCGGCCTGGCTTACGATAAAAAAAATCAACATCAAGAAGCGGCCAACGCCTTTCGCCGCGCGGCGGAGCTGAACGCCAAATACTTTTGGGCGTCTTACATGCTCGGCAATGCTTTGAACAAAGTCGGCGAATACGATGAAGCTTTGGCTGCCATTGAAAGCGCGATAGCGCTCAAAGAAAACGCGCATCTGGCGCTGGCGCTGCAAGCGGAAATTTATAACGGCAAAAATCATCCGGAGCAAGCCTTGAAAGCCGCGCAGGCAGCGCTGCAAGCCAAAGCCGATTATGCGCCGGCCAACTTTGAAGCCGGCCGCGCCCTCAAAATTCTCGGCCGGTACAGCGAAGCGGAAGCTTATTTTCTCGAAGCCGGAAAAAACCCCGCGTGGAAAAAGAACGTGGCGTATGAGCTTGAAGAAATCAAAAGGCTTCGACAAAATTGATCATGCCCCGGATTGCCGAAACGAATCTCCTGAGGCGCTTGGCCCCGCTCTTGAGCCTGTTCATCTTGTCTGCCATCATTGCTTGGCTCTCTCCGTATTTTCTCACCGTTGAAAATCTTTTTGCCATCGGCTTGCAAATGTCCGTCGTCGCGATCATGGCGCTCGGGCAAGTCATCGTGATCATCGCCGGCGGCATCGATCTCTCCGCCGGTTCGGTGCTCGGTCTTTCCGGCGTCGTTGCGTGCATCGTATTGCGCGCCGGTTATCCGTTTGTCGTCGCGATGTTTGCAGCGCTGTTGACCGGCTTCGCGTGCGGCTGGCTTAATGGTTTTTTTATCACCCGCGGCAAACTCCCGCCCTTCATTGCCACGCTGGGAACGATGGGCATCGCGCGCGGCGCGGCATTGATCATGACCGCCGGCGTGCCGATTTTTGGCTTGCCCCCCTCATTTGCCGCGCTCGGCGGCGGACGGCTATTCGAGTTGATTCCGCATCCGGTTATGATTACGATTGCCGTCGGAATTGTTACGCATTTTATGCTCGCGCACACCCGCCTGGGCCGTCACGCTTTTGCCATCGGCGGCAATGCTGAAGCCGCGCGGCTGGCCGGTGTGCCGGTGAATCGCGTCAAGCAGATTCTCTATACATTTTGCGGCACGACGTGCGGCCTCGCCGGATTGATTCTGGCGTCGCGTCTCAACAGCGGCCAACCTACCGCCGGCGCCGGTTACGAGCTGGATGTCATCGCGGCGTGTGTCATCGGCGGCGCGAGCCTCTCCGGCGGCGAGGGCACGGTCGCCGGCGCGCTCATCGGCGCGTTGATCATGGGCGTTTTGCGCAACGGCTGCAACCTGCTCGACATTTCCGCGTTTTGGCAGCAAGTCGCAATCGGCGCGATCATCATCATCGCCGTGTTTATAGATCAGACGCGGCGAGCGCGAGATTCTGGTTGAAGTCCAAGCTTGTATGTTGCCTTGCGGTATAAGCCGGAAACAACGATTTGCTTTTCTTGGTTTCGCTTTTTATTTTAGGGATATGAAAAAAGCGCTTGAGAACTACGCCTTCATCGATAGTCAAAATCTGAATCTTGGCATCAGAGACCAAGGTTGGGAGTTGGATTTTCGCCGGTTCAGGGTCTACTTGAAAGAAAAGTATGGCGTCGCGAAGGCATATCTTTTCTTCGGATATATGCCAGAACATGAACCGTTGTATCAAAACATGAGACATTTTGGATATGAGCTTGTGTTCAAGCCAGTCGTGCGCATGAAAAATAACGAAGTAAAGGGAAATGTAGATGCGGAGTTAGTCTTACATGCCATGATTGACTATCAGAAGTATGCGAAGGCAGTTATTGTAACAGGAGATGGAGATTTTTATTGCTTGGTGAAGTATTTGTATGAACAGGGAAAACTTTTTAGATTGTTAGTGCCGAACCGTTACAAATACTCAACGCTTTTGCGCCAGGGGATGTTGCCGGGATTATCAATTTCTTTTATCAATGATATGCGGCAGTTGTTAGAGTACAAAAAACAACACCCCCGATGAAATCATCAGGGGTGTTAAATCGGGGGGTCTACAATAAGGACGGAACCTTATGCTTGCCCTACCCGTCGTGATCTATGTAATAAATTTATCATCAATTGATGATAAAGTCAAGAAAAACTTTTGAATTTATCAACACTTGTACCAACAGGTCGCCAAATGCAAAAACAGAACATCCATTTCAGAGCCGCAGGGCGCGCGCTGCGGCTCGCCGGTTTGGTTATTCTTTGGGGATGCCGCGGCGCCGAGAACGCCGATTGGTTGACAAACGAAGCCAGCCGGAAAGAATGGCGCGTGTATCTCGGCGATCAGGCCAGCAGCCAGTACTCGACGCTCGATCAAATCAACAAGGAAAACGTTCAGCAGTTGCAAGTGGCCTGGACTTATCATACCGGCGATTTGCCGGCGGACGGCCGCGGGGAAATCCAGTGCAATCCCATCATCGTCAACGGCGTGCTCTACGGCAGCTCGCCGATGACGAAGATTTTCGCGTTGAACGCCGGAACCGGCGAGGAAATCTGGAAATTTGATCCGTTCGCCGATAATCTTTTACAAGCGCGAATGCAGGGCCGCCATCGCGGCGTCACGTATTGGCAGGACGAAACCGGCAGCGATAAACGCATTTTGTTTACCGCCGGCTCGAATTTATTTGCGGTTGACGCTAGGACCGGCAAGCCGGTCACGAGTTTCGGCAACGGCGGCAAAGTCCGGCTCAACGCCGAGCTTGGCCGCGAGCTGGGCGACGACGGCGGTTGGGATCTTTTTGTCAGCGCCACCACGCCGGGCGTGATCTACAAAGACCTGTTCATTCTCGGCACGCGTGTTTCCGAAGGCCCGATTTCAGCGCCAGGGCATATCCGCGCTTATGATGTTCGCAGCGGAAAAGTGATGTGGATTTTTCATACGATTCCGCATCCGGGCGAGTTCGGTTACGACACCTGGCCGCCGGAGGCATGGAAAGAGGCCGGTGGCGCGAATTGTTGGGCGGGTATGGCCGTCGATCAAAAGCGCGGGCTGGTTTTTATTCCCACCGGCTCGGCGGCGTATGATTTTTACGGCGGCAATCGCCAAGGGCAAAATCTTTTTGCCAATTCCTTGCTCGCGCTGAAAGCCGAAACCGGCGAGCGCGTGTGGCATTATCAAACCGTGCATCACGACATTTGGGATCGCGACCTGCCCGCGCCGCCGAATTTGGTGACAATCGAGCGCGACGGCAAGAAGATTGATGCGGTGGCGCAAGTCACCAAATCCGGTTTTGTTTTCGTCTTCAATCGTGAAACCGGCGAGCCGCTTTTTTCGATTGAAGAAAAAGAATATCCGGCTTCCGATTTATCCGGCGAGGAAACCTGGGCGACACAACCGTTGCCGCTCAAGCCGCCGCCGTTTGCGCGCCAAATTTTTCGGGAAGAGGATGTCACCGACATTTCTCCGCAAGCGCATGAAGCGGCGCTGGCGCGTTTTCGGCAAGTGCGCAGCGCCGGGCAATTCATTCCGCCGAGCAAAGACGGCACGATGATTTTTCCCGGCTTCGACGGCGGCGCCGAATGGGGCGGCGCGGGTTTTGATCCGAACACCGGTATACTCTACGTCAACGCCAACGAAATGCCGTGGATTCTGACCATGATCGACATTGAATTGGCGCAATCTCAAGACCCTTATGACAAAGGAAAAGTCGTTTACGCGCTGAATTGCGCAAGCTGCCACGGCGGCCAGCGTGAGGGCGACCAGAAAAAAATCTATCCCGCCTTGACGAATTTGAAGAGCCGCCAATCAAAGGAAGAGGTGCTGCAAGTGACCGTCAACGGCAAAGGCGCGATGCCTTCGTTCGGTTATCTCTCGCAAAAGGAGAGAAGGGATTTGCTCGCCTTTCTCTTTGAAGAAAAAAATGTTAACGCCGCCAACCGGCGCAGTGATCAACAAGTTCAACAAGAAGCCCCGATCGTTCCATTTGTTTCCACGGGTTATCATCGCTTTTTGGATCACGAGGGTTATCCCGCCGTGAAGCCACCATGGGGCACGCTGACGGCGATTGATTTGAACAAAGGCGAACTCGTTTGGCAAGCGCCGCTCGGCGAGTTTGAAGCGTTGACGAAGCGCGGCATTCCGCAAACCGGCACGGAAAATTATGGCGGCCCGGTTGTCACCGCCGCCGGCTTGATTTTCATCGGCGCGACGAAAGACGAGAAATTCCGCGCCTTCGACAAGGAAACAGGCAAGGTTTTGTGGGAGACGCAACTGCCGGCGGGCGGCTATGCGACGCCGAGCACGTATGAATTGAAGGGAAAGCAATACGTCGTGATTGCTTGCGGCGGCGGCAAAATGGGCACAAAATCCGGCGATGCGTATGTGGCGTTCGCGTTGGCGGATGAGAGATGAGGCATGATTAGAAATCAGTCGAAATTTAATTAAAAAACGAATAAAAATCCCCAACTGATAGAAACAACACAATGGATAAAAAAATTACTATCAGTTGAGAAAATTTAAAACTCAGGAAAGGCCTGATGACGCAGACTGTCAATAAAAATATTTTCAATCGGGTTTTTTTCTATTCAATCTTATTGCTGGTTTTGATCAGCATCACATCATCTCGCGCCCAAAATCCTCCCAATACTCCGATCATCACCGAGCCATCCACCGACGGCCAGATCGTCAACCCCGCGGACGTGCACATGGAAACGCGGCCGATGTCCGATCCGGATCCCGGCGACACGCACGAGTGCACGGATTGGGAAATCTGGACGGCGGCGCCAAGCGAGATGATTTGGATCACGAGCTGCATCGCCGGCGTTGAAAAAGTGCATACGCATCTGGGCGACGGCAGATTTTCCGGCTCATACGCAAATCGCCGGGAGCTTTTGCACGAGACGCGTTATCGTCTGCGCGTGCGCCATCGCGACAACACCGGTTTGTGGAGTCCTTACGCCGAGCGCCTTTTTCAAACCGGCTCGCCGGCGCAGCTCTTTCCGCTATCGCTGGATGACATCGCCGCTTCCCCGACGCCGGGCTTGCTCGACGAAGTCGGCCTCGAGCCGATTCTTCCTCCTGGCGCCTTCATTCGTCTAGAGTCGGGACTGAAGGAAGTATTTTTGGATATTCGCGGGCAGGATGGCGCACAAAATGTGATTGAAAACCCGCCGGCTTTGACGCATCATGCGCCGGTTCGCGCCGTGATTTCAGGCGGCAGCGGCGGCCTGCTTCTGCAGCGATTCCGTCTCACCTGCACCGACGGTGACGGCGTCGAACGCACGATTTATTTTCCCTCACTCAATCTCGCGGCGGCGCAGGAAATTTATTTTTGGGTTTCGGAAAATGGCAGCACCTACTTTGGCGAAGCGCCGCAAATCGAACCGGATTTATCGCGGCTGGCCCAGGGCGCGTCGGTGCCGTGGAACGTGGCCCAGCCCGGCTATAAAGTGGAAATCGTCGCCAAAGGTTTTCAACTGCCGGTCAACATCGCTTTCAAGCCGAATGCCGGCCATCAACCCAAGGATCCGTTTTTTTACGTCACCGAATTGTACGGCACGATCAAAGTTGTGACGCGCGACGGCACGGTGAGCGACTATGCGACTGATTTGCTGAATTTCAATCCCACCGGCGTTTTCCCCGGCTCCGGCGAGCAGGGCTTGTCCGGCATCGTCGTCGAGCCGATCAGCGGCGATATTTTTGCGAGCCTGCTTTATGCCGAACCGGCGCCGAACGGCCCGCATTATCCCAAAGTCGTGCGCTTTCACAGCAACGACGGCGGCTTGACCGCGGTCGCGCAAACTACTGTCCTCGCGATGCCGGGCGAAGTGCAAGGTCAATCGCATTTTATCTCGACGCTCACCATCGGCCCGGACGGCAAATTGTACGTCAATATGGGCGACGGTTTTAATTTCACCACGGCGCTCAATCTCAATTCCTTTCGTGGAAAAATTCTGCGCCTCAATCTCGACGGCACGGCGCCCACCGACAACCCGTTTTACAACGCTAGCGACGGCATTTCGGCGCGAGATTATGTTTATGCCTACGGCTTTCGCAATCCCTTTGGCGGCGCGTGGCGCGCGGCGGATGCTTCGCTCTACGAAGTGGAAAACGGCAATGATCGCAACGATCGTTTCGCTAAAGTCGTTCGCGGCGGCAACTACGGCTGGAACGATACCCCGGCCAGCATGACGATCAACGCAGCTTACAATTGGGTCGAGACGCATGCGCCGGTCAACCTCGCCTTCATTCAGCCGTCGACATTCGGCGGCAGCGGTTTTCCGTTGGAAAAAATGGATCACGCTTTCGTGACCGAATCCGGCGGAACCTGGGCGACCGGGCCGCAGCGCAACGGCAAACGCATCGTCGAATTTGTTCTTGACGCGGTTGGAAAGCTTTTGAGCGGCCCCACGACATTGGTCGAGTACAACGGCTCGGGAAAAGCTTCGGCCTCGGCCTTGGCAGCGGGGCCGGATGGTTTGTACTTTGCCGATCTTTATAAAGATCTCGATTACCGCTCGCCCATCGACCGCGGCGCGAATATTTTGCGAATCAAATTCATTGGCAGGGCCGATTTCACCGCCGATCTCAACAACGGCGCGGCGCCGCTTGCCGTTCAATTTACCGACCGCTCGGTCGTCCCCGGCGCCAATGGTTGGCTGTGGAATTTTGGCGACGGCAACACCAGCGCGGCGCAGCATCCGACGCACACGTATGCCGCCGAGGGTTTGTATGATGTGCGGTTGACGGTGACCGGCGACAACGGCGTGGCGGTGGCGCAGAAAAACGCGTTCATCATCGCCGGTGAATTGCCGAAAGGCTTGCGCGCTGAATATTACAGCAATCTTGATTTCACCGGCCGCGTGGTGACGCGCATCGATCCGTCCGTCAATTTCGATTGGCGCGGCGGCGCGCCCGCTCCTGCCATCGGCGCCGACAACTTTTCAGTGCGCTGGAGCGGGCAAATCCGGCCGCGTTTTTCCGAAACCTACACGTTTTATGCGCTGGCGGATGACGGCATCCGGCTTTGGGTGAATGACGAGCTGTTGATCAATCGCTGGCACGATCAGGCCGCGACCGAATACAGCAGCACGATTGATTTGCGCGCCGGACAATTTTATGACATTCAACTCGAGTATTACGAACGCGGCGGGCAGGCGGTGATAAAATTGGAATGGGAAAGTTTCAGCCAGCGCCGCGAGATCGCTTCCTCATCGCGTCTCTTTCCGGTGCGGGTCAATCTCAAAAATTTTCCGGTGCCGGAAAGTTTTGCGCTTAAACAAAATTATCCCAACCCCTTCAATCCGGCGACGACAATGGAATTTGACCTTCCCGGCGAGAGCGTGGTGAATTTGGCGATTTATGATATGTTGGGGCAGGAGGTGATCACCCTGATAAAAGGCGAACATTATTCCGGCGGAGAGCATTTTGCCCAATGGTACGGGGCCGATCGCAACGGGGCGTTTGTGCCAAGCGGTTTGTATTTTTATAAATTGACCGCTGTGCCGCTCAACGGCGGCAAGCCGTTTCGCACGGCGAAGAAAATGCTGTTGATTCGATAAAGGATTCCAAGTGAATTTCATCACCGTTATCGGCTTGATCGCCGCCGCGTTGACAACCTCGGCCTATTTGCCGCAAGTCCTCAAGAGCTGGCGCACAAAATCCGCGAAAGATTTGTCTTTGGGCATGCTCGCCATACTCTGCACCGGTATTTTTCTCTGGCTGATTTACGGCATTTTAAACCAAGATTTGCCGATTATTCTCAGCAACGCCGTAACCTTGATGTTGACGTTGGCGATACTGGTTTTAAAAATAAAACACGGTTAACTGGAAGACTTTTCATTCTATGAATATTGAAACAGTTATTTTTGACATCGGCGGTGTGCTGATCGATTGGAACCCGCGTTATCTTTACAAAAAGCTTTTGAAAGACGAAACCGAGATTGAATTTTTTCTCAACAACTTTTGCACCGCCGAATGGAACGCCCAGCAGGATGCCGGACGGTCGTTTCGCGACGGCGTGGCGATGCTGCAGAAGCAATATCCGCAGTATGCCGGGCTGATTGAAGCGTATGACCGGCGATGGGAAGAAATGCTCGGCGAGGCGGATTGGGAAGCGATGAAAATTTTAGGCGAAATCAAACAGAACGGCGTGCCGGTTTACGCCTTGACCAACTGGTCGGCGGAAAAGTTTCCCCTTGCCAAAAAGCGCTATGATTTTTTAAATTGGTTTGACGGCATTCTGGTTTCCGGCGAAGTTGGCTTGAAAAAGCCTGATCTGAAAATCTTCCGGCTTATCTTGGAAAATTATCAAATCGAGGCGGGCAAGGCCATTTATCTTGACGATGTCATGGCGAATATCAAAGCGGCCGACGAGGTTGGTTTCCGAACGATACATTTTCAAAATGCCGCGCAATTGCGTGAGGCCTTGCGTGTGTGGGGCATTTTATCGTCCCCGGCCTGAATAAATTCATAAAGGCCTTTATGCAATAAAGCCCAATGTAAGACAAATTTTTTTGTGAAGGCAATCAATTAACCAGGGAGAGAAAGGCCATGGCCAAAACGATCAAAGTGAGCTGCAATGGCGCCGGCCATCACATCAACGAAGTGGATTTGGACAAAATCCTCAAGCCCGTCATCGTGACGCGCAGCGCGCCGCCAAAACCAAAGGAGATTCCGGAACGTTCGGTTTTGCCTTGTCAATTCTGCCGGGAGGGAAAAGTCGTCGTGACCCGGGAGATGGTTGAGGACGCGAACCAGTGACGATAAATTTAAAATTTGAAACTTTCAATTGCCGATTTAAAATTCGAAAGGAACGATTTGGCCGATAAAATCTACCCCAGCCCGCCCTCCGAGCCTGACGACGAATTTTGGCTGGAAGAAGGCAAGCGCATGGTCTCGGAGTCGCTTTACACCGTGCGCAACGCCGCCAGCGCGTTGATTGCGGCGTTGGGCATTTTGCAAGGTGTCTATCTCGCCGTGCTCGGCTTCGGCGAAAAGCAGTTGCGCAGTCTTTCCTTCCTGCAGCAAGCGCTGTTCATCGCGCCGGTGCTGTTGTGGCTGGTTTCGTTTTATCTCTGTCTTGCCGTGGTCATGACCAAGAAGCTGGTCGTCTTTACCAATTCACCGAGCGACGTTCGCGACAAATCCATTCGCTTGCTGCTCAAAAAACAGTTGCAACTGCAATGGGCCTTCTGGTTGCTCGCACTCGGGCTGTTGGCAACTTTCGGGTTGATTTTTTCTCGATTGCAGGGTTGAGCTACCGCTCACATCTTGCCTTCGAGGTCTTTGTAGACCTTGAGAATCGTCGAAAGAAAAACGCGCGGCTGCATGTCTGTGTGATTCCTATTTTTGCGCCAAGACGGTTTGGACTTTCTGTTCCAGCATGTCGCCGGGCCGCCTGTCTTCCACTTTGACCTTGCCATTCTTCCGTCCCACAAACCATTCGTCCCACGCAAACAACCGTTCGTCGGTTAAGACTGATCTTTTAAGCCCCACCTTGCGTACATTGTCAAAGAATTAGAAATGTTTGTTTAAAAACCTTCGACACCAACAGGAGGAACAATCATGCTCGAAACAACGATCGGCGTCTTGCGATGGATTCACATCTTGGCGGGATTCACCGCTTTCTTCGTCGCCCCGGTGGCGCTGGCAACGCAAAAAGGCGGACCGGCGCATCGCCGTTGGGGAAAAGTTTATTTCTGGGGCATGACGGTGGGGGCGATCACCGCCCTCGCCGTCGCGGCATATCGCCCCAATATTTTTCTGCTGCTCATCGCCGTCTTCAGTTTTTATTTGTCTTTCACCGGCTATCGCGTGCTCTCGCGCAAGAGTCCGGATAGAGGGCAAAAAGCGAAAGCGCTTGATTGGGCGGTGGCGCTTATCACTTTGTCGGTCAGCGCGTTTATGATCGTGCGAGGAAGCTTGAATCTGAGCGCCGGAAACGTTGGCCTGAATCCGGTGCTGATTATTTTTGGCATTATCGGCGCGCTGGCGGCAGGAAACGATTTATACAAATTTCTGCGGCCGCCGCGAGAAAAATACGCCTGGTTTCTCGATCACATGCGCGGCATGACGGCTTCTTACATCGCTGCGGTCTCCGCTTTCTCCGTGGTAAATTTCAGCTTCCTGCCGCCGCTGGTGCGCTGGCTGTGGCCATCAGCCATCGGCGTGCCGCTCGCGATGATGTGGGGTCGTTATTATAAAACAAAATTCACGCAAGGCTTCAAGCCCTCGGAGGTGGCAACGGTGGAAAAGCCACGATTGGTTGAAGAGATGGCGTGATCCGCCGACCGGCCACTCAAAGTGGCCGGCCGGTCATTTCAGTGCGGCAAAATCTTTAGAATAGCTTTTCTTTGACAACAAATTTTTCTTAAATTAAACTTGCCGGTGATCCAATTGCCTCCGGCTGGCTAATTTTAAGTCTTCGTATTGACATGAGCATGCCGATCGATTTCACCACCATCAAAGAGCGCCTGCGCAGCGCCGTGCGTTGGAAACAATTCAGGATTATTTTCCTCGCCGACAATCTGATCGCGCTCTTTTTGTATGGCCTGGATATAATCGGCGGGGAAAATGAAAGATGGCTTTACGACCTGGCCGTGACTTTCATTTTCACCCACGCCATTGGGACTTCGATTTATTTTCTGATTTGCCTTTCGAGTCTGCGCGATATTGAAAAATCCTGGTGGAAGCTGGCGGGCTTGATCATGCTTTTCATGCTCGGCGGCTGGATCGGCTCGCTGATCGCTATCGGCGCTATCGATCTTCTGCTTGAGCCGGATTTGCATATTGCGAGTTTCAAAGGCCTCGTTCTCGGGAATACTTTTTTTGCCATCACTTTCGGTGTTGCCGTTTTTGGCTATTTCGTGTTGCGCAGCAAGCTGGAGCAAATCGCTGGACGTCTGGCGGAAAAAGAAATCACCGAACAACGGCTGTTGCGCTTGAAAACCAAAGCCGAGCTGGAAGCGTTGCGCGCCAAAGTCAACCCGCATTTTCTTTTTAACACACTCAATTCCATTGCCAGCCTCATTCCAGTTGATCCAGCCAAAGCCGAAGAAATGGTGCAGAAACTTTCCCACCTGTTTCGCTACACCCTCGATGCCAGCAACCACGACATGATGACGCTCTCCGGCGAGCTGGCGCTCATTCGCGAATATTTGGAGATTGAAAAAGTCCGCCTCGGCGAACGCTTGTCGTTTCAAATTGAGATGGACGAGAAGCTTGCCGACATGCCCATTCCAGGATTGCTCTTGCAGCCGTTGGTGGAAAACAGCATCAAGCACGGCATCGCGCCGGCAAAGAACGGCGGGAATCTCCGCATTCAATGCCGCGAGCACAACGGGCGCTGCCAAATCGAAATTGCTGATGCCGGAAAAGGGTTCAACAAGCCGGAAGTTGAGGAAGGGTTTGGCCTCAGCGGCGTCCGCGACCGGTTGGCGCTGCACTATGGCGAAGATTATGCATTTGAAATGGCGAACGATTCCGGCGTGCGCATTTTTTTGCGTATTCCTCTCGATTCCTCAATTGGGCAAAAAAATCGGGAGCCGTAATGAAAAAATAAAACGCTGCGGAATTAGTGCGGGTTCCCAACGGATAGATGAACCCAACTGTTTAGAAATTTTATCAGTTGGGTTCATCTATCCGTTGGGAATTTTTTAAAGCCTTTGAAGTTGCGACTTCTTCGCGTTAAAAAATATAATGAGAAAATCATGAAATATAAAACGATCATCATCGACGACGAGCCCCTGGCGCTGCAGCGCTTGGAGAGATTGCTCCAACCCTACGGTGACATCATCGAAATCGTCGCTCGCGCCGCCAACGGCCTTGAAGCGGTGGAGAAGATCGAAGCGGTGAAACCAGATTTGATCTTTTTGGATATTCAAATGCCCGAGCTGAACGGTTTCGAAGTGTTGGAGCATCTCACGCATTTGCCCTGGATTATTTTTTCCACCGCCTACGACGAATATGCGCTTAAAGCGTTTGAGACCAACTCCATCGACTACTTGCTGAAGCCGGTCGATCCCGAACGGCTGAAGCACGCATTGGAAAAGTTGCAACGGCTCACCAGCATCGAAACCAGCGCTTGGCGCGAGCAAATGCAAAAGCTGCTGGCCGGCATGAAAGCGCCGGCTGCCAAGCGCATTCAAGTCCGTCTTGGTGATCACATCCGTTTCTTGAATCTGAAAGATATTTACTTTTTCCGCGCCGTGGACAAATATGTGGAAGCCCATACCTTTGACGAAACTTTCTTGTTGAGCGAGACTTTAAGTCAATTTGAAACGGAATTGCCGTCCGAAGATTTTGTTCGCATTCATCGTTCCGCCCTGATCAATTTGAATCATTTGAGCGAAGTCGTTCGATATGCCCCAGGCAGCTATCGCGCCCGCATGCGCGACAAAAAGAAAACCGAGCTGCCGGTGAGCCGCGGGGCGAAAGTGAAGCTGGGGTTGTCATAATCCTGCTTTTACCGCTTCAAAAGCTACACTGCGGCTTCAACAACTTAAAGGCGTGTCTCCATCTCCTTTGCCTTCAAACGAAATCATCGCCGTCCGGCTCGAGGCCGAAATGATGAGTGGCTTTTTCCAATAGCTCGCGTATCTCCTGCCAATCGCGCAGTCGTTCGAGATAATCGATGCCTTTGCCCTAACATTTTTTAAAAATATACCATCAATAAAGACGAAATACAAGATTTTCTCGAGCAAATGTCAAGAGTTGTGTAAACTTTTTTTCAAGTTTTAAGCGGCCTTCCGAAAGTTAGAGCGCTGTGATTGCTTTAAGCAGTCAATGGTCTCAGCAACCAGCTCATGACCACAGATTT
>Ga0187892_10006527_pt1 | contig 17239 bp, 20 predicted proteins | sample MA1701073metaG_FD_139345 | JGI IMG/M metagenome (GOLD analysis project Ga0187892, IMG submission 139345) | Bio-ooze microbial communities from a basaltic lava cave in the Kipuka Kanohina Cave System on the Island of Hawaii, USA - MA170107-3 metaG ... | reverse complement strand
GCAGGGTCCGCCCGTCGGCGTGGGCGCGCCCCAGTCCAACGTGATCCCCGCCGTGGCCGAGGTGACGCTGGACGTGCGGCTCACGGCGGGCATCGACGCCGAGGGCGTGCGCGCGGAGATCGACACGCTGTGCCGGACCGCTGCCGAGCGGCACCCGGGAGTGAAGCTCGAGTGGGAGCCGGTGAACCCGTTTCGTCTGGCCACACGCGTGGAGCGCGCCGAACCGCTGGTCCGGGCGATGGCGCGGGCGGTCCGGCAGACGGCGGGGCGGCCGCCTCGATATGGCGGGGTGCCGGGCTCGACCGACGGGACCATCCTCCGGATGGAGCGCGGCATTCCGATCGTGACCTGCGGCCCCGGCAACCGGCAGATCCCCCATCAGGCCAACGAGTTTGTGGAGACGAGGGAACTGCTCGAGGCCGCGCGTATTTACGCAGCCTCGGCTCTGAACTACCTGGAAGCCTAGCGATCGTGGCAGGCACGACCGACCGGACGGCCGAGTCGGAGCGGCCTCGGCTGAGGATGCTGGAGGCGTTCCCGGTCCAGCAGGGCCAGGAGCGAATGGTCGCGCTGCGCGATCCCTCGGGCCTGACCGACCAGGTGGCGGTGTTTCCGATCCCGCTCCTGGATCTCGTCTCGCTGTTCGACGGCGAGCACTCGATCGCCGAGATGCAGGCCATCCTCCGGCGGCGTCACGGTGCGGCGCCCGGCCCCGAGCAGATCGGGGCACTGGTGCGGAGCCTGGACGAGGCCGGCTTGCTGGAGAGCGAGCGCTTTCGGGAGCGCCGCCAGGCCATCGAGGACGCGTTCCGGCAAAGTCCCACGCGCCCCGCCACACACGCCGGGAGCGCGTACGAGGGCGACCCCGCCGGTCTGGCGAGCCAGATCAGCAGCTTCTTCCTGCACCCGCACGGACCCGGCCCGCCGGGTGGAGCCCGGCGCGACGGAACCGCGCCGCTACGAGGGCTGATCGCGCCGCACATCGACTTCCACCGCGGCGGGCCCACGTACGCCTGGGCGTACCGCGAGCTGCTCGAGCGCTCCGACGCCGACCTGTTCGTGGTGCTCGGCACCTGCCATGTGGGCATGCCCGATCCGTTCGCGGCGACGCTCAAGCCGTTCGAGACGCCGTGCGGCCCCGTCGAGGTGGACCGGGAGCTGTTCGAAACCGTGGCGCGGCGGAGCGGGCAGGATCTGCTGGCCTCCGAGCTCGCGCACCGCAACGAGCACTCCGTGGAGTTCCAGGCCGTCATGCTCCGGGTGCTCCTCGGCAACCGGCGGCCGTTCACGATCCTGCCGGTGCTGGCCTCGTTTCTCCACGACCCGCTCGGGACCAGGCGTGATCCCGAGGCCGATCGGCGTGTGCCCGCGTTCATCGATGCGCTCCTGCAGAGCATGGCCGCCTCCAGCCGGAAGATCTGCGTGATCGCCGGCGTGGACCTGGCCCACGTGGGACCGCGGTTCGGCGACCAGGCGCTGAATACCGCTGCCTCGCTGGAGCGCGTGGCCGCGGCCGACCGGAGCATGCTCGAGGCGGTGACCGGGGGCGAGGCGACGGCATTCTTCGCCTCCGTGGCCGCTGACGGCGACCAGCGGCGCATCTGCGGACTGTCTCCGATCTACACCTTTCTCCGCGTCTTGCCGGGAGTGCGGGGCCGGCTGCTGCGGTACGCGCAGTGGCCGGATCCCGAAGGCGCGGTCAGCTTCTGCGCGGCGGCCTTCCCGTGAGCGCCACCCCCGATCCGTCGACGTGGACGCTGCCGCGACTGCGGATCACCCGGGACGGGGCGTGGCTGCACGACGACGAGGAGATCACCCATCCCGGCATCCTCGGTAACCTCGTCAGCACGCTGCAGGTGGATGCGCAGGGCCACTTCATCGAGATCGGCCCGGTGCGCGTGCCCGTGGAGGTCGAGGCGGCGCCGTTCGTGGTGGTGCGCGTCGAGCGGGAGGGCGCCCAGCTCATGCTCACGCTCAACGATCTCAGCCGGGAGCCGCTCGTGATCGACACGCTCCGCTTCGGCGCCGATGCCGCGCCCTACTGTCGCGTGAAGGACGGCCGCTTCGAGGCCCGCTTCGACCGCGGCAGCACCTATCACCTCTACGAGCGCGTGGAGTACGAGTCGGCGAGCGGGACGGCGTCGCTCGTGCTCGGGGGCACGCGGCACCCGTTGCCGGCCCCACCCGAGCCGCGGGTGGAGTAGCGCGCGTCGATCTCGCCCCTCATCTTCCCTCCTGAGAAGATTCGTCGGGCCGCCCTTGTCGTCGACCTGGCGCGCCTCGCCGAACCGGCTCCGCAGCCGCGCGCCGACGCGGGTAGCGGCGTCGAGCGCGACCTCGCGGAATTCGCTCATCGCATCGCCGAGCCTAGCCAATCGGAGGGGCCTCGACGGCCTTCTCCGAGCCTCCCCCAAGAGCCGGATAGCGCCGGCGTCGCCGGCGCTCGAAGCGGAACGTCGCACGCGCGGCGTTCCGTGCAGGCTGGCGCCCATTTCTCCGACTGGCGAGCACGGCCGTGGCTTGACAAGGAGCGACGCGGCCCCGCAGAGTGAGTCGCGAGCATCGGCATGAATTCCTGGAAGGCGCAGCAGCTCGTGATGCGGCGTTTGCTCGGCCGGCGACGCCGGCGCATGGCCCGCGTGCGGCCCGGCGCTTCGCCGGGCACGCTCTTGCCGCCGGAATCCGCGCAGCCGCAGGAGACGCGCGTCACGATACTGCGCTACACGCGCGAGGTCATCGAGGAGCGCGAGGTCAAGAATCCCGAGGAGTGCCTCGAAAGCCTCCACCAGCCCGGTGTCACCTGGATCAACATCGACGGCCTGGGGCGGCCGGAGATCCTGGCCCGGCTCGCCGAGCAGCTGCAGTTCCACCCGCTCGCCGTCGAGGATGCGATCAACGCCCCGCAACGCCCGAAGGTCGAGGCGTTCACCGACCACCTCATGCTCATCCTGCGCATGCTCCGGCTCGCGCCGGAAATGCAGATCGAGGAGGAGCAGGTGAGCGTGTTCTTCGGCGCCGGCTACCTGATCAGCCTGCAGGAGCGGCCCGGCGGCGACGTGTTCGAGCCCGTGCGGGAGCGCATCCGCCAGGGGCGCGGGCGCATCCGGAGCGCGGGTCCGGACTACCTGGCCTACGCCCTCCTGGACGCCGTGGTGGACGGCTACTTCCCGGTGCTGGAGACGCTCGGCGAGCGCCTCGACCGCCTCGAGGACGAGGTGGTCGCCGAGCGCACCGGGCTGGCGCTGCCGAAGATCCAGAAGCTCCGCCGCGACCTGCTCACGCTACGACGCACGCTCTGGCCCATGCGCGAGGCGGTGGTGGCGCTCGAGCGCGAGGAGCATCCCCTGATCGCGTCGGATACGCGGGTCTTCCTCCGGGATTGCTATGACCACGCGGTGGAGGCGCTCGAGATCGTGGAGATGGACCGCGAGGCGGCGACGGCCGTGATGGAGATCTACCTCGCCGCCCAGAACCAGCGGCTCAACGAGGTGATGAAGGTGCTCACCGTCATCGCCACGCTGTTCATCCCGCTGACGTTCATCGCCAGCATCTACGGGATGAACTTCGAGTACATGCCGGAACTCCGGTGGCGCTGGGGCTACCCGGTGGCGCTCGGTCTGATGGGCGCGGTGGCCGCGAGCCTGCTCTACTACTTCAAGCGACAAGGCTGGTGGTGATGCGAATCGTCGTCATGGGCACGGGAGGGACCGGCGGGTACTTCGGGGCGAAGCTGGCGCGGGCCGGGGAGGAGGTGACCTTCGTCGCGCGCGGGGCTCACCTGGCGGCGATCCGCGAGCACGGCCTGCGCGTGAAGTCCGCGATCGAGGGCGAATCGGTCGTGCGCGCGCCGGCGGTCGAGCGGGTCCACGGACTGCCGGCGGCCGACCTCGTGCTGTTCTGCGTGAAGTCCTTCGACACGGAGCGGGCGGCCGCGGCCGTGCGGCCGGTGGTCGGCGCGGGCACCGGCGTGCTGTCGATCCAGAACGGCGTCGACAACGAGGACAAGCTCGCCGACATCCTCGGGCCCGGCCACGTCATCGGCGGCGTGGCCAAGGTCTTCAGCACGATCGAGGCGCCCGGCCTCATCTCGCACGTCCTGCTCGGGCAGCTGATCTTCGGCGAGATGGACGGCAAGGAGAGCGAGCGCACCCGGGCCTTCCTGGCCGCCTGCGGGCGCGCCGGGATCGCGGCCGAGCTCTCCGCCGACATGCGGCGCTCGCTGTGGGAGAAGTACATCTTCCTGGTCGCCCAGGCGGGCATGACGGCGCTCACCCGATTGTCGGCCGGCCTCATCCGCCGGGTGCCGGAGACCCGACACATGTACCGGATGCTCCTCGACGAGATGACGCGACTGGGACGAGCCGCGGGGGTGCGCGTCGAGGAGGCCGGCGCCGACACGTACATGAGCATGCTCGATTCCCTCGGGGAACAGGCGTACTCGTCGCTGCATCACGACCTCGTGCACGGCAAGCGGCTGGAGCTCGAGGCCTTGCATGGCCACGCGATCCGGCTCGGCCAGCGCTACGCGATCCCGACGCCGACGCTCAGCGCCGTGTACGCCGCGCTGCGCCCGTATCGCGACGGCCGACCCGAGCACGCCTAGAGGGAACTCGGCGGAGGCTCCGCCCCCCTTCTGAACCGGGCGAAGCCCCGTCTTGATCAGACGGCCCCTCCGATTGGCTGGCGCTGAGGCCGGCCCGCGGCCGGTGATCTATACTGAGCGGGTGTCCCCCGCTCGTCGACTCCTCCGCTATCTCCTGCGCTATCGCCGGCGGTACGCCTTCGGCGTGGCCTGCCTGCTGGTCGCGAGCGCTCTCTCCCTCGGCATCCCGTGGACGGTGAAGCAGGCGGTGGACGCCATGGCGCGGCAGGGACGCGCGGCGCCGCTCGCGGGCTATCTCGCGGTGATCCTGCTCCTCGCGCTCGGCCACGGCGTCGCGCGGCTCGGCTCACGGTTCAGCGTGCTGGGCGCGGGGCAGTGGGTCGAGCACGACGTGCGCGCGGATCTGTACGCGCACCTGCAGACGCTGCCGCTGGCGTTCTACCACCGGTACCGGATCGGCGACCTCCTCTCCCGCGCCTCCAGCGACACGTCCACGATCCGCCTGCTTGCGGGCTTCGGCGGCCTGATGCTCGTGGGTACCTGCTTCAGCTTCGCCGGCGCGCTCGCCGCGATGTGGCTCATCGATCCGACGCTCACGCTGCTCGCGCTCGCGCCGTTCCCCGCGCTCGTCCTCGTCGCCAAGCGGTTCACGCACGATGTGGGCGAACGCTCGGCGGAGGTCCAGGACCAGCTCGGCACGCTGTCCGCGAAAGTCCAGGAGAATCTGGCCGGGATGAACGTGGTGCGCGCGTACACGATGGAGGAGCGGGAAGTCGCGGCGTTCGGCCGGCTCAACCACGAGTACCTGCGGCGGAGCTTGCGGCTGGCGCGGACCCAGGCGTTCGCGTGGCCGCTCATGGGGCTGATCTCCGGGCTCGGCGCGCTCGTGGTGCTCTGGCTCGGCGGGCGCGCGGTCATCGAGGGGCGGATCACGCTGGGCGCGTTCGTCGCGTTCAACGGCTACCTGGCCCAGCTGGCCTGGCCCACGATCGCGCTGGGCTGGACGCTCGCGAGCGTGCGGCGCGGGCTGGTGTCGATGGCGCGCGTGGCCGAGATCCTGGACATCCGGCCGGTGCCGGAGCCGACTCACATCGCGAGTGCGGGCGCGGCCCCCATGGCGCCCGCGGGGCGGCCGCTGCCGGCCGGCGCGATCGAGTTCCGCCATCTCACCTTCGCTTACGAGGATCGCGGCGCGGCGCTGATCGACGTCAGCTTCAGCGTGCCCGAAGGCGCGACCGTCGCGGTGGTGGCCCCGACCGGCGGCGGCAAGTCCACGCTCGGGCTGCTGCTCTGCCGGCTCTTCGAGCCGCCGCCCGGCACGATCTTCCTCGGCGAGGTCGATGTCCGTGACGCCCCGCTGGATCGACTCCGGCGCTCGGTGGGCTACGTGCCCCAGGAGGCGTTCCTCTTCTCACGGGCGCTGCGCGACAACGTGCTGCTGGGCGACCCGGAGACGGATGACGAGCGTCTGCACGCGGTGGCGGCGATCGCGGGACTCGAGGCGGAGGCGGGCCGGCTGCCGGCCGGCTGGGACACGGTGGTCGGCGAGCGCGGGCTCGCGCTCTCCGGCGGCCAGCGCCAGCGCGCGGCGCTGGCCCGCGCCCTCGTCACGGACCCGCCGTATCTCGTGCTCGACGACGTCCTGTCCGCGGTGGACGCGGCCAAGGAGTGGGAGATCGTGCAGGCGCTGCGCGAGGCGACGCGCGGCCGGACGACGCTGCTCATGACGCATCGCCTGCGGGCGGCGCAGGAGGCGGACTTCATCGTCGTGCTCGACGCTGGCTGCGTCGTGGAGCAGGGGCGGCACGCCGAGCTCCTGGCCCGGGGCGGGCTCTACGCCCGACTCTGGCGCGTGCAGCAGCTGGAGGACGAGCTTGCACGAGCATGACGACGAGGTGCTGGGCAAGGCCTACGATGCCCGGCTGATGCGGCGGCTCTGGGCGTTCACGCGCCCGCACGGCCGGCTGGTGCTGCTCTCGCTGCTGCTCTTCCCGCCCGTGGCGGCCCTGGAGCTGCTGCAGCCCTACCTGGTCAAGATCGCGATCGACGAGCACATCCTGCGCGGCGACTGGAGCGGTCTGGCCCGCGTGTCCCTGTACTTCCTGCTCACGCTGCTCGCGCTCTACGCGCTGCGCGTGGCCCAGGCCTATGTCACGCAGCTCACCGGCCAGCGGGTGGTGCACGATCTGCGCAACACGCTGTTCAGGCACCTGCAGCGGCAGGACGCCCGGTTCTTCGACCACCACCCGGTCGGGCGGCTGATGACGCGGGTGCTGAACGACGTGGAGGCGGTGAACGAGATGTTCGCGGGCGGCGTGGTGGCGGTGCTCGGCGACGTGCTCGTCCTGACCGGGGTGGTCGTGATCATGCTCGGGATGAACTGGCGCCTGGCCCTGGTGACGTTCGCGCTGGTGCCGGTCCTCCTGCTGGCTGCGGCATTCTTCCGGCTCAAGGCCCGGCAGTGCTATCGCGAGGTCCGCACGCGCCTGGCGCGGCTCAACGCGTTCCTGCAGGAGTCCTTGCAGGGCATGGCCGTCGTGCAGCTCTTCGTCCGCGAGCGCCGCGAGCGCGAGATCCTCGCGGCGCTCAACGAGGGTCACCGCCGCGCGCAGTTCCGCTCCACGCTCTATGACGCCTCGCTGTACGCGACGGTGGAGGCGATCGGCTCGGCGGCCGTCGCGCTCCTGCTCTGGTACGGCGGCGGGCAGGTCGTGCGCGAGGCGCTGACGTTCGGCGGACTCGTGGCGTTCCTCGAATACACGAGTCGCTTCTTCCTCCCGATCCGCGATCTCGGGGCCAAGTACTCGGTGATGCAGGCGGCGATGGTCTCGTCGGAGCGCATCTTCGGCCTGCTGGACACGCGCCCGACCATCGAAGCGCCCCCGGCGCCCGCGGTCGGGGCCAGGGGCCGGCCGTCGCCCGACCCCGCGGTGCCGGCGGTGGAGTTCAGAGGCGTGTGGTTCGCGTACGAGGGGGAGCACTGGGTGCTCAGCGACTGCTCGTTCAGCATCGGGCGCGGTGAGCAGGTCGCGCTGATCGGCGCCACGGGCGAGGGGAAGACGACCATCGCGCGGCTGATGACCCGCGCATACGACGTGACCCGCGGCCAGGTCCTGATCGACGGCGTGGACGTACGCGAGTGGGACCCGCTCACCCTGCGCCGCCTCGTCGGCTTGATCCCGCAGGACGTGTTCCTGTTCAGCGGCACCGTCGAGGCGAATCTCAAGCTCGGCCGGGACGGCGCGATCACGGCCGCCGAGCTCGACGCCGCCGTGGAGGCGGCGAACGCGCGGCGTCTGCTCGACACGCTGCCGCGTGGGCTCGCCGAGGAAGTACGCGAGCGCGGGGTCAACCTGTCGCAAGGACAGCGACAACTGCTGGCCATCGCGCGCGCGCTCATCTATAATCCACGAGTCCTCGCGCTCGACGAGGCGACCTCGAGCGTCGATCCGGAGTCGGACGCGCTGATCCGCGCCGCGCTGGCCCAGCTGCTGAACGGGAGGACGAGCCTCATCATCGCGCACCGTCTCTCGACCATCCAGGGCGCCGACCGCATCCTCGTGCTGCATCACGGCCGCATCCAGGAGTCGGGGCGCCACGCCGCGCTGCTCGCTCAGGGCGGGCTCTACTCGAGGCTGTACGAGCTCCAGTTCGGCGCGGCCCAGGGATGAACGCCTTTCACCGCGCCGTCTACCGGCTCGTCCGGGAGATCCCGACCGGCCACGTGGCGACGTACGGCCAGATCGCGGCGCTGCTCGGCTTTCCCCGCGCGGCGCGGGCGGTCGGGATGGCGATGCGGTACTGTCCGCCCGACGTCCCGTGGCACCGCGTGGTGAACGCCGCGGGCGGGATCAGCGTGCGCGGCAACGTGGCCAGCATGCTCACGCAGCGGCTCCTGCTCGAGAACGAGGGCCTCACGGTGCGGCGTGGCCGCATTCGACTGGATCGACATAGATGGCGGGGTCCGCGCCGCTCGCGTCCACTCCGCCTGGCCGCGCTGACCCGACTCTGACCCGGAGGTATCCATGCGCCTGGCCCTGAATCTCGGCTACTCGGGCTCCACATTCGGCCTCAACCTGCCGCTGATCCTGGAGGCCGAGCGACTGGGCTTCCACTCGGTGTGGAGCGCCGAGGCCTACGGGTCCGATGCGGTGTCGCCGCTCGCGTGGATCGCGGCGCGCACCACGCGGATCGGCATCGGCACCGCGATCATGCAGATTCCCGCGCGGACGCCCACGCTGACCGCGACGACGGCGCTCACGCTCGATCAGCTCTCGGGCGGCCGGTTCCTGCTCGGAGTCGGCGTGTCCGGGCCGCAGGTGGTCGAGGGCTGGCACGGCGTGCCGTTCGGGAAACCGCTCCTCCGCACGCGGGAGTACGTCGAGATCGTGCGCGCGGTGTGGCGGCGGGAGAAGCCGCTCGAGTTCAAGGGCACCTACTACCAGATCCCGTACGCCGGCACCGATGCGACCGGTCTCGGGAAGCCGCTGAAGTCGATCCTGCATGGTCGAATGAGCATCCCGATCTACCTGGCCGCCATCGGCCCCCGCAACGTCGCGCTCGCGGCCGAGATCGCCGACGGCTGGCTGCCGGTGTTCTTCTCGCCGGATCGCGTGTCCGTGTTCCGGGGGTCGCTCGATGCGGGGTTTGGCGCGGCGGGTGGCGGCAAGTCGCTGGCGACGTTCGACCTGGCCCCGACGGTGCCGATCGTGCTCGGGCCCGACGTGAATGCCTGCCGCGCGGCCGTGAAATCGCGGCTGGCGCTCTACGTCGGCGGCATGGGCGCACGCGGCAAGAACTTCTACAACGACCTGGTGGGCCGCTACGGCTACGAGGCGGCCGCCCGCCGGATCCAGGACCTGTATCTGGCCGGGAAGAAGGAGGAGGCCACGGCGGCCGTCCCGGACGCGCTCGTCGACGAGGTGGCGCTCTGCGGTCCGAAGGAGCGGATCGAGGAGCGGCTGACCCGCTGGACGGGCTCCGGCGCGACCACGCTCGTCTGCGGCACGGGTCAGGAAGCGGCGGTCCAGCTCATGGCGGAGCTGGTGCTGTGAGTCGATGAAGGCGGCCGCCGAGAAGGTGCAATCGGCGATCCGGGCGCTCGGCCTCGCCCACGAGGTCATCGAGCTGCCCGTTCGCGCGGCGACCTCCCAGCAGGCGGCGGACGCGCTCGGCGTGAAGGTCGGGCAGATCGCCAAGTCGCTGGTGTTCGTGGTGAACGGCGCGCCGGTGCTGGTGATCGCCTCGGGCGCCAACCGCGTCGACGAGACGAAGCTCGGACCGCTCGCGGGCGGTCCCGTGCGCCGCGCCGACGCCGAGGCCGTCCGCCAGGCCTCGGGCTACGCGATCGGCGGCGTTCCCCCGTTCGGCCACCCGGCCGCGCTCCCGACCTACATCGACCGCGACCTGCTCGACTACGAGCTGGTCTACGCGGCCGCCGGCGTGCCGGAATGCGTGTTCCCGCTGAGCCCCGCCGAGCTGGTGCGTGGCACGGGCGGGCGCGTGAGCGATGTGAAACAAGCAAACCGTCCACACGGCGCTTGACTTCCCCGACCGTCGGGCGCGGCGGCGCCCCGACGGCGAGACGGTCCACACGGGGATCGACTTCCCCGACCGTCGGGCGCGGCGGCGCCCCGACGGCAACTATCGAGGAGAGACAACCGATGAAGCTCAAGGACAAGGTGGCGGTGATCACGGGAGCCGGCTCCGGGATCGGGCAGGCGACGGCGATTCTCTTCGCGCGAGAGGGCGCGCGGGTGGCGGTGGTGGACCTGAAGGAGGAGGCCGCGAAGGCGACCGCCGAGCAGATCGAGAAGGACGGCGGCCAGGCTCTCGCGATCCGCGCCGACGTCTCGAAGGCGGCGGACAACCAGGGCGCGGTGAGCCAGACGCTCGCGCGCTGGGGGCGGCTCGACGTCTTCTACGCGAACGCCGGCGTGCCGCAGTTCCCGCGCGGCATCGACGAGGTCGACGAGAGCGTGTTCGACCAGATCATGGCGGTGAACGTGAAGGGCGTGTTTCTGGGCGCCAAGGCCGCGGCGCCGGTATTCAAACGGCAGCGCGCGGGCGTGTTCCTCGCCACCGGCTCGACCTCGGCGATCCGCCCGCGACCCGGCGTGCAGTGCTACACGGCGTCCAAGGGCGCCGTGCATGCGCTCTGCAAGAGCCTCGCGCTCGAGCTGGCGCCCTTCGGCGTGCGCGTGGTGACGATCGCGCCGGTGGCGACCGAGACGCCGATGCTGGCGACGTTCATGGGCAAGACGCAGGTCGACGACGAGGGCATGACGCGCTATCGCGGCACCGTTCCGCTCGGCCGGCTCAACAAGCCCGAGGACATCGCGCGAGCCGCGCTGTTCCTGGCCTCGGACGACGCCGCCATGATCACCGGCAGCGTCATGGAGGTGGACGGCGGCCGCTGCATCTGAGACGGCCTCACCATGCTGGTCTTGCCCCTCGCGGCGGACTCGCTGGGCGTGCGGTCCGTCGCGACCTACGTCGAGTGCGGTGCCACCCGGATCCTCATCGATCCCGGGGCCACGCTGGCGGCGAGCCGCTTCAACCGGCCGCCGGCGGACGAGGAGTGGGACGCGCTCAAGCGCGCCAACGACCGGATCACCGCGTACGCCGCGCGCGCCACCATGGTCTTCGTGAGCCACTATCACGAGGACCACTTCCGCTACGACGCCGCGCTCTACGCCGACCGCACCGTCTGGGCCAAGGACCCGAAACGCAACATCAATCCCAGTCAGGCGCAGCGCGCCGCGCGGTTCTGGGCCGGTGTGAGCGGGCGCTGCCGCCTGGACTCGGCGGAAGGGCGGCGGCTCGAGACCCCGGACGCCGTGCTGACGGCGTCACCGCCGCTGAGCCATGGCGTAGATGGCACCGGCCTCGGTCACGTGGTGGCCCTGACCGTGGAGGACCGGCGAGAAGGCCGGCGATTCGTTCACGCCTCGGACGTGCAGGGCCCGCTGTCGCCGGTGGCCGCCGCGTATCTCGCCCGCGCGCGGCCGACGCTGCTGTACCTATCCGGCCCTCCCGCGTATCTCGAGGGGCAGCTCGGCACGGCGCTCATCGAGCGGGCGATCGACCATCTGCGGAGCATCATCGACCGCACCGGCTGCCGCGTGATCCTGGATCACCATGCGCTCCGTGATGCGGGCTACCGCGCCCGCTTTCAGCGGCTCTGGGACACGGGACGCGTGGTCACCGCGGCCGAGTTCCTGGGCCAGCCCGAGACGCTGCTCGAGGCGCGCCGGCACGAGCTGTGGGCGCCGCGGCGCAAGCCACCACGCCCGATCACGGCGCCACCGGCGCGATTGAAGCGCAAGCCCCCGTCGGCTATCATCAGGACCCGAAGCGCACCTCGCCGCCTGAGAGAGGGGACAAGCGAATGAGCGACACGAAGACGCTGAACGTCGGTGATCAGGCCCCGGATTTCACGCTGAAGACCATCGGGCTCAAGGAGATCAGCCTGAAGGACTACCGGGGGAAGAACGTCGTGCTGCTGTTCTACCCGCTGGACTGGACTCCGGGCTGAAGCACCTGCATGCCCGCCTTCGATCGTCGCGTCAAGGACTTCGAGGCGGTGAATACCCAGGTGCTGGGTATCAGCACTGACAGCCCCTTCAGCCACGAGAACTGGGCCAAGGCGGTGAGCATCTCCAACTACCCGCTGCTCTCCGACGTGCACCGCGCGGTGGCCAAGGACTACGGCGTGTACTGGCCGGACTGGAACGCCAACGTCCGCGCCACGTTCATCCTGGACAAGAGCGGCGAGGTCTGCTTCACCGAGCGCTACGGTAAGGGCGAGTTCCCCGCGCCGGACAAGATCCTGGAAGAGGTCAAGAAACTTTCGTGAGCCCGGACTATTCGTGAGCGGCACGAGGCGCGAGGCGGCCGGGGTCCTGTCGGCCGGCTTCGCACAGCGTCGCTCATGAATAGTCTCGCCTAGCCACGCGTGCTGTCGGCCGCGGCGGGCTCGCCCGCGGCCGGCGGCTGGCGCGCGGTGAGCGCCACGCCGGCGAGCACGGCCGCTCCGCCGAGGAGCTCGGGCACGCCGATCTTCTCGCCGAGGATCACCCACGCCAGTCCCAGCCCCACCACGGGCTGCAGGTTCATGAAGATCGCGGCGCGGCTCGGTCCCACCTCCTTCACGCCCTCGTACCACCACACGTGGGCGACGGCCCCCAGGATGGCCTGATAGAGCACGACCAGCCAGGCCACCGGCGAGCTGAGATCCGGACGGGGGAACCACGGGGCGGTGAACAGGGCCAGCGGCACGAGCATCAGCGACCCGAGGACGTAGGACGCGGTGGTGGCCACGGCGGCGGAATGCACGGCGAGCACCTGTTTTCCATAGATCGTGTAGACACTCCACCCGATCTGGGCGAGGAACAGGATGAAGTCGCCCGGTAGCAGGTCCAGGTGCGCGATCGCCCGCCAGCTTCCCCTGGTGATGACGAGGAGCACGCCGAGCATGGAGCAGGCCACGCCGGCCCACTGCACAGGGCGCAACTCCTCGCCCAGGTACACGCGTGCGCCGAGCGCCACCATCACCGGCGTGGCGGTGGACAGGAGCACGGCGCTCGAGGCGGTCGTGAACGCGATGGCCAGATAGGTGGCGCCGGTCGAGATGAAGATCCCGGCGAAGCCCAGGAACGCGAAGGTCCGTACGTCCGACCACTGGAGCGCGCGGAAGTCCTCCCAGCCGCGCCGGAACAGGAGCACCATCAGGAATGCGGACGCGATCGCGCACCGGAGCGTGACCAGGACGAATGGCGGCAGATCGGCCAGGGCCAGCTTGGCGAAGGCCGGATAGGAGCCCCACAGTGCCACGACCAGCGTCAGCGCGGCGTAGGCGCGGGTTTGACCGGTGCCGGGCACTTGCCTATGATACGCGGGACCGATGCCGGATCACGTGCTCGAGCGTCGCGTCTGGTTGGCGCGCACGCGCTCGGAAGTGTTCGAGTTCTTCGCCGACCCGCGTAACCTGCCGCTGGTGAACCCGCCGGGGGCGGCATTCCGCTGGCTCGAGCCGCCGCCCGCGCGGCTCTCGGCGGGCGCGGTGCTGGACTTCAGCGTGCGGATCATGGGTGTGCGGTCGCGCTGGCGCGTGATGATCCGCGAGTTCGATGCGCCCTACCGTTTCGTCGATGCGCAGCTCTGCGGCCCCTTCGCGCGCTGGGAGCACCGCCATCGATTCCTCGAAGGACCCGGCGACCGCGCCGAGCAGGTCGGGACGTGGATCGACGATCGCGTGACCTACCGGCTGCCGCTCGGCCCGCTCGGCGAGCTCGCGCACACGCTGGCCGGCCGGCGACAGATCACGCGTCTGTTCGACCTCCGCGAGGGTCGGATCCGGGAGCTGCTGGGCGATGCCCCGCCGCGCTGACCTGCTGGGCGCGCACATGTCGATCGCCGGAGGGCTCGACCAGGCCCTCTGGCGGGGACAGGCGGTCGGCTGCTCCGCCGTGCAGATCTTCTTGAAGAACCAGCTGCAGTGGGCGGCCAAGCCGTACACGGCCGAGGACATCGCGCGGTTCAAGGCGGCCTGGCGCGCGACGGGCATGCGCGCGGTGTTCGCCCACTCCACGTACCTCATCAACCTGGCGGCGCCGGTCGAGGTGGAATGGCGCCGCGCCGTCGCGGCCTTCGGCGACGAGCTCGAGCGCGCGGAGGCGCTCGGGCTGTCGTTCGTGGTGATTCACCCGGGCTCACACCGCGGCGCCGGCGTCGAAGCGGGCGTGCGGCGGATCGTCAAGGCCCTCGACGCCCTCACGGCGCGGACCGGCGGCTACCGGGTGATGGTGCTGCTGGAGAACACGGCAGGGGCGGGGGCGACCATCGGCCGCACGTTCGAGGAGCTCGCCATGATCTTGCGCCGCGCGCGCCGGCCGGAGCGGCTCGGCGTCTGTCTGGACACATGTCATCTGTTCGCGGCCGGCTACGACATCCGCTCCCGGGAGGGATACGAGTCGGCCATGGCCGAGTGCGCTCGGCAGGTGGGCATCGGGCAGGTGCGCGCGTTCCACCTGAACGACGCGAAGCAGCCGCTCGGGTCCGGGCTCGATCGCCACGAGAAGATCGGCCGCGGCCATCTCGGGCTCGAAACGTTTGGCCGGCTCCTGAACGACCGGCGCTTCACCGACGTGCCGATGGTGCTCGAGACACCGAAGGAGCCCGAGCCGCGGGCCGACCGTGAAGGGCTGGCGCGGCTGCGGCGCCTGCCTCGTGGGCGTCAGCGGGAGCGCCCGACTCCGACCCGGGGGCACGCCTCGCCCACCGGGCACTGAGAGCACCTGGGCGACAGCGGCACGCAGATGTTCTGGCCGAACGCCACCAGCAGATCGTTGTAGCCGATCCAGTAGCGGCGCGGCAGCGAGGCGCGGAGCGCCCGCTCGGTCTCCTCCGGGTTGCGCGTGCGGACGTACCCCAGCCGGTTCGAGATCCGGTGCACGTGGGTGTCGACGCAGATGCCGGGCTTGTTGAAGCCCTGGGTCACGACGAGGTTCGCGGTCTTCCGCCCCACGCCCTTGAGCGTCAGCAGGGCGTCGATGCTGTCGGGGACCTGGCCGCGGAAGCGATCGATCAGATCCCGGCAGACTCCGAGCACCACCCGCGCCTTCGTACGGTAGAAACCCACGGGAAAGATCGCCCGCTCGATCTGCCCGGGCGTCAGGCGCAGCATGCGCTCCGGCGCATCCGCCAGCGCGAACAGGCGCTCGGAGGCCGGTCCCGTCGTCTCATCCTTGGTGCGCAGCGAGAGCAGGCACGCGATCAGCACCCGGAACGGATCGCGGCTGCGCTCGGCCACCTCGGCCAGCGCGGTCGGGCGCCAGCCGGGCTGCGCCCGCATGAGCCGGGCGATCACGCGCCCGATGCTGAGGGGCTTCCTTCTCCGGACGCTTACGGGTTTTGCTTGAGCGATGCGAGCAGCTCCCGCGCGCGGCGTGAGTCCTTGACGGTCCAGTCGGCCAGATTCGTCGGCGACTTCTCCACGAGCACGGTCTCGAGCTCCCGTCGCGCATCGGCGATGCGCCCCTTCTTGATGAGCACGCGGGCCAGGCCGACGCGGGCGCCCGTGAAGCGCGGGTCGAGCTCGAGGGACTTCCGGAACATCTGCTCAGCCTTGTCCAGGTCGCCCCCGAAGAGGCCGGGCACCTCGAAGTAGACCGATCCCGCGAGCGAGTAGACGGGCGGGAAGGTCGGATCGAGCTCCATCGCGGTGGCGATCTCCTGCTTGAGGGTCGGCAAGAGGAACAGCGAGCGCACCGCGCCCTTGGTCTGCCCCCAGCGCCCGATGTGCACGCCGTGCCAGAAATGCGCGGCGGCATTCCGGGGCGCGAGCTCCACCGCCCGCTTGGCCGCGTCCCGGCCTTGCTCGTACGCCGCGAGCTTGTCCTCGGGCGTCCTGGCCCGCACGTCGCCCCAGATGAAGCAGACCTGGGCCAGCGCGATCAGGTTGTCGACCTGAGGGTCGGTCTTCACGAGCTGCGCGAGCTCGGTCCTGACGGCATCGATGCGGGGCAGGTCTTCGTGATAGCGCGTGGCCTTGGCGCGCACCTCGGCCACAAGCGGAGACTCGGCCGCGCCGGCGGTGCCCGCCAGCAGCAGTAGGATCAGGAGAGCGATCGTGGCGAGGCGCATGGGTGAGATGCTAGCATCGGCCGCGCTCCGGTTGAAGAGGCCGCACCGGCGCGGTAGGGTAGGGCGCGTGTCGAAATACCTGCCCGGGGCCGCGGTCCTCCTCTGGCTCGGCGTGATGGCCTTCTTCGCCTTCATGGTGGCGCCGGCCGCGTTCAGCGCGCTCGACCGGCCATCCGCCGGCCGGCTCGTCACCGCGCTGCTGCCGGCCGTCTACCGGACCGGCCTCGTCCTCGGCGCGCTCGCGCTCGCCGGAATCCTCGTCCGCGGGCGATGGGAGCGCGCCGGCGCGCGGCTCGACTGGCTCGCGCTCGGTCTCCTGCTCGTGATGCTCGCGCTGACCTCTTACGCGATGCTGAGCCTGATGCCACGCACCGAGGCGGCCTACGTGGCCATGGGCGGGGCGGGAGTGGCGACCGGCGCGGCGGCGCCCGACGCGCGGACCTTCGCCCAGCTCCACCACGAGTCACGCGTCGCCAACGGCGTCGTGCTCGTCGCCGGGGTGCTGTTCCTCGTCGTCGAAGCCGTCCGGGCGCGGCGATGAGCCTGTTTCAACCGCTGGGGCTGGACCACGTGGTCCTGCGCGTCCGGGACCAGGAGACCTCGCGACGGTTCTACGGCGACATCCTGGGTTGCACGCTGGAGCACGTGAACGAACGCATCTCGCTCGTCCAGCTCCGCTTCGGCGAGCATCTGATCGATCTCCTGCCGGCGGAGTCCGAGGCCGCGCCGGAGCCGGGGACCGGAATGGACCACTTCTGTCTGTCGATCCGCTGCGAGGATCCGCAGGCGCTCCGCGAGGATCTGGTGCGGCGCGGAGTGACGGTGGACGGCGAGGTCGTCGAGCGGCGCGGCGCGTTCGGGACGGGAGCCTCGGTCTACATCAGGGATCCGGACGGCTACCGCATCGAGCTCAAGCCGCGTTGAACGCCAGCCGCAGCAGCGTCTGCATGATCTCGGCCGGGGGCACCGCGCCGCCCTGACTGGCGGTCT
>Ga0187892_10006526_pt1 | contig 17240 bp, 10 predicted proteins | sample MA1701073metaG_FD_139345 | JGI IMG/M metagenome (GOLD analysis project Ga0187892, IMG submission 139345) | Bio-ooze microbial communities from a basaltic lava cave in the Kipuka Kanohina Cave System on the Island of Hawaii, USA - MA170107-3 metaG ... | reverse complement strand
TCACCAGCAGCGTTCCGGAGCTGGTGCCGTCGCTCTTCCAGAGTTCAGCGCCGTTCGTGCCGTCGAAGCCGCCAAAATACAGCGTCCCGCCCACGTTGGTGAGAGAGGCTGGGAACGAGTTGGCGCTGCCCGGATTGATGTCCTTCACCAGCAGCGTGCCGGAGCTGGTGCCGTCGCTCTTCCACAATTCACGGCCGCTCGTGCCGTCGTCGGCGCTAAAATACAGCGTCCCGCCCACGTCCACGACTTCCACGATGGCGGACCCCACAGGGAGAGCATTGATGTCGCTTACTAATTCAGGAACGCCGAGCGTCAGGAGTTGGCGATTCTCAAGCGGTTCGATCGCCAATGTGCGAACGCACCGCGCGCCGGCGTGGCGAAGAAATCGCTTGCGCGTTAGAAAAGGAAGCCAACGCAGGTTGACGCGCCAACTCGAAAGGCGCGGACGTCTAGACATTTTGCACCCCCCGGCTACATGACCATGACGTTGGGACAGCCGATTTTGCGGAGATTATAGCCCCCCCACCCTGCTATACAACTAAAATCTCCTAAAATCTCCGACGGCTCGATTCGCATGCTGCACCGCGACTTGCCGTCGCTCGCGTCTTGCGATTCCCGCGCCTGGCGGTACGCGGCTGCCACGGCCGGCGCACGGCGCTAGATGTCGATCGAGCCAAGATCGTCGAATACGCGGTCGATGAGTGCCGAGTGCTCCATCTCGCTGGACGCGAGGCGCTCGGCGAGCGACAAGTTGGCGCTAGGTGGTTTGCCTGCGCGCGATGGCCGCATCGGGCGAGCGAAAAGGCGAGCGAAAAGGGCGAGCGAAAAGGTGTCAGGAACCTTTTCATGTTCCATAACCGGTGCCGAAACCGGCAAGTTTTTCGGGGGCAGCGCGAGCAGCGACTTTTTTGACGGCGATCATTTTCCCACAGCCGGTCCCGTGTTCGATCTTCCTGAGGGATACACGGCCAACTCTGTCAGTGGAAATATCGTCGACAATCATTGGGTCGGTGCTGTGCCCGAACCATCTGGCATCACGCTCCTGGCACTTGGCTGCCTATTGTTGTTGAGCCGCTGCCGGCTACGCCGACCGAGACGAATCTGCTGACCGAGGCTTGCCAGTTTGATTTGCGGTCATAGCCGAGTAATTCGTGCAATCGGTCGCGCATTGGGGTGCGCCAGGGACCGCTCTAGCGCCAATGGGTTGAAGGAAATGTCTGGGCATTCAAGGCTAATTCCCTTGACCAGGCGTGGATGCCATCCCGAAATAGTTCAATTGGCATCCAGTTGCCCCGATTTTCGCCTCATGCCAAGCGTCACGCCCTGCGGGTCGCTCGGCCAGCCAAACTTCTTGATTCCGAGCGGCGCAAACAGCTCACGGCCCGCAAATTCGGCTGCCGAAACGCCCGTTGCATCGTGCACCACTGCAGACAACAGATGCCGGTTCGTGCTGAGATATTGAAACTTCTCACCAGGAATCCTTGTCACTGGTGTTCGCAATCCAAATTGAATCCAATCGGGACTCTTGGCCATTTCAAGCATTGAAAGGGCGTCGTTGAAGCTCTGCAGCCCCGAGCGCATCGTAAGCAAGTCTTCCAATCGTATTTCCCGTCGCTGTGTGTTCGCGCGGTCAAAGTCTCTTGTTGGCAGGAGGTCGACCAGCTTGGTACTTGCACCAGCGATCGTGCCTCACTCGATCGCGGTGCCCACCAGCATGGCGATGACAGTCTTCGTGCATGAGGCCACGTCGTGCTGCTGATCCGCTGTGAACGGGTAGTGGTAGGTCTCGTGAACCAAGTACCCGCTTCGTACCACAAGCAGACTGTGCATCGGCAGATTTGCCTGCCGCAAATCGGCGAGCAACGCTGCCAGCTTGGTCGAATCAAGCCCTTGCGACTCGGGCGTCGCTGTTTGCCACTCGGGAGTAGGCCAGTGCTTGACAGTTTGTGCAGAAGCGCACGTGAGATAGGCGCACGTGCCCCATAAGGCAATCACGGCGCGGCGAACAGCCACGCAAATCGGCGTATAGGAAGTCATGGCGGAGCCCTAACACGCAGTTCGCCGATCGGTCTCCAACATTGGGCGTTAAAGGGCTCTTTCAGGAGGTGCACTAACACGCCTGATTCACGATAAGTGCCCTGGCCGTCGTGACTAAGGTTCTCGGCCAAGCACGGACGCCGTCCCAAAAAAGTTCAATAGGCGTCCAGTTGCCCCGATCTTATTTCGAGTGTAAGCCCTTCGGCGGGTCTTCGCTGAGGGCTTTTTTGTTCGCGGGCGAGTACTTGCATCGCGATGCCCCATGATTCTAATCAACCGCTCTGATCGGGGGGTTTTCTTCGGCTGATGCAAGGCAATTACGCCATCAATTGGTGCAGTTCAAAAACTCCCAAAGCACGTCGGGGTATCAGCCCGACTGAGATGCGGGCAGCCGCTTGTGCGCTCAGGAGACGCCCTCATTGTGGAGATAGCGACAGAGGTGAGCGACCGCCGGAAACGCCTGGTCAGCTGCAACAATCGCTAACAAATTAGCCGCACCGCCCCACGCGGTTCACAGCCAAAACGACCTTGTCACCTTTAGCGACGATGGTGAATCGTCAAGCGGGACCGAGACCTTACGTCGCGGCTTCGGCCTGCTATGGAACATCTCGCGCTCGACGGGCTAAAATTCGCCCGGCCTGAGCTTCACCGTCAACTTGTCGATCGTGCCGGTGAAGGGCAAAGGTACTTCGTAGTCGTCGCCATCCACCGGCGTGCCGGCGGCCGCTCATACTGATCGACGCATGCACATAAGTACGAGGTCGATTCGCGTCACCTGACCTGAACCGCGTGAATCCTAGTCCCGCGCCCGTGCCGCAGCGCGGATCCTTCCTTGCTCTGACGCGTCGGCAAGCCTTGCCTGCCCTAGCGTGACGGTCAGCTTGTCGATCGTTCCGTTGACGTTGAACTGCGGCTTGTAGTCCGCGTCGTTGACGCCCGTGCGGGTGTCGCGTCCGACGTCGAAGGTTTCATCGACCGGCAAGATGAACGGAATAGTCTTGGGCACGCTGAGCTTGGCAGCCTCCGCGCCATCGACCTTCAGCACGCCGAGCCCGCTCTTGGCGAGGCCGGGGCCGTCGTAGGTGAAATCGAACTCGATCGTGTGCTTGCCCGCCGAAAGCGGCTTCGCGCCTTCCGCCCGGAATTGCTCCAGCATGAGCCGATTGTAGTCGAAGACGGGCTTGCCCTTGACCAAGTACAAGCCCATCCCGCCCCAGCGCCCGCCCCAGGTCGCGATCATGCCGTTGCCACCAACGGGGACGGCGACCTCGGCTGTGATGGTGAACGACCGGTTGAGGAGACTCGGCGCAGTGCTGAGTGGAATGTCGGCATTGACTCCCTCGTAGGTGAAGACGGTCCTGCCGGTGGTCACGCTCGGGCGCGGCTCGATCGCGCGCTGGAACTGCCGGTTGTCGAGCGGCAACACTTGGTACGTCACTGCTTCCTTGAGGAACAGAGCCTGCAGCTCCTTCAGCCTTTCGGGGTGGTGCGCCGCGAGGTCATGGGCCTGAGAGTAGTCCTTGCTGAGGTCGTAGAGCTCCCACTTGTATTCCGTAGCTGGGGGCATCGGGGCATTCAGCGTCCACGGCGGCACCGGCGGCGTCGTGTTTGCGTACCAGAATTGCCCGCGAGTTCGCAAAAGTCGCCCACGGGTGGCAAGTTCGGCGCCGTGTCTCACCGCTCTGCATCGAAATGCACTGATTCCGACTCCACACCAACCCAAGTACGCCCGGCTGGACTCGAACCAGCAACCTGCGGATTAGAAGTGAGCGAGCAGCACTCGCGAAGTGATTTGCTCACACCAACTTCGGGAAACGAGGCATCCGCTGGTTGCAGTCATGGTTGCAGGAGCCCCGGGCAATTCTTGGCTTTTGACGGCAAGGCATGTCACGCGCACGAGGTTTCAGGAGCGATCGAGTACCTCGCGCAGCGCTGGGATCTTCTCGCGCCGCACATTAAAGAAGCAATCATGACGCTGGCCAGCGTGGACAGTGCATGACGCGCGCCATCGACCGATGCAGAGCTCCGTTCTGAAGACTGAGCCGGCGGCGTGCGTATCAACCTGCCAGATGGCCGGCTCGTTGAGTGGAGGGAAGAAATGGGATATAGCGAGATGCACTCGGCATAGGGCGCATTGCGACACGCGTCGTCAACGTTCGCGCCGCTGCTCCTCGGCAGGCTTCGCTTCTCGGCGATAGCCATAGAACTTCCCGCAGTTGGCACATACAACCCGAACTAATTCTCCCACTTGCTCGTCGACCCATGTGCCGAGCGGTCGACCTGCGGCATCCGTCAAGTGGAGCGTGTGCTGGCAGCCCAATTGGTCTTGTGCCGCGCCGGCAGCGCGCACAGCAGCGATTTCGATCTTCATCAAAGCGGCTCCTGGATAGGAAAGGACCTGCCCTGCAGCCGACCAGGCGGCAGCGAAAGACGTGTGCGCAAGAGCGAGCATCGCTCGATTTGCACTGTGCGCCTTAGCAGCCTTTGGACTCGACAGCAGAACCTTCGGTGGAACCGATGCACGCCATCGGCTTAGCGTCGTAGAGGCGGCGCCGACGAGAAGCCGCTGGTTGGACGTAACTCACCGGGCCAAATTGGGAAGGATCTTGGTATCCGTCCAGAGTTATCAGAAAATCCTGGCGAGCGCAAGGATCCGGTGCTCGCTTTCGCCTGAAGTCGGTCGTGATGCACGCCGACGGCCGGGGACGCGTCACGAGGCGGGCACGAAATTCAGGCGGCTGAAGGGCGCGCCTCGCCGCATATCCACCTGGCGATCGATGACGACAAGAAGGCTGCTTCCGGAATGTGGCGACAAAGCAGTCATTTCTCCTCAAAGCCGTAGTTCCCGAACTTAAGCGTGCGGCAATTCTCGGTCACGTCGCGAACCAGCTTGTCCGATGCGCTTTCGGGCAGCTTTGCCTGAATCTCCAGGCTGATCTCGACCTCGGCGCCGACGATGCCGGTTAGGTGCTGAACGACCTCTTCGGCGATGCGGGATGCGTCGCGACCGAGCCGCATCGGGTCGAGCTGCACTGTTCCGTGAAAACGGTCGAGCACGGGGGCCGACGGCGTGGGCGCCGATGCCGGATCGGAGTCTTGAGTTGCCGTGACCGGAGTTGCTGACGAAGCTGAGCCGCGTGCGGCATTGGGGATGACCGCGGACGAATCGGCGTCTCGCTGCAACTGGTCTGCGGCAATGCCTGGTTTAACGAGTAGCGAGTCGTTGTCGATGACAACGCGGCAGGGCTGGCCGGCTCGAAGGCCGGAGTAGCGCTTTTGCCGCTCATCCCACGCATCCGCATAGGCGAACGATTCGCTTTGCCATGTAAGCCGCTCCAATCCGTCTCGAACCGCAGCGAGCAACACGTCTTCGTCGCGAACTCGCGGAAGGTAGAGATAACGTGCGACATCTTCCGCGAGCTGCTTTAGTGACACGTGGTCGCCTCGCCAAAGTGGCACGCGGTCGAGCTCGTGGCGAAGGCGAATTCCGCCAAGATCAACGAACATCAGATCCTCGCCGCGAAGTTTCTTCGATGTGCGAACCGCAAGCGAACCGGAACCAGTCGGCTTTGTCTCGGTCCATTCGATGCTGCCCTTGGGATCTGACTGGCCTGGCACGATCAACCAATGGTACGTTTCGGGGATCCGCGCCTCGACGGTCTCGTCAGCGTTGGTCCGTTTTGTATCCGCCTGCCTCGTCTGGAACGCATCGAGATTCAAAGTCTCGCGATCACTGCAAATGGTTGACCAGGCAAGATACTGCCGGACCGCACTCTCTAACTCGCGGAGTCGATTCGTATCGGCGGCCAGAAAGACAAGCGTATTCTTGTAGTTACGCGGGCTTGTGCCTCGCGACTCCAGGATCGAAGCGGCCTCGCGGCGAGCTGCGCTAACAGCGTCCTTTGCCGCATGAGGATGGTCCGGACCAAGGATCACGAGCCGCACTTCGCGCTCGTCGGGCACATCGGCGCTATTTACACATGCATGCACCTTCGAGAAGTCACCACGAGATCGGGCTTCCTCACGAAGCCGCTTGTGGATCTCGTCGGCAACATCGTCGTCGCTAAGTTGACTCGCTCTATCATCCGCAAGGCGAGTAACCGTCGGCTGCGTCGAATACCAATACCGTTTGCCGTCGATGTAAAGGTAGGTTGCGCGATCGGTAAGCCGGCGAATCGCGTCGCCGAAAGTCGCCACGGCTTCGCCTGGTTGCACGCAGCCGAGCTTTACTTGTCGTTCGTCGATGCCTCGGTTGGCCGCGCGAATCGTGGGCGCCGAACCCATGTAGACGGTCCTTGCAACGCGCCGGCAAGCGGAGTAGCGGCCCAGGTTCGGATTCTCGCGATCCAAGGCAAGCGGAAGCGAATTGGATCCGTCTACGTCCTTCTCCAAAACAGGAACCCAGTGGTCCTCCAGGTACCGCGTAAGTTCGAACTGCACAAGCGAATCGTCAACCGGGATCGTCGCGGGCATGATGAGCAAGTTCGAGTCGTTTCGCTCCCATAGCGAATGGATCACCGCTGCCATGAGCCGCAATACTCCGCGCGTTCGCTGGAACTTGTCGAGCGTCGACCAGTCATTGTAGAGCCGATCGAAGAGCTCGGGATGAATCGGATAGGCCATCTTCATGCGGCGTTCGTAGTCGGCCTCGCGACATTCAGACGGAAACTCCTGCTGCTGCGAGCCGTATAGCTCGGAGAATGCACGGGCCACCGCGTCACGAGCCACGAACTGATCGCCCGAAAGCGGCTGGAATAGCCGACGCCTGACGATCTCAAAACCCTCGTCGGGGCTTGCCGGCCGCCACGACGCTTCGACGCGGCCGACCGCGTTTTTGAGCCTGGCAAGTGCCTCACGCCCTCGATCGCCGCCTACCTCGATGTCGGTGACACCGCGATCGGCGCGTTGGTGCGGGCTCTCTGAAGCGGGAATGCTGACGACGAGCAATGTTTGCTTAGCAGCCTTAACCGCTTCAGTCAGAGCCTGTGCAAAAGTGAACTGCGTGTCGAATGTGCCGGCCGGCAGGTCAGCAGCGCCATGAAGTTGCCGCGCGTACGCCACCCATTCGTCGATGAGGATCAGGCAAGGTGCGTAGTTGTTGAAAAGTTCCTTGAGCGAGTTGCCGGGATTTGTCGCCCTTTCGTCGTCTTCCTTGACCAGCTTGTAGCCTTCTTTGCCGCCGAGTTGCCAGGCGATCTCTCCCCACACTGTGCGAACGACGGTGCCGTCGGTTTTCTTGTGCGGCTTGCCCGGCGAAATCTGCGTGCCAACGAAGACGGCGCGCCGGACATTATCGGCGATGGCAACACCGCTCTCTTTTACCAATTCCTCGACGCCCGGCAGATCACTTGCCTTTGCCCCGGAAAAAAGGTGCCAAAGCGCAAGCATTGAGTGCGTCTTGCCACCGCCGAAGTTCGTTTGAAGTTCGACAACCGGATCGCCGCCTTTGCCGGCAAGTCGAAGGAGCGCTTGCGAAAGCAACCGCGTGAGCCCTTCGGTCAGAAACGTCCGGCGGAAGAATTCGGTAGGGTGCTTGTATTCGTCGGTGCCTTCGCCCTGGTAGACCTGCCAGAGATCGGCGGCAAACTCGGCTTGCTGATAACGCCCAGACGCAACGTCGGGATGCGGCGCCACCACCTCGCGCCAGGGCTTTAGCCCTCCCTGCGGTTTTCCTTCGGTGGCCTGAAACGACTTCTTCCGCATCTCCTGGCGACGCTGATCGTCAAAGACCTGTCGCATCAGGTCGGTTCGCATCTGGCCGACTTCGGTGGCTTCAGCGGCGGAAACCGCGGTGAGCAGCCGCTCCATCGAGTCGAGCGCGCGGATGCCGTCGTTGCTGCTGAATTGTTCGTTGTGCGCCCATTGGTTGCGTACGGTCCTAAGCTCGCTTACGAGGCTTCGCTCGGCCTGGCCAAGTGAGTTACGAAACACCAGGTTCCACTGATCCCACATGACGCCAAGCAGGGTGTGCGGATCTTCAAGGGAAGACGGTGGCTTGTTTCTCCCTGTTGGCGTCGGCAAAACCTTATCGGACCAGTTGTCGCCGATGTGCGACTTCATCTCGCGCTCGGCGTATGGACGCAATCCGGCAACGAGCAGCTCAAGCCCTTGGCCGATTCGTTCACGATTGCTCTTGGCCATGATTTGTTGCTGTCCCCTTAAAACATCTCAGTCTGAGCTTCAACCGGCCCACGCGATCGTTCGGCCAATGCAAGCTTCGATAGTTCCGGCCAGGCGATCACCAGGCTGTTGTAGGCAAGCGCTTCTTCGGCCCATTTCTTGCGTTCGGAGATTGAATAGAGCCGGTAGGCGAGCTCGCGTGCGGTTTCGCCGACTCCGCCGAGCCTGTTTAATAGCGCCGCCGCCTCGGATTCGCCCTTGGTTTCTAGCCGCCGGATCAGGTGCTGTGTAGTTTCCCAAACCGTTAGCCGCTTGTCGGTAGTTGGATCCCAGCCGTCGGTCAAGTCGTTTCGGCCGACGAGCTGCACTTTGCCGGCGCGCGACTTGACGACGCCTGCTTCGACGAGGCCATTGATCGCCGTGTTCTTGGCCTTGCTCAACGTCTCGGCGATGCCGAAAGACCCTTCGGCCATGCCGAACTGCTCGAACCACGCTAGCGCCCAGCGCGTGTCGGCGTCGAAATCCCCCTCCTGCTCGGCGAGCACTTCGTCGAGCACTTGGTTGATGATCCCCAGTGCCGTGCGGACGGTCATCGGCGAGCCGTCCGATTCCATGACCTTCGCATAGCGCGTGAAGACGGCCATGCCCGGGCCGATCGCCGCCTGAGCCAGGTCCACCGGCGCGATGTTGCCGTGTTGTAGATCCTGCAGCGCTTCGGGAAGTTCATGACGAAGAGAGTGGATGAACTCCTTGCGAGTGCCAAGCCGTGCATCGGTAGGACGCGGGCGGCAAACAAGAATGATGGACGAAGCAAGCGCATTGGTGCCCAATCCAACGCTTCGCGCGCTCCGCTCGGTGCGCATTGGCCATGTGCCGTTGACTGAAAAACCAGAACTAATCAAACCCGCCAACATCGTCTCCCAGCCGGTGGAGGCGGTCTGCGATGTTTCGGGCGATTCGTCGTCAACTTCACCCTCTGTTTCGGTTTGCTTGAAAGCGTAGTAAACGGTGAGCGGGTAACTTCCTGCATGGGCTTCCTGAATTCGAGCGAATGCGTGACCTAACCCCGTTTCGAAGAAGTCCTGAGCTTTGAGCTTGTCTCCGCCATGGCGATAAGGGGTGGCGATCAACTCTTGAGCTTTAGGTGTGAGGGTCGTCGCAAAAAGTGACGGGTACGCGCCCTTCAGCGATCGACGTAGCCATACGTAAAAGTAATCAGATAAATCGGCGTAGCCGATGTTGTCATAGTACGGCGGATCGGTGGATACCATTGGGCGTTCAACGCCATTGATTGCCGCTGTAGCGTCGAGTTGCCGAGTCAAACCATTGATTGCTGTTTGACGACCCTCAATAGCTTTGGCGATCCACTCAATGCAAGCATCATTCCAATTGCCACAAGACTGGCTGAATGGATTCGCTTCTGCAAAGTCCCAGACCATTGGCAAAGCCTGTCTTGCGAAAGTACCGCGAGTGGCCTCCACAGAAATACGCCAACTGGTTAGCGATGACCATGCGTCTGCAGCGCGACTTGGGCCGAAGGCCAAATATGTCGCCACGGCGTCGGCGTATGCGGTGGGGCCGGTGCCCGATTCGGCGAGGGAGAGTGGATCGGCCGGCAATTCGGACTGCTGTGCATCCTTGAGCACCTTCTCACGCGCTTCCTTCACCAGATCGCTGAACGTCGTAAGCGCGACAAGCTGCCGCGCCGTGAAGAGGTCCGAGAAATTTGGCAATCCGTACAGTGGCGGAGAGAACCAACGTTTGTCATTCGTCATCGGCTGATCAAGAAATGGCACCGACGGCTTCACTACCGCTGGTTGCTCAAGTATGTCGCCGGGAAGATAAATACGGCCTTTCTTGCCCTCCGCAACGATCGCGAGCGGCACTTCAGTGACGCCCGATGCGACCGCAATCTCGCGCAGCGGTGCCTTTTTGATGAACGTGGCGCAAAAAACACATCTTGCCCCGTTCCGATCGGTGGTATGGGGCTCAACAGTGCCGCCAGTCACAATCGAGAATCGCAGAGTCTTTCGTTCCAAATCGATTACCGGCTTTGCATGGACCTCCTTGCCCTTCTTCTTGGAGAGGTAAAACGACCGCACGAGCGGGGCTCGCGCGCGGCAGCTTGGATTCGGACACTCCACCGTCCGCGCCCAAAGCCAGGCGATGACAGTCAACTCCTGCCCGACGTATTCTTTGAGATCGACTCGGTCCTTGGCAATCTCGGAGGTGATCTTCACCTTAGGATACAGATGGCCGATGCGCTTCTCCGCCTCGTCGCGCATCCACTTGCCGTAAAAGCGGACATCTTCGGCGAGGCCCTGAGCCCCGGAATAAACCGCAGAGAGCGCTGAGGACGCAGAGGGTTTTCGTTTCTTCTTTTCCGTCCCGGTGCCAGCCGCGGTTAAGACCCCTTTCCGCGACTCCGGGTTCACCGGTGGCAGCCCGGCGAATATTGGTGGGATTTCGATCAAGGCCTTGGTGATGAGCACCGCCACGGGATTCAGGTCGGACGCATACGCGCGTAGCCCCAACCGCTGCGCTTCAAGTGGAATCGACCCGCCGCCGCAGAAGGGATCAAGCACCGGCGGGGCGTGCTCGGCGAGAAAGGCGTTCACCGCTTCCGGGGGAGCAAGCAAGTGCTTCAGGTCGAAGACCTTGACTTCGATGTTTCGCTTACTACTCGCGCTATTGCCGTTACGATTGCCACCGGCAAAAGGCAGTTTGAGCGTCGCATCTTTTGCGAACTCGCCCGTTTCCACCTTACGGCTGGCAACGCAACGTGCGATCTCGGCCCTCGCGCGGTTGATGACTCGCGGGTTGTTCGAGTTCTCCCACTGCACCAACTCCTCGATCAGATTGAACAACTCCGCTCGCTTGCTTGCGGCGATATCCTCGTCGCCGGCAAACATCGGGTCGCTATCCGGATCGTCCACCAGCGAAGCAAACAGCACCGCGCGACAAGCCGCCAACGGCCGTCGCGCCCACCAAAGGTGCAAGGTCGAAGGATGCCCATGCCGAATCGACTTCTCCCGCGCCGACGCCTCGTTAATCGCCTTCAGCGGCAACGCAACCTCGATCAGCTTCTTGCGGTAGGCGATTGGTTCTGGACTCATGCGAGATGTCAAATTTTCTCCCAGATTTCCGCCGTCGCGAATCTGGCCAGATGTCCGACGTTGGTTGTTGCAATGATCGTTTCGTCCTCTTCGTCACCTGCAATCGTGGTGGCCTGCGCGGCGAGGATCACGTCAGCGTCGAGCGACTCGTCGGGGGCTGTTTGGTATCCGCCTGTCCGTGCATCGGCCCAATAGGCGGCGGCGCGCAACATCGCGTTGGTGGTGATTGGTAGGTAGCCAATCGTCTGCTTCAGTTGGTCGAGCCGGCTGACCCCGGTTGTTTTCTTGGCCCGCAATAATTCACGCCGCAATTCGTAATCGGCGATCTCTGGGACGAGAACTGTTACGCCAGAAGCGAGCAGCTTCTTCAACCACTGGGCAACTTCGGCGTTCGGCTTTGGATGCGTCACCATTCCGAGTGGCCCAGCGTCCAATAACACGACCATAGCCATCAAAAGAGCCTCCTGCCGGAAAGCCTGTCCCGGTCGAGAGCTTCCTTGAGCTCGGGCCACGTTTCTTCGTCGTAGCCAGAATCATCCGCGAGCCATTGATCAAGCAGGTCTATCGCACGGCGCGCTATTTCATACCGCTCCGGCCCGGGGGAGACATATTGAGAAGCGCCTACACTGAGGATGCGAAACGGGGCCACGCTTTCCGACTCGCTGGCGAAAGCGCTAAGTATTGCCAGCTCCCAGGTAAGGCCAGATGCGCTAACAGCGGAACTTTGAATAAAGGAGCCTTGCCACGCCTGATCGGGGATTACTAGCTCAGCGAAGCCGTAGGATGGTTCGCGTAGCGCGTGCGAGCCCGCACGTTGTGATTGCCACCGTACCGTGGTTGCTTCTGTGGCGGTGCTCATTGTATGTCTCCCTTGAGGTAGTCAATGAGAGGCGCTGCTTGAACGGCTTCGAATATTCCCCAGATATCCTCGTGGAGCTTGTCCATCTCAGTCAGTATCTTTGCATCATCGACAGCCACGTCCTTCTCAAGGATGCGGTCGATATCCAGGACTATGGCCTTCTTGCCGTTTTCAGAGTCTTGCTGGCCCTCACCGAACGTGACGACAACGCGATTCTCTCCGTCGATTTGTGATTCAACTCTGGAGAGGAACGCCCCTTTCGACTGCAAGACTCCCTTGGGGACGAAATCGCTGGCCTTGAACCAATCGCCGGGTGTGCCGTTCTCCTTGGTTCGTTCGACCTTATTGATGTACCGAAGGCCGATCCTTGTAAGTTTCGCAGGCTTGAGCACCAGCGAAGCTTGCCGCCAGGCATCCAGAACGTCTTGCCGCATTTTTTGCCATCCGGGGTATTTTGGCAGAACATTCACCGTGAAGACGTTGGGACCAAGCTGTACCAAGAGCGGTCGCTCCTTATGTTTGAATCGCATCCGCGGACGAGCGGGCAGCACCGAGTGGCCAATACGTTGCGGACTGAGCTCGAATTGCAATCCGATCTCGATTCCAGGCTCCATTTCCGGAAAGTCATTCTGAATCTGCTTGAACAAGTCGCCTGCCAAAGTTGATTTCCAGGGACGACCGTTTGGTAGTGCGAAGTGCAATTCGCATAAGGCCTCGGCTATCGTGGGATTCGGATAGCTGGGGTGCGGCTTGCTCTTATGGGATCTACTACGTGCAGTCATGATGCCTCCGTGCTTCGGCGCAATAGTTCGTTCAAGTCGTAATTCACGCTCGTCACTCCGAAATCTGGTTCACGCTGGAAAGGTCGCCGGACGTATGCCAATTTGCAATTGTCGCCATCGACCAAGCCGATTGCGAGAATAAAGTCCTCGGGCTTGTTGAGAGCGGTGCGGATCTCATTGCTGGTGACCGTTACCGTGTCGGCGCCACGGATGCGCCCCTTTACCTCAAGAAACCTCAAACGGCCAGTTCCGGGCATTGACGACTCGATGTCGTAGCCAAGTTTCTCGCGGCTAACATCACGTGGCACGAAGCCAAGCGCCTTTTCCGCGCTCATCACTGCGTTCATCGACATCTTCTGCGATCGCTCTGTGTCGCGAGCGAATAGCGTAGGCGAGTCTTTGGCGGCGACACCCAGGCGACTTAGCAGGCCAAGGGGCACGATGAGTGCTCCACCAATCGCAACGGGTGGGAGAGGGGAGATCTGCCGTTCCTGCTCAAGTTCGGCGATGCGGCGCTGGAGACGAGCCATGAGGTCATCCGCTCGTTGACGAGCGAGACCAGAATTGACTTTAGCGTTCGCCTTGCCCGAAAGTTCCTGGTCCTTGAGCGTTGCGGCGCGGTGATCCCAGTAGTTGATCTCCTTCGTTAGTCGGTCGTGAACCGCCGCGCGAGTTTTGTCGATTAGCTCTTCCTTCCGATTTCGCAGTTCTTCGAGGTGCTGGGGAACAAGGTGGACTGCCGCATGCTCTTCAGCACGCGCTTCGAGTCCGTCGCGAAGCCAATCGGCCGGCGTGAGTTGCTGGACGGCATCGCGCTCCGCGTCGGTTGCGGGCCGGTAATCGAGGTAGGGGGCCGGGCCGGCACTTCGTGTTTCGTTGGAAGCTGTTACCTCGACAAATTGGAGCCGCTTGGAAACGATCCGACGCTGGCCGGAGCGATCGGTGCGAGCGTCTTGGACAGAATGCTCCAGGTAAAGGAGTGCCCGGAGCTCTTCGCCAGGGTCGCTCTCGTCGACAAGCACCGTGCCCTGCTTTAGCAAGTCGCGGTGTCGCTCGATGATTAGATCGATCGTCGAGTCAAGCAGGGGATGGCCCGGCGTAATGAACGCCGCAAGCGGCTTGCCTGCGATACTGATAAGGCTCTTTTCGAACGTGATTCGCTCGTAGCGGTCAAGAACGGGCAAACCGCGGCCGATCTCTCGGTCGCGGTTTCGGATAGCCGCGGGGACGTGCTTTATCTCGAAGCGCTTTGGCTCACGCTCGTGAATCGTTCCGCCCAAAAGGCGAAACGCCTCCATGAAGAACGCAGCAATAAAGTGTGGTTGAAGTCTACGCGCTTCGGCACGCTCCATCTCCTCCCGGATGGCACGGACGCGCGATACGTCCATGCTGTCGTGCGTCAGTGCACGGCCCTCAATGAGATCACGGATTTGGTCGCGATCGAGTGCCTTGTCGACTACCTCGAATAGCCGTGCCTTTACATCCGGCCGGTCACCATAGCGGATGGCTTCAAGAAGCAACTCTCGGAGAGAGCGATCCTCGAAACGCACCTGGCCCAGTACGTCAAAAACCTGGCCGCCTAGTGCTTTTCGCTCCTCGGCGAGTTTTTCGAGAAGGCGAAAATAAACCTCGCCTTCTCGCGTGTCCTTGGCGACGAGATTCCAAAGGTGGCAAACCTCGGTTTGACCGATCCGGTGGATGCGGCCGAACCGCTGCTCAAGGCGGTTCGGATTCCACGGAAGGTCGTAATTGACCATAAGGTGAGCGCGCTGGAGATTGATCCCTTCGCCTGCGGCATCGGTCGCGACCAGGATCTCGACCTCTTTATCGTGCGTGAAACCCTCTTGCGCCTTGCGGCGGTCCTCGCGGCCGATTGCACCGTGGATAACGACTACCGCCTCCGGACGGCCGACCAGGGCACGGATTCGCTCCGTGAGGTAGTTCAGCGTGTCGCGGTGTTCGGTGAATACTACGAGCTTTCGCCGGTGGCCTTGGGCGTCAAACATCTCCGACTGATTCTGAAGAAGACGCGACATCTCATCCCACTTGCGGTCCGTGCCGGACTGCCGGACTCGAAGCGCCAGTGCCTCAAGCTCGCGAAGCATGGCGATTTCCGTTTGTAATTCGGCGATCGTTTGAGCAGCGGTGGCTCGATCTACTACTTGTTCCTCGGACTGCTCAACTTCGGCATCTGGTGCGTCGTCCAAGTCGTCGAGGTCGTCCGCGTTGAATTGCGGAAGATCGGGTGTAAAGTCGACGCGGACTTCGGCGCCTCGCTTTAGCAGCTGCTCCTCGCGGAGGCGGCGCTCGAGGCGCTCGCGGCGACGCCGAAGCGACTGATAGATCGCCTCGGGCGAGGATGCAAGGCGTCGCTGAAGGATTGTGAGTGCAAAACCAACCGTGCCCTTTCGCCCTTCGTTCTCAAGTGCCTCGGCTCGATTGAACTCCTGGCGGACGTAGTCGGTGACTTGCTTGTAGAGGTCAGCTTCGGCGTCGGAGAGGGTGTAGTTCACGGTGTAGGCGAGCCGTTCGGGAAACAGCCGCGTGCCGTCGAACTTGAGCAGTTTTTCTTTGACCAGGCGCCGAAGCAGGTCGGAAACGTCGACCGTGTGGACGCCGTCTCGAAATTTGCCCTCGAATCGGTCCCCATCGAGTAGCGCCATGAAGAGCTGGAAGTCGGCTTCTTTGCCGTTATGCGGAGTTGCGGTTAGCAAAAGAAAGTGTCGAGTAAGGGTCGAGAGCAATTGGCCGAGCCGGTAGCGCTTGGTGTACTTCACCTCGTTTCCGAAGTAGGTGGCGCTTAGCTTGTGGGCCTCGTCGCAGACGATCAAGTCCCAGTCAGTTTGCCGTAGTTTCGCGTGGAGATCGTCATCGCGGCTAAGTTTATCCAACCGGCAGATTGCGAGCCGATGCTCGACAAACCAGTTTCCGGTGCGAGCGGCCTCGGCCGCATCGTTGGTCATAATCTCGAAGGGAAGATGGAACCGCCGGTCGAGTTCGTCTTGCCATTGCTCGACCAGGTTGCCGGGGCACACCACCAGACAGCGCCGCACGTCGCCTCTGGCTTCGAGCTCCTTGATAAGGAGGCCGGTCATGATGGTCTTCCCGGCGCCCGGGTCGTCGGCAAGCAAGTACCGAAGTGGTTGGCGAGGGAGCATCTCGCCGTAGACGGCCGTGATCTGGTGCGGTAGCGGGTCGACAAGCGAGCAATGAACCGCAAGCAGTGGATCAAAAAGGTGAGCGAGGCGAATGCGGTTCGCCTCGGATACGAGTCGAAACAGGCCGCCGTCGCCATCGAAGCTCCAGGGCTTGCCCGCCGTTGCGACCTCTAGCGATAGTTCTCGGTCGCGATAGAGGAGCTCGCTCCCAAGACGGCCGGTCGAATCCTTGTACGTCACCTCGATCGCAACCGTGCCGATCCATTTCACGTCGACCACGGTCACAAGACCTTGGGGCATGATCCCCTTGATGGAGGCTCCTTTGGTAATGTCTTCAAGCTTGGTCATGCCCCGGTCCGTATTAGGTTGCGTGCGTAGACGCGGAAGCACGCCTTGGCTGCCTCAGCAAGCGGACGAGCTTTGCTACAACGGAGCGTCGGAAAAGCCGGTAATTGTTCAAGGGATGCCTGTACTCGGGGAGCTTGGAGTCACGGCCCCAGTTTCGGATCGTGTTGGGGGAAACGCCAAGAAGTTCTGCGGCCTGTTTGACTTGCACGTAATTCACTTGGTTTTGCATGGTTACGCTCGCTGCTTGAACCGCCCGCCTCGTAAAGCTTCCAAACCTTACCAGACCGACAGGCCAAAGTGGAGCCCCCCGAGGATTGGCCAAATCCAAGGTGGTTTGGCCATCCAGATTGTGCACGCACACCTCGCGGAGCTCGTCGGGACGCTCGGCCAGTACGAATTGCCGAGGCTGGCGATATTCCACCCCACCGGCGTTACCTGTCGGCGGATGCAACCTCGCCGCTGGCGGATTGCTCACTGCGCTTGAACTTCCTGACGCCACCCTTGAGACGGCGCTTCGTCTGCTGTCGAGTGATCCGTTTCGCGCAGCCGCCCTGCGGCATGTCCATGACAACCACTTGTGCGAATTCTGGCTCGGCGCATCATGTTTGAGCCAAGCAGGCGACCACATACGCGATCGCCGAGGCTCATAGGGGGACCGGCATTTTTCCGTCGTCGGGCTTGCCGCACCTCGAAAAGAGAGGCCCAGTGGCGTGCAATGGACCTCAAGAAAGAACCGTTGGTTCAGAATAACTGAGCTTGCTCGCCCGTGGGCTGTTGGTGGTCTTCGGTGCACAAACTGTCCGCCGAGAAGCGATTCAGC
>Ga0187892_10006524_pt1 | contig 17241 bp, 13 predicted proteins | sample MA1701073metaG_FD_139345 | JGI IMG/M metagenome (GOLD analysis project Ga0187892, IMG submission 139345) | Bio-ooze microbial communities from a basaltic lava cave in the Kipuka Kanohina Cave System on the Island of Hawaii, USA - MA170107-3 metaG ... | reverse complement strand
GCTGTGCCATTCGACAGCGAGACCGGAGTCCTTCAGCGCGTCTCGGAGACGTTCCGCTCCGAGATAGGGCAGGAGATCATCGTGCGTGCCGTGGCTTTGAAAGACCGGCAGGCCTTTGCGCCTCGGCATGAGGGGACCCCAGACCGGTTGGGCCAGTAGATTTCCTGAGAGCTGGATGAGTCCGGCAAACGGATAGTCGGTGTGCAATGTCGCGTCGCACGTGAGCATCGCGCCCTGTGAGAATCCGCCGATGACGGTTCTCTCGTAGTCCATCAGCAGCTCGCGCGGGAGTTCTTTTAAAAACGCCAGCAGGCGTTCGCGCGCCAAGGCCAGTCCCTTCGGAATCTCCATCGACATGTCGCGAACAAGGCCGGCGGCGCGATCCGCCTGAATACGGTTCATGTCGATAATCCACCAGGCGCGCGACTCGCCGAATCCCATGTTGAGGGACAGCGGCGCTTCAGGAAACACCCAGCGCGTGCCCGTCGGCGCATCAAGCCCATCGGCTAATGGGACGAGATCGTCTCCCGGCGCCCCGAAGCCATGGAGGAGCATGACGGTCGGGCCGTCGCCGCTGCCTTTTCCATCGACGCCACCGGTGAGGCGAACAGTGAGGCCTCCGACTTGAGCGATGCGCATGGGATTATGACGAGCAACTGACCGCTATGTGCTTGCCCCAGTTCGGAGGGGGGGCTGCATAGCCGTCCATTCCGGCCTGGTCGCTGTAGGGGTTCTGCAGCAGGGTGAGCAGCCGGTCGATTTCTGAAAAATCCTTCTGCTGAGCCTTCTCGATGGCAGTCTGGGCCAAGTAGTTGCGCAGGATATATTTGGGATTCACGAGATTCATGCGCTCGCGGCGTTCGGCATCGGTGCTGGCGTTCTCGCACAGGCGGGCGCGATATCGCGCAGCCCAGCGGTCAAACCTGCCACGATCGACAAAATAGTCACGCAGGCTTTTGTTCTGCTCTCCTCCCTGTGAATGAAAATTGCCCAATGTACGGAACACATTCGTGTAGTCCGCATGGCTCTCGGCCAGGAGTAAAAGGAGATCGGTCACGAGCGAATCGTCCTCAGATCTGGCTCCCTCGAGGCCGAGCTTCAGGCGCATGAGGCGCAGATACTCTTCCTGATGAACCGGCGTGTAGCGGTCCAGCGCAGCCTTCAGCTCCTCTTTCGGGACAATCGGGAAGAGGGCCTGCGCCAGACAGCTGAGATTCCACAGACCGATATAGGGCTGCTGGTTGAAGGCATACCGGCCGTTGTGGTCCGAATGGTTGCAGATGAACCCGGGATCGTAGTCGTCCATGAATCCGAACGGACCGTAGTCGAGCGTGATCCCGAGGATTGACATGTTGTCGGTGTTCATCACACCGTGCGCCCAGCCGACTGCCTGCCATTGGGCAAGCAGCTTTGCGGTGCGCTCCACCACCTCCAAGAAGAAGCGCGAGTATTTCTCCGGCACCTCGCTCAGGTGTGGATAGTGAAGGCCAATGACATAGTCGGCCAAGACTTTCAGCTGTTCGTGCTGCTTTCGGTAATAGAGCACCTCAAAGGTGCCGAAGCGGACGTGCGAGGAGGCCATGCGAGTCAGCACCGCGCCGGTTTCGACCTCTTCGCGGTAGACCTTGTGCGCGCTCCCGACCATGCAGAGAGCGCGCGTGGTCGGGATGCCCAACCCATGCATCGCTTCGCTGCCGAGATATTCGCGGATTGTCGAGCGTAGCACAGCTCGCCCGTCTCCATCTCGAGAGAATGGCGTGAGGCCCGCGCCTTTCAGCTGCAGATCCCATCGTTCCCCTCGCCCGTTGCGGATTTCGCCTAACAGGATGGCACGCCCATCCCCAAGCTGCGGGACATAGACGCCGAATTGATGGCCCGAATAGAGCATCGCCAACGGTTCCATCCCGGGCACCAACAGGCTGCCGCCGAAGACCCCGGCGAACTCAGGACGTTTGGCCTCTTCCGGGTCGAGATCAATCAGGGTAGCTGCCGCGGGATTGAAGTGAACCAGATGAGGGGGATCGACAAACGGAGTTGGATTCAGCTTGGCGTAGAACAGCTCGGGCAGGCGGGCGTAGCTGTTGTCGAAGGAGAGCGCTTCGAGTTTCCGCAAGACGGCCATACCTTTGTCTTTATCATGGGCCGAGAACCAATCGCCAGCCCTCCTCTGGGTGCCAAGCCACGCCGGCTAGCTTCAAAGTCACGCCGCTGAAGGATGAAGCTCTTCCGTTCTGCAGACTCCGACCCAAGTTTTCCTGTTCGAATTTGCTCATCGCCGTCCGATTTGCCGCATCGATTCGGGCTTTGGTCCGTCGGCTGCGTAAGGCACCTACTCTCTCGGGCGACATTGCAAGTATCGAAGATTAATAAATTATAATTTGCGCGCCTCATTGGGAGCGCTACAATACCCCAGAACCAGTGTTTGACCAGTCAGAGAATTGCTCCAAGGTCTAGAGACCTCGCCCTGGGGCACCAATCAGTGTTAGCAATGTATGGTATCTTGACTCCAAAATAAAAATGAAATGATTAGACGATAGGGCAAACAGATCCTTGTTTGTTCGCTTGTGCCCCTTGTGTCTTCAAGGAACAGGCGGAACGATCGAGTTCGACAGAACATAGGCGCAGGGTGGCTGGTTCTCAGATGGACCGGTCACAGTGGAAGCCAGCCGGTCGCGTTCCCAACGACAGGAAGTCGACAGCTGGCTTCTTGTTTTCTTGTGGAGAGTCTGGGAGAGTTTGAAGGGGGTGATTCCTAGGATGAGGAGAGGAACCGTGTCGTTCGTTGAGATCTCCGAGCCAGTCATCACCGACCAAGCCCGCCAGCAGCTCCGCACGGACGTGTCGCTCGCCGCCGAGGCAGTAGCGCTGAACTGGCCCATACGGACATTTATCTCGCGCAGCCCTCTGGCTGGATTTGAGCACTTGCCATTTCACAAGGCAGTCGCGCGCGCCCGCTCTCTGCTGGGTGGCGATGGGTACTTGTCTCTCGCGGAGTATCGAGCCTGCTGGGCACGGGGACGGATTGGTCAAGATGATCTTGAATTGGCGATAAAAGAATTCGGGCCTCCGACAATCCTAGAAAGTTCGCTTACGGTCGGCCCCAGACGAATTTGGGCAGACGAAGTTCTTCTCCTGCACCTCATCCACGGCATCGACCCGATTGACGCTCATGGGCTTTCCTGGAAAATCCGTAACGAGGAGGCGCTGACAAGATTTCACCAAGATCTCCCGGCTGTTTCCAGAAGGCAGCTCTTGGCCGGCTTGGATGGGGCGCAATCCGAATCCAGAACTCTCACGGCCCTGTGGGAGGCCATTGTGGCGCAACTCGCTCTTCCCTCCAACCACGTTCGTGGGAATCTTTCCTCCCTCCATCAACCGAATCAGTCTCCGCTCCGAACGGTCGCGGAATTGGTAGACCATTTGACAGGCTCGACGATCCTTCGCGCTGTCAACGATGAAATAATCAAGTGGCTGGCTTCGTTTACCGACGATGGTCTGGGCGACTGGGCCATGCCCGGCCGAAACCTTGGGTTTTATCAGGCGTGGCGGAGCTTGGCCTTGCATGACGCCTCCGGCTGGTTTCTTGGAATCGAGGGTTTCGCAAAGAAGGTCCAAGCGTTGCCGGATCGTGTGGAGGATACGCTCTTTTATTTGCTTCACCGTCTAGGTGTGCCAGATCAAGAGCGCATCGAGTACTGCTCTCGACACCTAGCCCACCTCCATGGGTGGAGCGGATACGTTCGGTGGAGAGCCCAAGAAACTGACCAGCCCTACCCTATCGATCCGATCCAATACCTTGCAGTGCGTCTCTTCTACGAAGCGGAACTGGCTACCGCCATCTGTTTGACGTCGCATGATCTGCAAGCCACGCTCCCGCAACTGCGCTACCAGTTACTGAGGCAGACTAGCGATTCTCGTGCGCCCCATCGTACGACACCCACCACTGTTTCCGATCATCAACTGGGCGAGGTCTGGCGGCTGTTCGTATTGGCACAGCACCTCGGGCTCACAGCAACGGATATCGGCATGCTCGGCGGAGTTAACGCCCGAACTCTCTTGCAGTGGCTAGACTCAACGCCGACGGAGACTCATCGCCCCGTCTGGCAGGAAGCTTACGAACGCGGGTACCGTCGAGACTTGCTTAGCCGATTACGCTTTCCCTCCGCCAGCACCGTTCCCATTTCCACACAGACCCGTCCCCTGGCCCAAGCCGTTTTTTGCATCGATGTCCGCTCCGAGCCATTCCGGCGGCATCTCGAAGCGCAAGGAGCCTATGAGACTATTGGCTTCGCCGGGTTTTTCGGTGTCCCGCTCTCCTACCGAAATCTCCACTATGAGGATGATCTTTCTCTCTGTCCGGTCTTGATCAAGCCCAAAGTCTCCGTCCGCGAGACGCCTCGATTTGATCGACCTATCCCATCCGAAGCCCACCTCCGTGGGACCTACTGGCACGAAATCGGAGAACGCTTGTTTCATAGGCTGAAGGCGAACCCGCTTAGTTCTTACATGCTGATCGACTTGACAGGAGTCCTATTCGCTTTTGCCCTCACTGGCAAAACCGTCCTCTTATCCCTCTACGAGCGGATGACTACTTGGGTGCACCAATGGCTTATTCCTCCGGTGCCGACCATGATTCCCGTCGAGCAGCAAGGGCCGACTTCGTCCCGGCTGCATCCTTCGCTCGAGGAAACGTGTCTGCCGCATGGGTTTGCAGAGCAAGAGCAGGCAACGGTGACCGAGAACTCGCTCCGCGTAATGGGGCTGACAAGAAACTTTGGCCGCTTGGTTCTGCTATGCGGACACGGCAGTGCAACTGAGAACAATCCCTATGCCTCCGCCTACGACTGCGGAGCCTGCGGTGGAAACCACGGCGGGCCCAATGCGCGGGTCCTGGCTCGCCTGGCAAATAACCAGGCCACTCGCGCCGCCCTACGGGAACGCGGAATCATCATCCCAAATGACACCCTGTTCTTGGCAGCCGAGCACAACACGACTACCGATCGGGTGACCTTCTTCGATCTGGAGGACTTGCCTTCGTCGCATCGCCAAGAATGGGAACGGCTCGCAAAGGATCTCGCACAGGCCGGGGCTCTCGCCGCAGCGGAACGGTGTGGACGTATACCGGGCGCCTCCCCCTTCGCCGCACCGGACCTCGCGTCGGCGCATGTTGAGGCTCGCAGCCTCGATTGGGCGCAGACCAGACCGGAATGGGGTCTTTCTGGCAATGCGGCGTTCATCATCGGGCGGCGGGCTATGACCCGCGGCGTGAACCTCAACGGGCGGGTATTCCTTCATAACTATGACGCGACATCGGACGAATCTGGCAAGGTCTTAGAAACGATCATGACCGCGCCGCTTGTCGTGGCCGAATGGATCAACCTTCAATATTATTTCTCATCGGTTGATAGCTGGACGTACGGGAGCGGCAGCAAGGTCCTGCACAATGTTGTCGGCGGGATCGGCGTGATGCTGGGCCGTCACAGCGACTTGCAGACCGGGCTTCCAATGCAAGGCGTCAAGGACGGGGCCCGACTGTATCACGAACCCATGCGGCTGCTCGCGATCATCGAGACGACAACCGAGCCACTCACTCAGATCATCGGCCGACATCAAGTGTTGCAACAGTTTTTTGATCATCAATGGGTCCATCTGGTGGCCGTGAATCCTATAACCGGGAACCTTCAGGAGTATCGACCTGGGGGCCAGTGGTCCACGGTGACAGTTCGGGCTTCTCGTGAGGAGGCGCAATGACGACAGTTCCTCGATTGCTCAAGAAGACAGTCGCCTATTGGATCATCTGGTTGTTTGTGGTGGGACAGATGACCCTGTACGTCCTCCTGCTCGGGCTGCTCTGCTCATTCGCCGTTGCCTGGGTTGATCTGCACCGCTCGGCCCCGAGGGGTCGTCCCTTTCCCTGGGTCCAGCTATTTCTGTATGTGCCCTGGCTTGTCGTGCAGGTGGTGAAAAGCGGGCTGCACATGACGCGTCTGATTCTCCACCCCAAGTTGCCGATCGACCCACAGATCATTCCTTACAAACCCCGGCTTCGGGACCCTGCGGGGCTCGTGTTGTTAGGAAACTCGATTACCTTGACGCCGGGCACGATCACGGCGGAGATCACCCCCGATCAATTGCTGGTCCATGCCATCGACTCAGGATCGGCAGAGGACATCGTCAATGGAACATTTGAAGGGCGGATTACGAAGGTGTTTGACCGCCCCGCTCACGGAGCATGATGAGCGATCTCTTCTATGTCACGATGATTGTTCTCGTCCTGCTCATCCTCGTGTATTTATACCGGGTGATCGCGGGACCGACGGTCTTCGACCGGTTGCTCGGACTGAACGGTATCTCTACGAAAGCGATTCTCTTAGTGGTCATCATCGGGACGATGTACGAGCGCGTTGACATGTTCGTCGATATCTCGACCGGCTATGCGCTGCTGAATTTAGTAAGCGCACTCGCCGTCACAAAATACTTCGAACATCGAGGGTCCATGTAAGTGACGATCTTGGTCTGGGCCTGTATTGCCATAGGACTATTCTTCCTGGCCGTCGCGGCAATGGGGATGCTCCGTTTACCGGATGCATACACCCGCTCGCACGCGCTTGGCCTGACCGATACCTTGGGAGCCTCGTTTGTCCTGATCGGCCTTGCCCTCCATCAGGGGTTTACGTTGACGGGAGGGAGGGTTGTGGTCATCCTGCTGTTGCTCTTGTTCCTCAACCCGGTGATCTCCCACGCAACGATCCGGGCCGCGCTCCGCGTCGGTCTCAAACCGTGGACGAAGGAGCCTTAATGCTGGTTTGGAACGATCTACCGTTACTTATCCTGTTGCTGGTCAGCGCGTTCGGCGCCGTTATCGTAAGGGACCTGATCGGCGCTGTGTTGATTCTTGGCTCCTACAGCTTCTTTCTCGCTCTAACCTGGGCCTGGCTGGGATCTTCTGATGTGGCTTTTACTGAAGCGGTGGTGGGGTCGGGCATGTCGACTGTGCTGTTCTTGTTCGCCCTATTTCAAACAGTTCCGAAAGAAAATCCGTCGAGCCATCGGGACACTCCCTGGTTTGCTGCAATAGGACTTGGCATTTTGGGTCTTCTCCTCTTGTATGGCGGGACGGATGTACCCCGTTCCGGTGATCTCGCGGCTCCAGCGAACGTGTACCTCTCTCCGATTTACATTCAACAGAGCTCCGCACAGATGAACACACCAAATATGGTGACCGCGATCCTCATGGACTACCGGAGCCTAGATACGCTGATCGAGACCGCGGTCGTGTTTACAGCTGGTGTGGCCTGCGCAATCCTTTTGCGGAGGCAGAATCCATGATTGCGGCTCACGACAGCCTGATTGTCCACACAATTACCCGAGTGCTTCTACCCGTCATCCAACTCTATGGGATTTACGTCCTGTTCTTCGGCCAATACGGTCCGGGAGGGGGATTCGTGGGTGGAGTCATCTTTGGTGCGAGCTTGATCCTCACGCTGCTCGTCTTCGGGGCCAGGTCGAACGAGAACTATCTCGCCAAGCGGGCACTCCGCGTCGAGGGATTGGGGCTTATCATTTTCGCTGGCATTGGCGGCCTTTGCATGATCTTTGCTGGCCAGTTCCTCAATTATTCTGCCGTTCCAATACCAGGGTTCGACCTGCCAACGACAAGATCGATCGGGATCGTCGGTACCATGATCGGGGTGGCGGTCGACATTGCCGTGACAACTATTTCAATCGTCGACAGCCTTTCGCTGGCCGACCAGGAGGGACGTCTTGTTTGAAAACCTACTCTCTCGTCCCAACTTCATGACCTTCATCATCCTGTTTATTTTTGGCCTGACGATCATGGTGACCCACCATAATCTGATCAAAAAATTGATCGGGATGTACCTCCTCCAGACCAGTGTATTTGTTTTCCTTGTGAACACCGGTGCCAAGTTCGGTAGCACGGTGCCTATTCTCCTCTCAGCCGGCGGTTCGATCGAGCCTTCCAACTATGCCAATCCTCTGCCCCACGCGTTGGTGGTGACTGGCATCGTCGTCGGCGTCTCGACATTGGGTGTGTCTCTCGGGCTTACCATCGCGATTTGGCGATGCTACGGCTCGATCGAAGAAGACGAAATCAACGAGAGATTGGAATGACCGGCCAGGCTGTGGGCCTGATCTTGCTCCTGCCCTTCTTTGCCGCTATCGCCATGCCGATGCTCGGATCGTGGCGTCGCAGTTGGTGCCAGCCGTTGGCGCTCTCCTCTGTGGGTCTCATGGGGTTGTCTGCCTTGTCCGCCTCTTACATCGCCGTCGCACAGGGCCCAGTTCAATATGCCATGGGAGGGTGGGAGCCGCCGGTCGGTATTGTCTTGATCCTCGATGGATTCAGCAGCCTCATTGCGGTGGCCTTGAGCTTTGTAAGCCTGGCTTGCTTGTTCTTCGGTGGGCCACTATTGCCGAAGGATCTCGGCGTCAAGGTGGTCTTGTATTATTCCCTTGTTCTCATGCTGATTTCGGCACTTGCCGGCATCACACTGGCGGGGGATCTGTTCAATCTTTTCGTCTTTATCGAAGTCGCTGCCCTCTGTAGCTATGCACTGGTCGGATTGGCAGGAGGGCGAGGGCTTATGGCTGCGTTCCGGTATTTGCTCCTCGGGACAATCGGCGCATCGTTCTATCTGCTCGGCGTCGGGTACTTTTATGCCGCCACTGGTACGCTCAATATGGCGGATTTCCTTGTCCGCTTGCCTGATGTCCTCCATTCCAAGGCCGTGTTCACCGGATTGATTTTTATATTTCTTGGACTTGCCATCAAGGCTGCGATGGTCCCATTTCATGGGTGGCTCCCCGATGCCTATTCTCATGCACCGGCGGCGGTTGCGCCATTACTGGCTTCGTTGGTCACCAAAGTATCATTGTATGCAATGATCAGGATCATGTTCTGGGTGCTGGGCGCCGGGACGTTAGCCTCTGAGTTGCCAATCTTGTTCTTGCTCGGTTTGGGGGGGGCTATTGCTGCGGTTGTCGGGGCCTTTTTGGCTCTCACTCAGCAGGATCTGCGCCGCATGTTCGCCTATGGCGGGATATCACACGTTGGGTTGATTGTCATCGGTATCGCAGTCGGCAACAAAACCGGCTTCGCCGGCGGTATTTTTTACATGGTGAACGATGCAGTCATGCAAGCGACGCTTTTTTTCATCGCCGGTGCTATCTGGCATCGTTGCGGAGCAAGGGACCTGAGTCAGTTGGGCAATCTGTGGGCGCAGATGCCATGGACCTCGGCGGCGCTGATCGTAACGGCGCTTTCCATGATCGGCATTCCTCCAACCGGTGGTTTTTTTGGAAAGTGGTACATGGTCCTGGGAGCGATGGAGGCGACCAATTATGTGGCGGTTGCCGCGATCCTGTCGTCGACTCTCCTGACGCTGGCCTACTTTGTCCGCATTATCGAGCGCATATTCGGTGACAAACATTCAGATCCACCAGTCGCCCAGCTCACGGCGGAAGCGCCTACGGAAATGCGTGTCAGCATGGGCATCTTGGCTGCCAGTATTCTAGTTCTCGGTCTTTTCAGCGATCAGATCGTGGGATTGATTCTCCGGTCAGCGGTTCCGCCGGGACTTGGATAGAAAAGAGGTTTCCCTCGAGCGTGCATACCTGTAAGGAATTTGACATGTGTGGATAATACTCATACCGGCCAGTTCTCTTATTGCCTTCCTGGCGATCGCGGCGGGAGGCCGTTGGCTTGGTGAGCTGAGCCACCGAGTCGGCATTGTCGCTGTGACGATCTCCTTCGCCCTCAGCTTCCTCGGCACCATTCTCGTCATCAAGAGCGGCCCGATCGCTTTGCCCCTATACACCTTAATCCAGTCGGGCCCTTTGACTGTCGAGATCGGGCTCTACGCGGACGGGTTTGCCATGTCCCTGGTGCTGCTCGTGAGCGGTGTTAGTGCCGTCGTCCATGTCTTTTCGTCACGGTACATGCAGGGCGAACCCCGATATGCTCGCTTCTTCGCCGTCATGGCGCTGTTCACTTCGACCATGCTCCTGCTGGTACTGAGTGCGAACCTGCTGATGCTGTACATATGTTGGGAGGTCATGGGTCTCTGTTCCTACCTGCTGATCTCCCACTGGGCCGAGCGACGTTCCGCTTGTCAGGCGGCGACCAGGGCCTTTCTCGTCAATGCAGTAACCGACCTCTGGCTCGGGCTCGGGGTGATCCTCACTTGGTCGACCTTCGACACGCTCGACATTCAAACGATCCTGTCCCAGGCACCTGAGATTGCACCCCGGACGGTGAACCTCCTTTCGATTGTTGGTCTGGAATGGTCCGTCCCGGTGCTGTTCGTAATCGCCTCTCTCCTCTTCGCCGGAGTCGTCGGCAAGTCGGCGCAGTTTCCGCTCCACGTGTGGTTACCTTTCGCGATGGAGGCCCCAACTCCGGTTTCTGCCTTGATTCATGCGGCGACGATGGTCAATGCCGGCGTCTATCTTTTGGTTCGCCTGGGACCGCTGTACGTCCTATCCCCCGGGGCAATGATGTTGGTCGCCCTGACTGGAGCGTTCACCGCCCTGTTCGCTGGAATCGTCGGCCTGACGCAATGTGACATCAAACGGATTCTGGCCTACTCGACAATCAGCCAGCTTGGCTTCATGGTTATGGCCTGCGGAGTCGGCGCCTTCCGTGCAGCCACGTTCCACCTCGTCTCCCACGGAGTCTTGAAGGCGTATCTCTTCCTTTCGGCCGGGAGCGCAATCTCGGCGATTATGCCACCTACATCTCATCGGCCTGCCGCAGCAAGACCGGAGTCATCGAACAACTCATGGTTTTTTTATGGCGGGAGTTTCCTGTTCGCTATACTCCCAGCGGTCCTCCTTTTCTCGGCGCCGTACGCCGCACTCTGGACCTCAACCGAGGAGCCACGGCCGGCGGCTCTGTATTCGATACTCGGTCTTACCACATCGTTCTTCGCAGCCTACTATCTCTCTCTGCTAGTACTCGAAACATTCCGGAAACCCATCCCACTCATATGGCAGCAGGTGTGGCCTGCGTCGTTGGGGCGCCCTCGGCTTTTTTCAGCCTCTCTGATCCTGGGGCTCATTCCACTTGTAGCGGGACTCGCGGTTTTTCTGGCCTTCTTCTGGACTGCATTCACTCGTATTCTGGTCCCCGCTGGTATGCAAGCGCTCCCGTCATCCAGCACCCTGCCTGAAAGTGTTTTTGACCTCGAGCCCTTTGTAGTGCCTTTTCTCGTTGCAACGGCAGGCTGGGGCGTGGCTCTGGTCGTTTGCACAAGAACTGTGGCTGCACCGGCCTGGGTCGAGGCTGGTCGAAGGGGTCTGTACGTGTTTCTCATGAACTGTGGCTATGTTGACGAAATCTACGAGGTCTTCGTCGTGCGGCCCATGCTGCGCGCCGCTCGATGGGTGTGGAGCTCCTTCGATGTTCGGCTGATTGACGGCATGTATCGAGCCATGGCCATGTTTTCACTCGCCTTGTCTCGGTGGCTGTGGCAGGTGATCGACGTGCGCGGGATCGACCGGGCCGTGACCGCGTTCGGGACGTCATCGTTCACGGCCGCTCGGTGGCTGTGGACCCTCGACGTTCGTGGGGTTGAGCGTATCGCAGAGGAAGTCGGCCACCAAAGCGATGCGACGGGGCAACGGTTGGCGAGACTCGAGCCACAGACCCTTCAACGTCATATATTGGTCATAATAGCTTATCTGGTGGCCGGACTGGCGTTATTGTATTCGTTTGCGGGGCAACATCCATGAGGAGACGCCTATGGAGACGTTGCTGACCGACCACCTTTTGAGCTGGATCATAGCCTCCCCACTGGTTGGGCTGGTGTTTGTCGCGTTGCTCCGTGATGAAGAGTTGATCAAACGGGTCAGTCTCGCCTCGACACTTCTTTCACTTTTCCTCTCTTTGTGGGTGTGGGCTATGTTCGACCCTACGAAGGAAGGCATGCAGTTCGTCGAACAAGCTGAGTGGATGCCGACGTTCAACATTCAATACGCCGTGGGCGTCGACGGCATCAGCCTGCCGTTATTGCTGTTGACCACGCTCCTCCCACCGCTCTGCGTGCTCACCTCGTGGAATTCCATCGAGACGAAAGTCAAGACCTTTATGATGCTGATCCTTCTGGTGGAATCCGCCATGATCGTGGTGTTCAGCGCCCTCGATCTATTTCTCTTTTTCATGCTCTGGGAAGTCACCATGATTCCCATGTACTTCATGATCGTGCTATGGGGAGGTCCGCAACGGATTCCCGCGGCCGTCAAGTTCGTGCTCTTCAGTTTGACCGGAAGCTTGCTGCTTCTGGTCGCGATCCTCGGACTGTACTTGGAAGGCGGCAAGACCTTCGATATGATCGCGCTGTCGCGGGCGAGTTATTCACCTGATACACAATTTTGGATATTCCTTGCCCTCTTCCTAGCCTTCGCCATAAAGATGCCGATGCTTCCGTTTCATACGTGGCTACCGGAGGCCCACTCAGAAGCGCCCACGGCTGGCAGTGTCATCCTCGCGGGGATCTTGCTTAAAATGGGCGGGTATGGATTCCTTCGCCTCTGCCTGCCCTTCTTCCCCCAAGCGTCAGCGGACTTCTCTACGTTTATTCTCTGGCTCTCGGTGGCCGCCATTCTCTACGGCGGGTACAATGCCCTCGCTCAAGAAGACATTAAAAAAATGGTGGCCTACTCCTCGATTTCGCACATGGGCTTCGTGACTCTCGGCATCTTCGTCTTCAACGATCAGGGGGTCCACGGAGCTATCTTGCAGATGTTCAATCACGGAATCACCACCGGCGCCCTCTTCCTCATCATCGGCCAACTCTATGATCGGACACATAGCCGCGAGATTAACGACTATGGCGGGCTACACAAGCTGATGCCCCGATTCACAACGTTTCTCTGCATCTTCTCGGTGGCCTCGTTTGGCCTGCCAGGCACCTGTAGTTTCATCGGTGAGTTCTTGGTGCTGGTGGGCACTTCTTCACGCAGCTACGTCATGGTAATGCTGGCGATGGGCGGCATTGTGCTGGCTGCATCCTACATGCTGTGGATGTTGCAACGTGTGGCGCTTGGGCCAGTCACCACTCGCTTCGCATCTAATCTGCCCGATCTGACAATACGGGAAACCGTCGTGCTCGCGCCACTCGCGATTCTGGTCTTCGTGATCGGGCTCTACCCCGGTCCGCTGATTCACGCCATGGATGCAACCGTGATCGGCCTCATTCAGAAGTTCGAGGCCAGTTCCCTTCTCAAGGCCGCGACTCCCTTCTGACCACAGCCTTGCCAGGGACTTTCTTTACGGGGGCGCGTCAACTCAAACCATCGTCGGCTAGTCACCGCTCGTCCTATCGAGTGCGATCATGGTCTAGTCTTACGCGGTCATCGCATCCGAACGGTTCAAACGCGTGATCGTCGCCGAACAGGCGATCATTCCTGTTTTTCGTTTACCTCTGCTTAATCGATTCTCTGCAGTCGAGGGAAGACTCTATTCCCGAGATTCAATGTCCCTCTTGTGGCGATTGGGATGGATCTGAACTGGAAAGCCGTCTCCGGACAAAGTCCTCGCCGGAAAGCCGTTCCTGATTCAAGAATTACTGACTGGAAGGTTGAACCGCGCCAAGGTCTTTATCGAACGTAAACACCATGATCCGCTCACCGATTTCCGTGTCAATGTCCGTGAACAGTCCCGTTACTTTCACACCTGTAATAATGGCGATCTCGTTGCATAAACTGTCCCGGCCTTGCGCAATCAAGTTTTGCCGCATGCGTTTGATCATCTCAGTACCGTCCGCGGTCCTGGCTAATTGACGTTCGGCCTGGGTGAGTACCCCTCTCAGCCGGACGACCACCATGTCGCGGATGATTAAGGCTCGGACATCCGTCGGTCCCCGTCCCATGAATTCTTGCTCAAACTTGATGACCGCCTGTCTGATTGCGTTTTGCATGTGACCCCAACTCAACAGGGGATCCCGCCGGACGGTGCCCCTCCGCCTGGCCAAGGTTGGATATGGTGGATTATAGAGACGACGAGACAGACAAGGCAATGACAAGGCCGAGGCTTCAAGCGTCATCACCGGGAATGTTGCATGCTGTTCTATTCCGAAATAGGCTGAAAGGTCCAGCGAGGTTGTCCCGATGTTCCTATTTTCATCGCTAGACGAAAAAACTTTGCGTTTGACTCCGGAATCCTGCTACATCTCTAATCAGAAGGCGGCGCCGTCAGGCTATATTTCTAAGAGGTCGGACGGAACCGTGCGGTAAGAAGTCTCCCGGGCGTAACCCAACACCACGATAGGGCACGTACGATTGTCGGCTTCCCGTTCGGTGGCCGACAATAATACAAGCCGGTGTGGCGCATGCCTCGATGAGACGCGCCTGCTGCCTCTTTTATGGAGAACTGCGGCAGATGAACCCACAGGCACAATCGGATGTCCCATCGGCCGTAAATATTCCTGAGGGAACAGTCGATGGGTTGAAGCAGTTCCTACGCTACGACCTGCTCTCCGGGTTTTTGGTGTTTTTGGTCGCGCTTCCCCTCTGCCTCGGTATCTCACTAGCCTGCGGGTATCCTGCGATCGCCGGGATTTTTACAGCGATTATCGGTGGACTGGTCGGTGCCACGCTGAGCAATTCGGAGCTCACGATTAAAGGACCGGCAGCCGGTCTTATTGTGATTGCGATCGGGTGCGTCGTTGAGTTTGGGTTTACTGGTGGAACAGATCCCGCGGCCGACTACCAAGCCTATCGACTGGCCTTGGGAGTCGGCGTAGCTGCTGGCATCATCCAAATCCTCTTCGGCCTCCTGCGAGCAGGCATCCTGGCTGAATTTGTCCCACCTTCGGTCATTCACGGCATGCTGGCAGCGATCGGTATTATCATCATTGCGAAGCAGTTTCCGATCATGATGGGGCTCAGCGCCTCAGGCGAACCCTTGGAGCTGCTGAAGGAAATTCCATCTTTTATCGTCGACATGAACCCGGAAATTGGCGTCATCGGTTTGCTCAGTCTTGCCATCATGGTCGGCTACCCCTTTCTTAAGAGCAATGCGCTCAAGAAGATCCCTGCTCCCCTCGTCGTTCTATTGATTGCAGTGCCCTTGGAGTTTTACGTGCTCTTGATCGCAGTGGGCTTGGAGTTTTATTTCGATCTTGAACATCCCCATACCTATTTGCTTAATTTTCATGAATATCGGGTCGGGCCGAGCTTTCTTGTGAATGTGCCGTTGAACATGGTCGACGGCATGGCCTTTCCCGATTTTTCCGGGCTGCTCACATTGACCGGTGTGAAGTATGTCATCCTGTTTGCCCTGATTGGCAGCTTGGAATCGTTGCTGAGTGCCAAGGCTGTCGATGCCATTGATCCCTGGAAACGCAAAACCAATTTCGATCGCGATCTGACGGCGGTCGGGATCGGAAATACGGTGGCCGCCTGCATTGGGGGGTTGCCGATGATTTCTGAGATTGTCCGCAGCAAGGCCAATATTGACAACGGCGCCCGTACTCGGTTTGCCAATCTGTACCATGGACTTTTCCTGCTCGTGTTTGTGGCGCTTGTGCCTGGGCTGATCAACAAAATTCCCTTGGCCGCGCTCGCCGCCATGTTGGTTTACACGGGCTTTCGGCTGGCATCTCCAGCAGAGTTTTTACATGTCTATCATGTTGGAAAAGACCAATTACTCATCTTCATCTCGACCATCATCGCGATACTGGCCACCGATCTGTTGATCGGGATCGGGATCGGGATAGTGGTAGAACTACTCTTGCTCCTCATAAACGGCGCACCCTTCCTTTCTCTCGTCCGACTCCACTGTGTGCCGTGCCCCGTGAACGACCGGAAAACGCTTCTGTCCGTGAAAGGTGCAGCGGTGTTTACGACCTGGATCCCGCTGCGCCGGAGGATCCAGGATCTGGCACAGCAGCATGATGTGGAGGTTGATCTCTCGGACACTCGGTTTGTGGATCACACCGTGATGGCGCGGCTTCAAGAAATGCGAGCGGACCTGGCTGAGCAGAATCGCACACTGACGATCTCGGGACTGGACCAGCATCGCCCCTTCTCAGAGGATGTGACTGCGGCTCGCAAGAGGAGCTCGCCCCGACCATTCTAGCGACGAGCGTGAGCAGGGACACGATGCCTCGGATATTGAAACTTTAGCGAGCCTCCAAACGACGGAGAGGTCGCTTAGTCGATCGATGTCGAGGGTCGCTACCGTTCAGCGTCCAAGAGGTGCGGTGAATCCGCAAGAGTCTCTCCAGAAGGATGGTCCTGATTTTTTTTCGCAACGACGTGAAGCTGCACATCATCGATCGCCTTCCCGAGCTGCAATAACCGCCATCCACACGGCCCCGCCTTTTCGATCCGGCAGGGAGCATGGCGCGATGCCCTATTCTCCGCCCGGCAAGGCCGACGAATGATGGCTCGTGATCAGCCATTGCCTGCCGTCCCACTTATAGGTGAACGTGTAGCGAGCTCTGGTTTGGGCGCCGGTCTTCTGGAACGTAAATGTATAGAGCCCGTCGTCGATCGCGGTGTTGCAATCGATTTCGACCGTGCGCGATTCGATCTGCCCGACCGGCTTATCCCGCAAGAAATGGTGATAGTAGTCCTCCTTGTCGTCGAGCGTCAGCCGCGGCTTGGTCGATACCAGGGGAAGCAGGACGGACTTGGCCGCATAGTTGGCCACAACCCTGTGCGCGTCGCCTGTCTTGAGTGAATCGTTCCACCGATCGAACAGCGCCGCGATTTCCTCCTCGCTGGTTTCCACACAGACCTCCGTGTGCTGCGCCACGGCGTGGACGGGCTCCTCCGGAGCTGCTTCTTCAACAGGTAGGGCCGAGGCGTGATGGCTCGTGATGAGCCATCGCTTCCCGTCCCATTTGTAGATGATGGTATACCGCCCCTTGATTGTAGCCCCGGTCTTCTCGAACGTGAATGCATAGAGCCCATCGTCGACCGCCGTGTTACAATCCAGCTCGATCGTGCGCGATTCGATACGCCCAACCGGCCTATCCAGCAGAAAGTGGCGAAAGTACTCCTCTTTGTCATCGAGCGTCAGCCGTGGCTTACTCGACATCAGTGGGAGGAATATGGAGCGGGCCGCGTAGTTGACCGAGACAACTGTGCGCGCGTCGCCCGTCCGGAGTGAATCGTTCCACCGATCGAACAGCGCCGCGATTTCCTCCTCGCTGGCCGCCACGCACACTTCCGTGTGCTGCGCCACGGCGTGGACGGGCTCCTCCGGAGCCG
>Ga0187892_10006523_pt1 | contig 17243 bp, 15 predicted proteins | sample MA1701073metaG_FD_139345 | JGI IMG/M metagenome (GOLD analysis project Ga0187892, IMG submission 139345) | Bio-ooze microbial communities from a basaltic lava cave in the Kipuka Kanohina Cave System on the Island of Hawaii, USA - MA170107-3 metaG ... | reverse complement strand
GGCCGACTCTCTATCATATTCTCTCGGTCATTGTCATCATTTTTGGGGCGATGCATAGTTCGGCCCCGAAATCATGCACATTCGCCGCAAGGACACTATTGATCCAGGGCCAATAGCCCCCGCTTCAACGCGAAACGGACGATGTCGGTATGGTTTTGCAGGCCGAGTTTGCGCGTCAGATTGGCCCGATGGCCTTCGGCGGTTCGAGGACTGATGAAAAGGCGGCTGGCGATTTCGGCGCTGGTTCGTCCTTCGGCGACCATCTGCAACACTTCGCGTTCGCGCGTGGTCAGCATCTCATACGGGTCGTCAGGCAGGGATTCCACCTTTCGGACATAAAGCTCCACGGCGCGTTCGGAGAGCGGCGGGCTGAGATAGCGCCTGCCAGCGACTACTTCACGAACCGCTTCGATTAGGTCTGAGGCCCGTGAATCTTTCAGAACATATCCCGACGCGCCACTCTTGAGCGATTCAAAGACATATGCTTCGTCGGCATACATCGAGAGGATGATGATGCGGGTCTTCGGGACGCTCTTGCTGACTTGCCGGGTGACTTCGATACCGTTCAATCCGGGCATCATCATATCCGTGATCAAAACGTCCGGTCTCAGACGCTCGGCCAGGCGAACAGCCTCTATCCCATCGCCGGCTTCTCCAACCAGCCGGAAATGCGGTTCGCTTTCGAGCAGCACCCGCAAACCTTGACGTACGATATGGTGATCGTCCGCCAGTAAGATATTGGTCATATCTTCGCGCCTCATCCGTGGCGGTTATTTCCAGATCAGAGGCAATAGAGCTGTCAGCTTGGTTCCGGCGCCAGGAGCCGCTTCGATGCTCAGCGTTCCGCCCAGGAGTTGAGCGCGTTCCCGCATTCCAGCCAGACCGCTGGAAGAGGTCGAAGCCAGCGCCACCTCCGGCAAAAAACCGCTTCCGTGATCAATCACCCAGACGGACAGATTCTCCGCATCCGCCAACACATTCACTCTGATCTCATTGACCTGCGCGTGCCGCGCCACGTTGGTCAACGCTTCCTGAATTATCCGGTAGACGGCCGTCTCTATTTTCGATTCCAGCCGCTGATCTCCGATCCCCGTGTGATTGAAGATCACCCGCACGCCAGTCTGCGTCGTGTACCGCTCGAAGTGCCAGAGCAGGGCGTGGAGCAGCCCAAGGTCATCGAGCATAGCCGGACGAAGATCGAGCGACAGATCGCGCACGCGCCCCATCAATTCGTTGACAATGGTCTGAGTCTGTTCGAGATTGATTTTCACTTTCTCGCTGTCCAGCAGCGATGTCGTCGCCAGCGCCAGTTTGAGTCCAGTCAGGAGTTGACCTATTTCATCGTGCAATTCACGGGCAATATTGCGGCGCTCGCTCTCCTGAACCTCGACCAGCCTGTGCGACAGTTTGCGCAGCTCTTCTTCGGCCCGGCGGCGATCGGCAATCTGCTCCCTTAACAACGCGTTGGTGGCTGAAAGCTCGGCGGTGCGCTCCTTCACGCGTTGTTCGAGTTCGTCGTGGGCGCGCCGCAGCGCCTCCTCACTGCGTTTGCGCTCAACGGCGTAACGCATTGCGCGGATCAACAATTGACGATTGATGGAGCTTTTGAACAGGTAATCCTGCGCGCCAAGCTGGATGGCCTTGAGCGCCAGGTCTTCATCCCCCAGGGCCGTCAGCGGAATGATAGCCACATTTGGCGAGTGTGCGTGAGCGCGAAGGAAGGTCTCAAGGCCCGCGCTATCAGGCAGACCGAAATCAAGCAGAATAAGGTCTACCCCCCCGCTGGCGAGCCGGTCAAGCCCGGCCTTCAGATGGTCGGCCCATTCCAGATGAAACGATCCCGCGTCATCCTCAATGAAGGCTTTGATCACCTCGGTGGAGGCCGGATCGTCTTCAATCAACAACACGTTCATACAATCCCCGCTCACTCTCGTCGCTGGCGCGGCGTCATGAAAAACAGCCAGCGCGAAATCCACTTCCGTGCTGGCCATCTCGAAGATAACACCTGACTTTGACTTCAAATCTTCGCGAAATCGTCTGGTCGCATTTCAACCTTTCGGAGCAGCCTGCTCCTGCTCCTTTTGCTGGGTGGCGGCGGCTTCTTTCCTCTTCTGCATGGCGGACGCATCATTGGCGATCTTGACCGCCATTTGATCCAGTTCTTTACGCTTTGCCTCTTCCTTGGTTAGCTTCTGGCGCTCGCGATAGAGCAACCCCTTGTAATACATCGCGTCAACGTACTCAGAGTCAATGGCCATAGCCTTCTCCATGTACTCTAGTCCCTTGACTACGCATTGTTCGGCCTTCTGCTTGTCGGGCAACGCCGCCTGGTAATCCATGTTGCGATAGTGGAACGGCTGACTCGCGAGGATGGCTTTGTCAGCGTATCGAGTGGTCTCATCGTAAGAACACTGCCAGTACCTCTGCCCTATCGAGTAATATGATGCGGCTTTCACGTCATTCTTGGAGCATTCGCTTTCCGCGCGTTTCTCCATCCACTTCCGCCACTCTTCATCATTATTGAGATCGTCGTAGATGGTCGCCAGATAACTGACGGCGTTGTCTATGGAGATGCAGTTGTTGGCGGAGAGGTCTAATGCTTTCTTGTAAACATCAATCGCCTGATCGGCAAGCTCCTTCTTTTTCTGCTCCTCAATGTTCGGCTCCTTATATTCTTTAACCAGAGTAGCGCCGTAATAGAGCCAGGCGATCGAATTGGTCGGGTCGGTATCCTTGGCCTGCCTGAAGAACTCTTGGGCCTGCCGGGTGCGTCCCTGATTGTAGAGAATTGCGCCTTGATTGAGCTTATCCTTGGCGATCACTTTTCTGGTATATTCGCAACCCGATCCCAGTATCGCCATTGCCACAATCGCAGCCAAGGCCGGCGCGGTGATTGAATTTCGGAAGATTTTCATAGCAGCTTTATGAATTTTCTCAACAATGGATCATGTTTTCGGACAACCAGCGCGCAACCCGCTTCTTCCGCGCCGTCGTCCGCGAATTTCTATCCGAGAGCGGGAACGTACTGAACGACAGATTCGCTCCGCAATTTCCCCCAGCTTATTGTTCTAGGTCTTCGATCTGAAGCCCGATCGGCTGCCCGCCCGATTGTTTGACGACGTCAATGACCTTCACGACCTCGCCATAAGGTAACGTCCGTGGGGCTTTGATGAAAACCGCCTTGCGGTCAGCCGGGCGAGGGTCAATCGCTTCGAACAACCGCCTCCCCAAAGCCTCCAATCCTTTGAACTCTTCGGTGTTCAGCTTATACAGATCGCCATTCCTCGGAATCGTGATCAAAAGACTCAGCGGATCCGGTGGCTGTTCCTTCATATCCTCCGGCGGCTTCTGCGGAACTTTCGCCTCGAAGCGATGTGGCTTCTGCGGACTGATGACCATAAAGATGATGAGCAGCACCAGCAAAATATCAATCATTGGAGTCATGTTGATATATGGTACTGCTTCCTTAGTGCTCGAGCCTCCGCCCATTGCCATTGGCTTTATCTCCTTTTCAGCGAACTGGTAAGCTCCAAGCTTATCATTCGGCTTTCTTCAGTTTCTCCGCTACCAGGCCGATCTGATCGTACTCGGCATCGCGGATGAAGTTAATGATATCCACGACCTCACCGTAACTGACGTTCACCCCTCCCTTGATGTAGACGACTTGTGGATCGCTCGGCTTGAGCAATTTCATCCGCGTTTTGATCGTCTCAATCAACTTCTCTTTCTGCACCTGGTCGCGTCCGACGTAATAGGCGCCATCCCAGGGGATAGACACTACCACGGCGGTATCCTTTGTGATGTTTGCATCTTCATCCGGGGCTTGCCCCCTTGGTAGTGTGACCGTCACACCGGATTGGAGCAGCGGGGTAACGACCATGAAAATAATCAACAGCACCAGCATGATGTCTACCATTGGTGTCACGTTGATTTCAGAGTTCAATTCACTGCCACCACCACTCGCACTCATACTCATGGCTTTTTTCCTCCAACAAATTAAGACAAAATCAGGGATGATCCTTCTGGTCCTTCCATCGAATGAACTACCAAGTTGTCGAATCCTCCGATCTCAAGCCCAGAGGCGTATATTCAAACGCTCCGGGCTTGAAATCGTGAATTCAACTATTGAAGGAACCCTGTTCTACGAAGTCCTACTTTTTGCCCCGCTGTTTCAGGAAGAAGTCGATCAACTCCGCCGAAGAGTTGTCCATCTCAACCACGAAATTATCCACCTTGCTGGTGAAGTAATTGAACAGCCAGACCGCCGGCACCGCTACGGCCAATCCCACTGCCGTGGTAACGAGGGCTTCCGCAATACCGCCGGCTACAGCGGAGATACCAGCAGATTCGGCTTCGCGCATTCCCACGAAGGCGTTGATGATTCCGAACACCGTACCGAATAGCCCCACGAACGGAGCGGTTGAGCCAATTGTCGCCAGGCCGGAAAGACCGCGCCTGAACTCGGCGATCTTGATGGCGCTCGCTCGTTGCAGAGCGCGTTTCGAGGAGTCCACGACTTCGCCGGAAATATCACTCGAAAGTTGGTGCGCGCGGAATTCCTGCAACCCGGCGTTGACAACCATCGCCAAGTGGCTCTTTTTATATTTATCCGAAAGACTGATCGCTTCGTCAATCTTCTGGTTCTTGAGCGACGATGCGACTTTCGGAGCGAACTCGCGCGACTGGTTTCTGGCCGCGCTGAAGGTCAGAAAGCGCTCAACCATGATCGCAATTGACCAGACTGACATAACTATCAAAATGATCAGCACGACGCGCGCGACAAGGCCCATGCTGCGCCATACACCCAATGGTGAAAAGTCGAATGCCGCCGCCTCTCCCCCTTCAGCCAGGGCAAAAGCGAATGGCGTTACTGTTAACCAGATTTGGCTAAGCAAAATCATCATAACGTCAAAATCCTCCAATAGTGGTTGCTGATTGTAAATCGCCGACTGACCTCGATACGGACAGTCAAAACAAGCTTGCGGACACATAATCGCAAAGCCCTTCACCCTGATGTTAAAAACACCAGCAAGGGGCGATCATTACTCACCTTAGACGCCACTCAAAGCCATAAGTTTCCAACGAAAGGCTTCAAGCAGCTTATGTTCCGCTATAACAAAGACGGGAGCTTTTAATTGTTCCGTTGTTAAACGCTCGTAAGCTTTTGAATGACATTCACTCTCAAGCCACTGCTGCGCTTCAAAAAGTTATTAATCATTTAGCTGCTAATCGCTATTGCAGTGTGAAGTTGAATGTCAGCACCCCCTGCACCTTCACAGGCACACCTGATAGTTCCGTAGGTTTGAACTTCCACTGCCGCGCGGCTTGAACCGCCGCATCTCGCAATAACGGATGGCCACTAAGAACCGCAGCCTCAATGACTCGCCCTTCTTCCGAGATCGTGACCTGCACCTGCACGGCTCCCGAAGCGCGCGCCGCTTTAGCGATTGGCGGATAAGGTGGTTGAACTTTGCTGATTGCCGATCCCTGCAACACTCCGCCGGAGACAGTGATCTTCTTTGGCGGAGGCGTTGGAGTCGGTTCCGGCTTCGGCGGCGGTGGCGGTGGCGGCGGCGGCGGCGCGTCATCACTTCTCGCCGGGGCGCCAGGCACACCTCCGGTCACTCCGCCAGGTACGCCTCCGGGCACGCCCTGTGAGACAGCCACCACCGGACGCGATTCGATCGTTCTCGGATCGGGAATTCTCTCCGGCGGTTTGATTGGGGCCGTGAAGGTGGTTGGCGCCGGAGTATTTTTGACAATCACCTGCTGCGCAGGCGGCGGCGGCGCTGCTGGCGGCGGCGGCGGCGCAATCATGGTCGTAACGTCAAAAGCGTCACCCAGCACGGCTTTATTGCTAACTACCGACCAGACAAGATAAATGAATATCCCGACGGCAAATACCGCAGTCGTCACAGACTGGATAAAAGCCATTTGAGTTTTCTCTTTACCGTGTTTGGATGATTCAACTAAGGCATCAAACATGGCTTATCGCCCTCCCTTGACTTCAAAGCCGATGGATCAATAGCGCGTGAGACCTCCCCTCCTCTTAACGCTTTTCGCAGGTAAACTCGAACTTGCGTAAAGAAGCGAGGCAAAATCTCCGACCGACTCTACCAAGAACTGCTCTTAAAGATTATTCCGATTTATGATTTTGATTGAGGCGAGCCGCCTCATTTTGAAACCGCCAACCCTGAGCTTCACGCTCTATTCCGATCCCAGACAGACTTACATTTACTTTGGACGAGACGAACATTGAGTTACTCGAGGAACGAACAACGTCTTATTCGGCAGAATCTCGCCCGATGAGCGCAAGCTTTCACGTTAAATTTATTGTTTCTGTGACTACTTTTGAGTACAACGTTTATTGACAGGTCAGCAACGCCGCGGAGTCTACTATCCGGCTTGTACGTAAGTCAAGACGTTTTCAGACTTTTGTTTTACCAAGTCACCGCCGTCGTTCAGCGCCCATGTATTTATATCCATTCGCCTTTGGCGCTACGCAACCCAGCAAAAGCAAAGAAGAGCGGAGCGCGCTGGCCACCTCACCGGATGAAAAGCCACAAGCCAAGGCAGAAGGATAATCGTGATCTACTTTCCCTTCTTGCGCGGCCTAGTGGAAATTCCAGCGGCGGCGAGCATCTGCGGGGTTACGCCAGATGCCCCAACATTCGCCGATTCGCCCGCGGTCCCAGCCTCAGCCTTGACCGGCGCGCTGACTGTAGTCGCGCGCTTTTTGGCCCTCCACGCTTCCCACCAAAGCATAAACGGGCTGGCGATGTACATCGTGGAATACGTGCCGATGAGAATGCCGATGAAGAGACACCAGGAGAAACTCTTCAGCACCTCGCCACCAAAAATTAGCAGCGCGCAAACAGTCAGGAAGGTCAGCCCCGACGCGATGATCGTCCTCGACAAGGTCTGGTTGATGGCGTCGTTCGAGAGCTTCTCCAGATTTTCGCGCCGGCGGGTGCGCAACAATTCGCGCACGCGGTCGAAGATCACGATGGTGTCGTTCATTGAATAACCGACGAGCGTCAGGAGCGCCGCGATGACCGTCAGGTTGATCTCCCACTGCATGATCGAGAAGATGCCGAGCGTGACCAGCACGTCGTGGAAGACCGCGATCACGGCGCCGATGCCGAATCCCCAGGACTTGAAGCGAAAGGCGACATAAATCAGCATCCCGAGGCAGGCGATGATCGTCACATAGATCGCGCGGTTGCGCAGATCGGCGCCGACCTGCGGGCTGACGGCGTCGACGCTCTTGACCGATGCATAGCCGGTGAAGAAATGCTTGTCCAGCGCCTCGCCGATCTGCGGGTCAACGCCGCTCAGGTTCTTCACTTCGCTCAGGTTGCGGATCAGGCCGTTGCTCGATTTCTCGCGGTAGTCAACGACGCGCTGCGCGACCTCGCCGGCTCGTTGCGAGTCAAGCCCCGCGCGCGAATTCAATTCGGACAACAGGCCATCGCTGCCGATCGTGTTGAGGTCAACTTTGCCTTTCGACGATTCGTCGTTGAAAGTGGCGAGCGCAGCCAGAATCTTCTGTTTGCCGATGTCGGCGTCGGAGACCGCCACCGCGGCGGTCTCCGACTGCCCCTCCTGCCGCTGAATCTGGACCAGGTTAGGCAACCGCACCAGCACCTCGTTGGTCTGGGCCTCGCCGATTCGGCCGACCGGCTGAATTGAAATCTTCGACGCTTCAATTCCTTGAGCAGCCAACGTCGCGCGCAGTTTGTCCTGGTCAGGCGCCTCACGGAATTTAACCGTCGCCAAAGTTCCGCCAGCGAAGTCCACTCCCAAATTGAATGGATGCGTGTTGTCTTTACCGTCGAAGGCGCGGTAGACGACGGAGATCACGCCCGCCAGAATCAGCAGCCAGGACAATCCGATGAATAGCCACTTCTTTCCCAGAAAGTCGTAATTCGTGTTCTTTAAAATCTCGAACATAATTTCACCCGTGCGGCTCGGTTTGCCGAACACTGCCGCTGAACTTTAAATACTTAACGTCTCAGCCTTGCGTCCGCCGCGGTTCAATACCCAGATGAACATCGTGCGCGAGACGTAAACTGCGGTGAACAGGTTGGCCAGCAGACCGATCGTCAGCGTGACCGCAAATCCTTTGATCGGCCCAGTGCCGAAAGCATAGAGGAAAGCCGCCGAGACAATCGTCGTCACGTGCGTGTCAATGATCGTCGTGAGCGCCTTGTCGAACCCGGTGTCCACCGCCGACTTGACGATCTTGCCGGCGCGCAGCTCCTCACGAATTCGCTCGAAGACCAGCACATTCGAGTCCACCGCCATACCGATCGTCAGGATTACGCCCGCGATGCCCGGCAACGTCAAGGTCGCGCTGAAGACCGCCATCCCGGCCAGCAGGATGACCAGGTTGAGCACGAGCGCGATCACCGCGTTCACGCCGGAGAAGCGGTAGTAAATGAGCATGGTCAACACTACCAGTATCAGTCCGAAGATCGAAGCCCTGACGCCCTGGCGAATCGAGTCCGCGCCGAGGGACGGGCCGACGGTCCGCTCTTCGAGGTAGACGACCTTCGCGGGCAACGCGCCTGATCGCAACACCAGACCGAGGTCTTCAGCCTGCTGCTGAGTGAAGTTGCCCTCGATCTGCCCGCGGTCCTCAATCCTGGACCTGACGACCGCCACGCTCTTGATCTCGTTGTCGAGCACGACGGCCAGATAGTTGTTAACATTGCTCCCTGTCCAGTTCCCAAACTTCTCGGCCCCGATCGGCTTGAGCGAAAAATCCACTTCGAAGCCGAATCCCTGCTGTGACTGAACGCCACGCGCGTCACGCAGGTCGACGCCCGTGACCACCGGGCTTTTCTCGAGGATGTAGAAACCAGTGTCCGCCCCGCCGTCGCCGCGCTTTTCGTTGTAAGGCAGGACTTCCTTGTCGGCCGCTCCGCCCAGCGCGGCCATCGCCTCTTCCCTGGTGTTGAACCTTTGAGGATTCGCCACGTCAACGGCTCTGATCTCCAGCTTAGCTTCGCCCTTGATCAACTCTTTGACGCGCTCCGGATTGTCAACGCCGGGCATCTGCACCAGGATTTGATGATCTTCTTCGCGTCCGTGCAATTGAACCGTCGGCTCAGCGACACCGAACTGGTCAATTCGCCGCTCGATGATGACTTTGGCCTGCTCCGTGGCCTCGCGGCGAAATTGATTCGCTGCGGCGTTGGTCAACTTGAAGGTCACGGTGGCAGGACTGGCGGAAGTCGTAACCTCCCAGGCGTCGCTGCCGAAAAACGGCAATAACTTCTCTCTGATCTCGGTGTGTTTGCTGGTGTCAGGAGTCTCGACCACGAACAGCCCATTGGCGACCACCTTGACTGCGGTGAATTTTATGCCGTCCTTCTCGGCCTTCTTCAACTCCTCTTCGGCCTTCTGCCGGTTGCCATCGGTGATGGCCTTGATCACTTCATCGGCCTGCACCTGCATCACCAAGTGCGTTCCGCCTCTCAGGTCAAGGCCGAGACGGATGTTTTCCGACAGATTTTGTCTGAGATTCGAAGGCTTAAAGAAGTCGTTGGCGCTGCGGGCGTAGCCTTTGGGTTTGTGCCAAGGGGCGAACAGGGCGATTAGACACAATAAAATCGCGACCACAATCACGATGGCGCGAGTACGAAGATTTCTGCTCATAACTACTTCTTCTCCTCCGGCGTTTCCTGAAGACCGGAAACAGAGGTGCGGGCCACAACGACTCTGACCACCGGATTCTCCGCGATCTTCAGGTTCACAGTGCGCTTATCATCAGACAGGCTGACGATCGTTCCGTAAAGCCCGCCATTCGTCACCACCTTATCGCCCGGCTTCAGGTTATTGATCATCTCGTCAACCGCGCGCTGGCGTTTGCGCTGGGGCACGACAATCAGAAAGTAGAAGAGCACGAAGACCAGAACCATCGGAATGAGCATCCCGAGCGGATTGGCTCCCTGCAACAGAAATAGAAACGTGGCGATTTGCTGTGACATCACTGGGGCGGGTTCAACCTTTTTCTACAGGATTGTTCATCTCGCTCAAGCGAATGGCGCGAGACGCGGCGTAGTTCACCTTCCACTTTCAATCGCCTCACTCTGAATTGGTTTGAAGCTTGTTCAGGTAGCATGCGCGAAATTCGGTGAACTCACCAAGCGCGATAGCTTGCCTGATCCGGCGCATGCTGTCAAGGTAGACGGCCAGGTTGTGGTATGAGCAGAGCGTGGCTGCGAGCATTTCACCGCAGTTGTAGAGATGCCTAACGTAGGCGCGCGAATAACGCCGGCAGACCGCGCATTCGCACTCTTCGTCGAGCGGGCGCTCATCGCGCGCGAATTTGGCATTGCGGACGTTCAGCTTGCCACGCGAGGTGAAGACCTGGCCGTTGCGCGCATTCCGCGTCGGCATCACACAATCGAACATGTCCACCCCGCGCGCCACGCATTCGACCAAATCCTCCGGCGTCCCCACGCCCATCAAATATCGCGGCTTGTCGGCAGGCAGTTGCGACGCGATGAACTCCGTGATGTCGTACATCCGGCTCTTCTCTTCCCCCACGCTCAATCCGCCGATAGCGTAGCCTTCAAACCCGATCTCGACCAATTGTTCCAGACTCTGTCGCCGCAAATCTTCATAAACGCTGCCCTGGTTGATCCCGAAGAGCGATGGGTTGATGGCGGTTGATTGAGACGTGTTTTTCAGACGGTCGAACTCAATCCGCGAACGGCGCGCCCAGCGCGTGGTCAATTCCAGCGAATCCTCGGCCTGTTGGCGAGTCGCCGGAAACGGCGTGCATTCGTCGAAGCACATCACGATGTCCGACCCGAGCGCGCTCTGGATTTGCATTGAAATTTCCGGCGAGAGGAATTGCTTCGAGCCGTCCAGATGCGAGCGAAACTCCACGCCCTCTTCCCGAATCTTCCGCAGGTCACCCAGGCTGAAGACCTGAAAACCGCCGCTGTCAGTCAGAATCGCGCGGTTCCACGAGATGAATTTATGCAATCCGCCGAGTTGAAAGATGGTTTCGTGGCCGGGGCGAAGAAACAGGTGATAGGTGTTGCCGAGAATGATCCTCGCGTCGAGCTGTTCGAGCATCTCCTGGGTGACGGCTTTGACCGTGCCCGCTGTGCCGACGGGCATGAAGACGGGCGTCTCAATCACGCCATGAGCGGTCGTGATGCGTCCCGCGCGCGCTTGTGTTTGCCGATCTACGTGTTCGACTTGAAAGGACATCTGTTTGAAAGGACATCTGTGAAAATCCGTAGCGATCTGTCAAATCCGTGTACTTTTCACCGCTGCCGCCCGCGCTGCTTGATGCGGATCGGTGTGGCGAAGAAATCAAAAGTTTCGCGCAACCGGTTGATCAAATACCGCTCGTAAGAAAAATGCAGATTGGTCTTCGTTCCCGAAGTGAACACCACGAACGTCGGGGGCCGCGTTCCGGCCTGCGTGAGGTACAAAACCTTCAGCCGGCCTTTCGCCGAGATCGTCGCACGCGGCTGTTCCAGATGTTCCTCGAAGAATTTGTTCAACTGCGCGGTCGGGATTCGCAGGTTGCGCGCGTCGTTCGCCCGCTTGATCAATTCTGGCAACCGCGCCAGACGCTGTCCCGTCAACGCCGAGATGAAAACTATCGGCGCGTAATCCAGAAACTTCATCGCGTCACGAATCTTCTCTTCGTACTGGTAGACCGAGTAAGCATCTTTCTCAACCGCGTCCCATTTGTTGACGACGATGATGACGGAACGCCCGGCTTCGTGCGCGTAACCAGCGATGTTGGCGTCGAGCGCCGTCACGCCTTCAATCGCGTCAATCAGGATCAACACGACATCGGCGCGTTCGATGTGCTTGCGCGCCATCACGACCGACAGCTTCTCCTCCATCCCGGTCGTCTTGCCTTTGCGGCGAATGCCAGCGGTGTCAATCAAACGAAGCCTGATTGGATTGCCTGCCTCGTCTTTCGTTTCAAAGACGGTGTCAACCGCGTCGCGAGTCGTGCCTGGGATTGGCGAAACGATCACGCGTTCGTGGCCCAGAAGTTTGTTGATCAGCGAAGATTTGCCGACATTCGGGCGGCCGATGATTGCCACGTTAATCTCATTCTGCTTGCGCTCGACGGCTTCGACCACGGGCAGACGTTCGAGGATCGCATCGAGCAGATCGCCGAGACCGCCGCCGTGTTCAGCCGAAACCGGAAAGACGTCTTCGTAACCGAACCGGTGAAATTCGCCAGCGAAATCGGCGACCCGCGCGGAATCGGCCTTGTTCGCAACGACGAAGACTGGTTTGTCGAGCGTCCTGAGCCTTCGCGCCAGTTCTTCATCGAGCGGCGTGATTCCGTCGCGCGCGTCAACCATGAACAGCAGCAAACTAGCTTCATCAATCGCCGCGCGCGCCTGTTTGAAGATGTTCGCCGGGATCACGGCCTCGTCATCAGGCACGATGCCGCCCGTGTCCACCACGCGGAAAGCGCGGTTCTGCCATTCGGCCTCGCCGTAAATGCGGTCGCGCGTCATTCCGGGAACATCGCCGACAATCGAACGCCGCGCGCCGATCAGCCGGTTGAACAGCGTTGATTTGCCCACGTTCGGGCGACCGATAATGGCGACGACCGGAAGTTCGACCAGGTTTTCAACTGCGACTTCCCCGTCCGGATTATGTGACTCATCTTGCGCCATAGCCAATCCTGAGCTTTACTGCAAAAGTCCTGAAACCGATTGTTCGTTTTAAAAGTCTTGTAGCATAGAGAATGATTGGCGAGATGACAAACTTGTTGTCATCAGCCGCACTTTGAAAACGAGTGGATGATTTCCTGGGGAGGATTGAAATGCGTAAATTGATTTTGGCGCTGATTACGGCGCTCTCTCTGTCGGCTGTAGCGTTGGCTCAGAGCGCCGACGCCAAAGCGAAAGCCGAGCAGATACTCAAACAGGCTCGCGCCGCCATCGGCGATGAAAAGAAATTGAAAGAACTGCAAGCCCTGTCCGCCACCGGCACGGCGCGACAGACATTCGGAGACATGCAGTTCGAGAGCGAACTGGAAATCGAACTGCTGATGCCGGACAAGGTCAGAAAGACAACTAACAGTCAGCGTGGAACTGAAACCCTGACGTTCAGCGGCGCCGATTTCTGGCGCGACTTCGTTCCGGCGATGGGCGGAGGCCCAGGTGGAGGCGGTGGCGGCTTTGTCATTCGACAAGGCGGCGGAGGCCCTGGCGGTCCTGGCGGTCCTGGCGCATTTGGCGGCCCTGGCGGCCCTGGCGGAGCCAATTCGCCAATGGCCGCCTTCATGCAGTTGCAGCAGCGCCGCGAGTTTTACCAGGTCATGCTCGGCTGGCTGCTGGTCGCGCCCGCTTCGGCTCAGGTTGAATTCGTCTTCATTGGCGAAGCTCCCGGTCCCGAAGGTAGCAAGCTCAACGTGCTCGACGGCAAAGGCGCCAACGGTTTCAACGTGCGCCTCTACTTTGATCAGCAAACCAATCAACTGATCGGCCTCAGCTACAAGGCCAAACAGCTCAGGGGAGTGATGGGCGGCGGACGCGGCCCAGGCGGTCCCGGCGGTCCCGGCGGCGGACAAGGCGGGCAACGTGGCGGACAAGGCGAACAACGTCCGCAGCAAGGAGCGCAACCCGGACAACCAGGGCAAGCCGGACAACCGGGACAAGCCGGACAACCAGGGCAAGGCGGACAGCCAGGCCAACGCGTGGAAATTTCTCCCGAAGAGCGCGAACGCAGAATGAAGGAAGCCCAAGAGCGGTTCGATAAAACTCCCGAAGTTGATTACCGCTGGGCCTTCTCCGAGTACAAAAGCGTGGGCGGACTGAACCTTCCACACGTCCTGACCAAGATGGAAGGGGCCACGCCCAACGAAGAGTGGAAGATCAGCAAGTTCAAGATCAATCCCAAAATCTCGCCCGATAAATTCGTGAGGAAGGAAAAACCTCAGGGCGCCAATTAGCCAGAGCGTCAACCAACTCACTAAAACCAAACCGCCGGTGGGCATTGTCGAATTTCGAGCAATGCTCACCGGCGGTTCGCAATTTGCCTCCTGTATTCGCTGCCTCCAGACGCCAATTGGCGCCGCGCAAAGCTGTGTAGTATAGTCGCCACTGTTTCGGAACGCCGCGCCGCCTCAAGAAGCTCATCTTCAGAGCGAGGTTATCCGCATCCACTTTCTCCCCCGCCCCCGCGAACATCCATGGCTGAACGCAACTCACGTTTTCATCAGGTCAAATCGCTGCTCCGGGAACCCGATCAAAGCCGTTACGCGGCCTTCCGCGAATCGTTGCGCATCATCGTTCCCTACGAATGGCGGCGGCGCGCAGTCAACCTGGTTCGCAGCCGATTCGGGATCAACCCCTTCCGCGATTGGGCGCAAGCGCAGGTGAGAGCGAAGAATACGCCGCCCGCGAAAAAGAGCTTCAGGCGCGGCGATTTTTACGAATCCGTGACACTGCTTCCCCACCTGCCCGAAGCGGGTGTCAAAGCGATTCTTGAACAGCCGGTCGGAGGAGCCCCTCTCGCCAAACCTGATGTCATCTGTTTTTCCATCGTGGACTGGTCGTTCCGCTTCCAACGCCCCCAGCAATTGATGGCTCAATTCGCCGCGCACGGACACCGCGTCTTCTACCTCAACGTCTCGCAGTTCCGCAGCCCCTACGCGCAGCCGAAATTTTCAGTCGAGCAGATCAGGGAGAATCTCTACGAAGTTCAAATCGCGGCGCGCCATCCGCTGGAAATATTCCGCGCGGTCGTCGAAGGTAAAGAGCTTGACCTGGGGCTCGAATCATTGGATGAATTGCGCCGCACTCTCAACATCAACCAGGCGATCAGCTACGTGATGATCCCGTCGTGGGGAAGCGTCGCTTCGCAAACCCAACGCAAGTGGGGATGGCGCGTGGTTTACGATTGCATGGATGAATGGGAGAATTTTCCTGGCATCAAAGCTCCGCTGCTCGAGATGGAGAAGAATCTGGTCGAAAGCTGCGATCTGCTGGTAGTCACGGCGCAAAGACTTTACCAGAAATGGCTGCCTTACCAACGCCAGATGGTACTTGCGCGTAACGCTACTGATTACGACTTTTACCAGGAGCGATGCAAACCAAACAACCTGCTCGAAGGCGTCAACCATCCGGTTGTCGGGTACTACGGAGCTATTGCCGACTGGTTCGATGTTGACCTGTTAGTAGAGGTGGCGCAAAGTAGGCCACAATACACTTTCGTGTTACTCGGCGGTGTGTTCGACGTGGATGTTTCCCAATTGCGCAATCTCCCGAACGTCAGAATGCTTGGGCAACAGCCGTATGAAACAATGCCACAGTACCTCTACCAGTTCGACGCCTGCGTCATCCCATTCAAGATCAATTCCATCACTGAAGCGACTGATCCGGTGAAGTTGTATGAATATCTGAGTGGCGGGAAACCTGTCGTTTCGGTGAAGTTGCCGGAACTGGAACCGTACAGCGATCACCTCTACATCGCCGAAAACACTACTGATTTTGCGAACAAACTGGATCAGGCGGTCTCCGAATCCGATCCACAGTTGGTCGAACGAAGAAAATCGCTTGCCGGGCGGCACGATTGGAAGGCTCGTTATCAGCAGATTGAGTCCGCGCTGGCTGAAATTCCCGGGCGCGCAAGTATCATCATTGTCACGTACAATAACCTGCCGCTGACCAGGCTCTGCCTTGAAAGCGTAATTCGGAACACCGAGCATCCGAATTACGAAGTCATTGTGGTAGACAATAATTCATCGGATGGAACTCAAGATTACCTTAGAGATCTGGCCTCAAAGTATAAACACTTGACGACCATTCTGAATGAGATGAATCACGGATTCGCAAAAGCGAATAACCAGGGTATTCGACAATCATCCGGCGATTACATCATTCTACTTAACAACGACACCATCTTGCCCCAAGGTTGGTTGAGCAGATTACTAAAACACCTGGACGATTCGGAGGTAGGGCTGGTCGGCCCGGTTACCAATTTTGTCGGAAACGAAGCCAAAGTGGATGTTACCTATCGTACCTGGGCTGAGATGGAAGCCTTTGCTCAGAGTTACACCTGGGAGAGAGATAACCAGGTGGCGGACATTCACATGCTGGCTATGTTCTGCGTGGCGATGCGACGCGACGTGTTTGACTTGGTGGGCGAGTTGGATGAACGGTTCGGCATAGGCATGTTCGAGGATGACGATTATTCACTGCGCATGCGGCAGAGAGGTTATCGAATCATCTGCGCGGCTGACGCCTTCGTGCATCATTTCGGCCAGGCGGCCTTCGGCAAACTGATCCGCAGCGGAGATTACGACCGCCTCTTCGACGAAAACCGGCGAAAATTCGAGGCGAAATGGAACGTCGAATGGAAGCCACACCGTCACGCTCAGTTGAGCTTCGAATTACACCGCTACACAAATGGCGCCTGATGGTGGATGGAAGCAGCGTATCACCACGTTGTCCCAGGTTTTGTATTCGGATGGCGCCGGATTTCAGCCGGCGTTCGACGGACGCTGGGATTACGGCGCGAAGTAACCCGACACGTCAATCACCAGATCGGTCGTTTGCGCCGAGAAAATCTTGAACGCGCCCGCCCCCGCGCTCAAGCCCACGGTGAAGTGCCGGTTGAAGATCTGCCCTGGCAGGAAGTTCGAGGTTGCGACCAGAGGTTGCGTCGCATCGCTCGGCCAGAACGTCAGATAACCGCCATTCGAATTGACCACCGTCGCATTGCCGACGATGGCCAGCGCGTTGCTGGCGATGGTCAGGCCGTCACAGACTCCGCGCGCCGGCTGTGTTCGCTCCATCCAGCCGGAGATCGGCGCGTTGAGCTTGTAACAGCCGGGGAAGGCCGGATTGTCGCGGGTCTCTAACAAGCGTACTGGACGCGCCAGCGGATTGAAGAACAATCCTACGCCGTTCACGTCCGTCGGCTCTTCGCTGTAATAACCGAGCACGTCGATCACCAGATCAGTGTTGGTGGTCGCGAAGATCTTGAACTCGCCGGTGGGCGACAGGCCGACAGTGAAAGGCGCATTCATCACCTGCCCCGGCAGATAGTTTGAACTCGCGACCAGCGGGCGCGTGGCGTCAGCCGGGAAGAGCGTCAGGTAGCCGCCACCCGGATTGACGGTGGTGGCGTTGCCGACGATGGCGCGCGCCGCCGTCGGGATGGTCACGCCATCGCAAGTGAGCCGCGCCAGTTGCGTGGTGTCCACGCCGCCCGGAATGGGCGCGCCCGGCGTG
>Ga0187892_10006521_pt1 | contig 17247 bp, 10 predicted proteins | sample MA1701073metaG_FD_139345 | JGI IMG/M metagenome (GOLD analysis project Ga0187892, IMG submission 139345) | Bio-ooze microbial communities from a basaltic lava cave in the Kipuka Kanohina Cave System on the Island of Hawaii, USA - MA170107-3 metaG ... | reverse complement strand
TTCCGGTTCCCTGCTTCCTGTTCGCCGGTTCGTCTGTCCGGTGAGAACTCCAGCGAATTCAATCAACCGCGGAACAGGAAACAGAGAACCGGGGACCGAGAACAGGGAACAGCGGAGCGCCAAGTGAATTTTCAGGCAAGGCCCCGGAGTTGGCAACAGGAGAGAGGGCCGGACAGTTGAACCTCTCGTGTTCCCTCCTCGTTGCCACTTCCGGCATCAGGGAGGGGGTCGAATCAAACTTACGCACCACCACCAGGACGACGAGCGACGAGCCCCGAGGGACGAGCCACGCCCGCTGAGCTATTCCTTGATGAGACCGAAGCCCACGTTTGTCGAGACCCCGGGTCGGTCCTCGCGGTAGCTGCCGACCAGCCGGCCGTTTGGCAGTAGGTTCATGTTCAAGGTGACGATCAGCTGGCCGGGGCCGCACGTGGGTGGACCAGCGCACACGAAGGTCAGCGCCGTGGCGATCCCTTCGGGGCGCATCGTGATCGGCGAGGGGAGGCTGACGAACAGATCGCCGAGCAAGTCGGTCACCAGGACGACGTCGCCCTGAATCTCGAGCCGCAACCGGACTGGCTGCGGTGTAAGGGGGTTGTTGTTGCCGCCCCAGGTCCCTGCGAGGCGTGGATCCGGCGCCAGCGGAACTTCCTTCGTCAAGACCACGCCGACGGCATCGATCACCGGCGGGATGGCGGCGGTGGTGGCGGAGTAGATGCCGGCGAGCATGTCGTTGCCGTAGGTGAGATTGAAGACGATGACCGGGTTGGCGAAGGTGTTGTAGGTCAACGTCGTGCGTGTCGGGGCGTTCATGGTGATCGAGGCAGGCGGGGTTTTGTAGAGGTTGCCGCCGAGGTCGGTGACGACGACGCTGCTGCCTTGCAGCTCGACCTTGATGCGCACGTTCTTGATCACACCGGTCGTCTCGTTGCGTGCGGTGCCGCTCCAGGTTCCAATAATATTCGGGTCGATCGGCCCGCTGGCCATCGCCGTAGCGGTGGGAGTTGGGACGGCGGTCACGGGTGTCGGTGTCGGCGTGCTGCCGCTGCCGCGGGCGATCGAGCCGGTAAAGTTGGTCGAGTCGAGTTGGAAGGTCAGGCTACCGTGAGCCCCGGAACCGAGGGGCAGTGAGCCGCTCAGATTGACGCTGCGGGTAACGGCGCCGTCGGTATAGCTGCCGCTGAGGGTGAATACGCCGGTATCGAGGTTGACGGTCCCGGTGACGGTCAAGGAGACGGCGCCGCTGCCGCCGCCGAGGAGAGCGCGGAGGCCTGAAGCCTCGCTGATGGTGACGAGGGCGGAAGCTTGTCCGTTCTCCTGCACGTCGAGCTCGACGGTGGCGCTGCGTCCGGCGTCGAGGGTCACGGCGGCGAAGAACTCGCCGTCGAATGTCGGGCAACCCTGGAGGCCGTTGGTGACGCCGTTGACGATCTCATCGACGGTAACGACGCGGTCGCCGCTGGTATCGATGCTCAGGCACTCGTCGACATTGCCGGTGCCGAGGGCGATACCGATCCCTTTGATCAGCTCATCGACGGTAACGGAGCCGCCGCGATCGCAGTCGCCGGCGCAGGGAGGGGCGGCCAGGGACGGCGCTGCGAGCGACACTGTCGCGAATCCTATCAGTACGAGATGGTGCGTGAGTCGATTCATTTGGTCCTCTCCGGTTTCCTCATCTAGATAGGCGTTCAATCCGATTGAACGATGTTCATTTGGAAAAAGCGGCGGCGCCCAGCGTCTCCAATGTCAGCCGCTCGCCGCCCGCACTCTGGAGGCCTCCGGCGGACGTGTTGGGTCGGTAGCACGGCGGTCGCCTGGAATCCCGCTTCGGGTATCAGCCCGGCGCGGCCTCAAGCTACCAGCGGCGTCGACAGACCCTCGGGGTAGACCGACGGCGCGAAGAACCAGGTCTCGAAGGCGTAGCGCGTGTTCGGCATTCCCGGATCGGCTGCCGTCCGATGCAAGGTGAAATGGTCGAAGAGCAAGACGTCGCCCTCCTCGCACTCGGGCCTCCAGGCTTGAACCCCCATCATTTCGCGCGCCACGGTGTCGGGGGAGAGCGACCAGTCGTAGTGCGCACCTTTCTCGCCCACCGGTAGGATGCGCTTCAGCGCCACCGGCATCAGGGCCATTCCCGGGGCGTCCCGCCCGCAGCGAGAGAGACAGAACCAGGCGTTCAGTGTGCGAATACCTTTCCCGAGGAAGGCGCCGTCCTGGTGCCAACTCACCTCGTGCAGCCGCGGGTCGTCGGCGTGCAAGCGGAACAGCGTGACCTTCTCCGCCGACAACACCGGCCGCTCACCGAGGTAGGCGGCGATGAGAGCGTCGAGGCCGATCTCGTGGACGGTCTCCAGCATCTCGAAGAAGAAGCGCGGCGAGTCGGCTGCCAGAAAGCCGTTGGCTTCGCGCCGCCACGTACGTGTCAAGACCGGGTTCTGGATACCGTCGAGTGGACTGTACCAGGTGGCCGAGTCCACGGACGGTTTCCCCGCCACGGTCGCGTCGTAGGCCTCGAAGGCGCGGTCGATCGCCTGCCGCAGGCGTGCGACGCGGACACGCGGAACGAGTCCGCGCACGAGTACCGAGCCGTGCCGCAGGACGCCGTTGCGGACTACGCCGACCGTGAGCTCGGATGGGGTGACCACCGGCGGCGTGTCGGGAGGTCCAGATGCGTCTTCAGGTACTACCGGTGGCCACGCCGGTGGTGGAACCGAGCGGTCGAGCTCGGCGACGGCGCGCAGGCGAAGGTGCATGATGCGCTGTTCGACGGCGGGATCGCGTCGGGCACGGTTCGCGTGGAGAAACGCCTCGAGCGCGTTCAGAAAGTGCCCTTCGTTCTCGAGCGCTTCGGCGAGCGCGCGACCGCGGTCGGCGTCGAAGCCGTGCTCGAGGATCTCCTCGCGCAGGCTTGTGGCATCGCGGGTCGCCTGAAATGTCGCCGCCGGCATCGTCGCTGCGCCCTCGGGCGACGATCTGGGACGGCGCTTTAACAAGGTGTCAATCAGAGATCGCATGCGCTCCTGGGGTCGTGCGTTCGAACCGCGCCGGGGGCACTTCCTCCAAAAGACAACCTGCGCCTTTCGTGCGAGATCACCGAGGACTGGCGCGTAACTTGGTGGCGATCGCGTCGAGGACCGCGTCCTCCTCGCCGGAGACGGAGCCCATGCCAAGGAGCCTCGCCAGCCCGCCGCCCGAAGCCTCAGCGATCCGGCGACACGCCTCCACGAGACCTCGAATGCGCTCGTCGCGTTCCTCCGCCGGCATCACCGAGAAGCCGATCCGCATCACCTCCATTGCGGTTTCGAACAGCGCGTCCGAGGGGCGCCGCAGCAGCCAGTCGAGCAGCTTGTCGTGCGGCGGCGTTCCAGGCGTGATTCCTCGCGCTGCGGCCAGATCCAGCACAACTGCTCGCTCGGCGTCGGTGACCTTGCCCTCAGCCCACGCAACTTGAACCAGCGGTGCAAGCAGGATCGTCGGCCCTGTCTCGTGGTCGAGTCCGAGGTCGGTGACGCGGCGCAAGAGTTCCGCGTCCTCGACGCGCAGCTTGGCCGCGAGCGCCTCCGCAATGTCCTGCAAGCGTGCACGCTCACGCATCTTTTCGAGTAGATTCGCATCCTGGCGGCGAAAGTAGTCGGCTTCTTCGCCGCGTCCACGATCCTTCAGAAGATCCTTCATCTATATCCTCGCCTTCCGGGCCCGGCCCGTTCTGTAAACACAACTAACGAGGGCAGGCGCGTCCTTCAAGACCACGAGCCGGTGCCCCATCACGACAATACGATGAAGCTCGTCCGGGGCAGCCCGGCGTGTCAGTTCCATTCTCTACCGAGGCGCGCCTCGGACGAACTCACGCATGTTCGCACCTCGCGGTGAGTTCGCTGCCGCGCCGATGGCATTCGAACTACCGGGCAAAGCCCGGAGCAGGGAGCGATGGGCTTCAAGCAGCCCCGACATTGAGCGCGCTGGTCGCAGCTTGCCTGCGCTGCGCTCGGAACGATTGTAGTGAGGCGATCGCCGCGCCGATGGCCACCGCCGCAATGGCGTAGGCGCCGCCGCCGGCGAAGATCGAGTCGTGGAAAGTGCGTAGGAGCCACGGCACGACAACGGCGGCGACCCACGCCGCCGCCGGGATGCCGCGCAGATCGAGGCGCTGCCGGCCGCTGACGATCGCGGCGAACGGAACGAACGACGTCACTTCCATGTAGCGGCGGTGCACTTCGCCGCGTTGGGCCAGAAGTTTGGCGTCCTGGTGTGCGGCGCCGACCCAGGTGAACAAGGCGAGGACGCCGAAGAACGCCGTGCCGGTCAAATGAGTGGCGAGCAACGCATGCGCCAGGGCCAGCAAGCCGAGCCCGGCGAAGAATCCGTGGCGCGAGATGCGTTCGATCGCGCGCGGCTCGTAGGCCTTCGCCTTCGACAGCAGGGCGTAGGCGGAGAGGGGATAGTCGAACAGCGACATCGCCATCACCGCGGCCCCGATCGCGGCCATGGCATACAGTAGCCATCGCACGAGGGGAACCGCGGCAAGTCCGATACCGCCGGTGCCTTCGAGGCGATGAAGCGCGAAGTAGTTGACCAGAACCGCGAACGAGACGAGCGCAACCGCGGAGTACGCGCCGACGAAGCCCCACTCGCCGAAACGACGCACGAGCGCCGCCCGCGGGCGTTTGGTTGCCAGAGCGATGTGCGTACCGCCGAACAGGAGCCACAAGAGCGCAACATTGATTGCAGGTTCCATGAACCCTCCGGAAGCGACCGATAGGCTACTCTAGAGCCAGGCCTCACGGGAGTGGGGGGCAAATCCGCGCATGCAGGTACAACCACACCCCGTCAGCAGGTGAAACAAGAGAAGTGCCCCCGGCGCGGTTCGAACGCACGACCCCAGGATTAGGAATCCTGTGCTCTATCCAACTGAGCTACGGGGGCAGGAGTTTGAATCTGCGTTCGTATAGCGGACTGCCAGGCGTTCGGGAAGCCGACGGCGGGACGGAGTGCCCATCGCCCATCCTGGCGCGACGTCAGCCCGAGTCTCGAAACCGCCAATGAACGCGGGTCGCTTCTACACGTCGAGCCGACCGCGAAAACCCCGAGCCGCGTAATAGGATTCGGCGCCGTTGTGGTAGACGAAGGCCTGCCCAAACCGACGATCGCAAAACGGGGCGCCGCCGAGTTCTCTGATGTGCGTGGGCGTCCTTACCCAACTCGAAGTCTTGAGATCGAACTCGCCCAGCCGCTGTAACTCTCGGTAGTGCTCCTCGGTAAGCATCTCGATGCCCATCGACGCGGCCATGTCGACGGCGCTGCCGCGCGGCTTGTTCTCTTTGCGGGAGTCCAGAGCTTTGCGGTCGTAGCAGAGACTTCGTCGGCCCTTTGGACTTTCAAGTGAACAGTCGCAGAACGTTACCTTGCGCGTCTTCTTGTCGTAAGCGATGACGTCCGGCTCGCCGCCCGAGTCCTCCATCTCATGGAGCGTCAGGAGCTTGGCCTGACTGGCTTCCAGTTTCGAGAGGACGAGCTTCCAGTCGACTCCCTGATGACGCTGGACGTTCCTCTCAAACCGCTCCTTGAGCGTCGCTAGCAACCGGGTCTTGATCTCTGCCTTCATCTCGCCGACTCCATGGCCCCTCAGCGGCGAATGTATCCCGCTGCGCGGATGCTTCCTAGCCATCCCCAACAGCTTTCGAATACGCTCCGCATCGAAGAGCGTTGCTCGATGATCAAGCGGCCGGAATAATCATGCACGGCATCATCGATTCGGGGCTTTGCACGCCAATTCTGCGCGGCCGCGTTTTTCGCGGGCGGCGACATTCCCGACGTACCTCGACGAGCTCAGCACGAACGGATTTTGTACTTGTGAATCAAAGACAATTCCGTTCGCCCTGATCTACTATCGCCGAACTTCTGCGCGCGGCGCGCGAATTTTCTTGCCCATTGTCGCACCTCCGTTCGTCCTGAGCCCGTCGAAGTACGTCCGGGGCAGGGCTTTCGCTTGGGTTGCGGGCATCGCCCCGCGCTAGGCTCGTCGAAGCACGTCGCGACTCGGGCAGGACCTGGACGTTTCGCGGCGCGAGGACTTGGCGTGCAAGGCCTCGATTCGCAATACGGAGATTTAGCGCGTCGATCCATCACGAAGCGGGTGCCCATCGCCGGCGGACGGCTTTGGTGTCGGGTTGGCCGACCCGTTCCCAGTACACCCACAGAGCGCGATCGACGTCGAGTGCGAAGATCGGGTCGGACCGATTGAATGCGGCGAAGCGGACACTACCGTGCACGTCGGCGCGTTCCTCTGCGTCGACGATCTCGGCAGCGCGACCAGCGATCTGGAACTCCTCGTCGTTCTGCCCGAGGAACGCGTGCAGGGCGTAGGCGCCGCGGATGCGGAGATCGCTCGTTTTGGGAGAACCCTCCACGGCGATGAGGAAGAGGGAGCTACGGCAAAAGATCGGACAAACCGGGCTGATGTGAACGCTACCGTCGCCGACCGTAGCCAGAAAGCCAATCGCTACTCCATCCGGCCCGGTTAGCAGTCGCCGCCCGGCCGCTGCAATCTCCGCGGCAGCGTGTTCGAAATCACCCCAACGCATGCGACGCACTTACCCGGTGCCGAACAGTTACCGCACGGCAGATTCCTCGCCTGCGCGCGCGCGACGTACTCGACCATGGCGCCGAGAACGCGTTGCACCGGGGGGCGTGCCGATGCTGAGCGGACCGGAGTACAACATCATCGTCATCGCTGGAGTCTCCTTCGCAACCCAGGGAATCTACCGTCGCATCCGGGTCGTGCGAAAGGTCCACTTCGCGCTGTTGTATGGAGGCCACTTTGCGGAGTCACCCTGGTGCCCCCCGCGCCAACGGCCGTCGAACGGCCTCGTCGTCTAAGTCGCAGTCGCGTGCTTGACCGCCTGCTGCCAGGTCGACATCAGCCGATCCTCAAAGCCGCGCCGGGCATAATTCTCGATCTCCGAAGCCTCGGCGGCGACGGTGCTTTCCCAGAGCTCGAGACTGTCGAGGAGGCGTCCGACGGCGTCGATCATCGCCTCTCCATCATTGGGATCGACCTTCAAGCCGGCTTCGAGTACCTCCGCGGCCCCCGACTTGGCGGGATATATGACCGGAACACGACGCTGCATGGCTTCGAGCACGACCATGCCGAAGGGTTCGAAGCGCGACGGCACAACCAAGATGCTGGCGCCGCGGTAAGCTCGGCCGCGCTCGCGCCACGGCAATTCACCGCGCCAGGTCAGGCCGTGCTGTTGCGCCACAGCGCGATCCTCGCCGTCGCCGAAGACCTCGAACTGCACCTGTCGCTTCCGGCTGACCTCGGCCGCAAGCCGCGCGAAACGATCGACGCCCTTCTGGTGCGTCAGTCGCCCAAGGAATACGACCCGGCGAGTTTCGAAACGTCCCATGTCGGCGGTGGAGACTGAGTCGTCTGAGAGCACGTTGGGTACAACGTCGATCCTCAGGTCGCTGCCATACGCTTCCAGGACGCGCGCTCGCGTGAACTCGCTCGGAACGACGATCGACGCGGCGCCGCGCACTCCCGCCTTCTCGATGCGCTCGGCGAGCGGATCGCCGTCGCTCGGACGCCTGTCAGCCTCGATCGAATGGACGTGCGCGGTCCACGGTACTCCGAGCGCCGCTGCTCCCTTCTCCGCGGCATCGAAGGTGACCCAGTCATGCGCATGCACCAGATCGAAGCGCGCTTCGCGCACGTACGCTCTGAACCGGAGCGCAAACTCTCCCATCAGGCGGAACAGGAGAGATCCGGCAAGCGACTCCGCACCGCCGCCATAGCTCGAATAGGACGAGTACGCCGAGACGGACCAGTAGGGAGTGGCGCGGCCGTAACTGCCATAGGCCGATCTAGGGGCATCGGGAATGGCGATACCCAGGCCCACCAGGGCGGCGTCATTGCCAAAGGGATTCGGATCGATGGCGTAGCGCTCCCAGGGAACGATCACGGTGACGTCGGCGCCGCGTCGCCGCAGCGCCCGCACCAGGTGGTAACAGGCGGTCCAAGTCCCGCCAGCAACCAATGGCGGGACCTCCCACATCAACATGACCACTTTGGTCGCCGGCGCAGCCGCACCGTAGAGATCATCGAGCTCACGGCGAACATCCGGATCGAAACGAGCCGAGCGCCAGTTTCTTGTCGCGTCCCATGGAACGCCGTGCCACCCTTCTCCGATCCGAGTGAGGTCCGCTCGGTCGAGATCAACGTTCAAGACTTTGATGCCTGTCAGTTTCGCGCCTCGTAGTACTGCGCCGGTGAGATTGGCGCCGGCGAGATCGAGATACGTGAGATTGGCGTTCTCCAGGTTCGCAGCTTGCAGTTGCGCGCCTTGCATCTTTGCGGCCGATAGGTCGGCACCGCCGAGGTCGCTTCCTTCAAAGCGCCCGTTCTCCAGCACCGCGTCGCGCAGATCCAGATCCTTCAAGTCGCGCTTCGAAAGATTGACGGCCGGCAGCTTCACGGCTTGCCACGAGACGGTCGCCAGCACTTTCTGGTCGACCGTGCGAGTCGCATGCTCGACGGCGATGCGGACGCTGTGACGCACATCGATACGCTCGTCCATCGCCCGCGCGGTAGCGATGAGAGCCGTCAGTGCCTGGAGGTGGAATTCGGAACGATCGGCGGCGAAGAACGGTAGAAGTCCCGCGGCTCCGCCGATTCGCTCGCGCGGCTCCGCCGCAACCAGCCTGCCGAGCGTTTCGTTGAGAGTGGTCCACAGTCTGTCCTCGCGCTCCTTGCGAAGTGCGTCGAGGCGGTCGGCGTGTTCCTTCTCGCGCGTGTCGAGATAGCCGTACAAGGCAACGATCGCGCCGGCGATGGTGACGAGCGCGGCCGCGAGGGCGCCGACCCCGGAGGCAAGCAGGGCCTCCAGCGTCCCCTTGATCTCGTTCTCGATTCGCTTGCCGATTGCCTCCTGGCGTGCCTTCTCGCGCTGGACATCGATCGTGACGTCTGCGGTGCCGAGTCGCGCGGCGTTGCGTGCGATGGTGCTAGTGGAGAACGCGCTCCAGATCTGCAAGCAAATGAGCGCAATGGCGAGCAGCAGCAAAACATAGACAAGCCAATGGTTGCGGCTCGTCGCTCGCGGCACGCTATTATCGTTCGTCATCGCGCGGCACCTCTTGGGGGCCATCCCTCGTCACCGCCGACGCCGCGGCAGCCCCCCTCGTTGCGGCCGATCCTAGCGACAAAGCCGGCAGTGTGGCAATCAGCGGCGGCTCGCGTTCGGGGACCGATTCCCGCTGCGCGGAGGTTCCGCTTCGGCCCTCAAACTATCCGATTGACAGGCCGTTCCTCGCCGCCGTATGGGAGGAACTGGCCAATAGTGTTAGGGGTGAGCGGAGAGTCCCACAACGTCTGGGATCGGCCGGCGACAGGGTTCTCGAGGTCGCCGAGGAGCTGACCATGATGAGCCTTCGACCGGGTGTGTCGTTCGCCGCGGCGCTGGTCGCCCTGTCGTTCCTCGTTGTTTCCGCGATTCCCGCCGACGCGCACGCGTCCGAGAATGGACCCTCGTGCTCCGCCGAACCCGTAGCAGCCTGCAGCGCGGGCTCCGACTCCGGCAACGCTTCCTCATTCTCCTTCGATCCACAGGCCGTCATCGTCGAGCTCACCGCACCGCCGGCGGCGCGCATCGCTCCGGCGGCGCGCGCCCTTGCCGGACGCACCGCCGCCGCACAGCGGAACCGAGTCCGTCGCGCAATGCTGGACGCCGAGAACCACGGGCGCCAGGCACGAGGGCTCGGCGTCGCTCAGGCAGCCGATGTCGTGCTGCACGAGTATCGCGTCGTCGCCAACGGCTTCGCCGCCAGACTTCTGCCCGAAACGATCAAGTCGCTCGCCGCCGATCCCGACGTCGTGCGCATCGTCGCCGATACTCCGGTCGAGGCGACTCTGGATGTGAGCGTACCCCTCGTCCGCGCTCCCGAGGTGTGGGCTGACTTCAGCTATCTCGGTGCCGGTACGACGATCGCCATCATTGATACGGGCGTCGACTACACGCACGCCGATCTCGGCGGCTGCTTCGGCCCGGGTTGCAAGGTCATCGGCGGCTACGACTTCATCAACAACGACAGCAACCCCCTCGACGACAACGGTCACGGCACCCACGTCGCGGCGACCGCTGCCGGGGAGGGCGCGTTGCGCGGCATGGCCCCCGAGGCCAACATACTTGCGTACAAGGTCCTCAACTCAGGCGGGAGCGGCGCCAGCTCCACCATCATCGCCGGCATCGAACGTGCCGTGGATCCCGACAACAACGGCGACCCCAGCGACCACGTCACGGTGCTCAATATGAGCCTCGGCGGCTCCGGCGACGAAGACGACCTCAAGTCCGCCGCGGTGGATGCCGCTACGGCGGCGGGTGTCGTCAGCGTAATTTCCGCCGGCAACAACACCGCTTACTTCAGCATCGGCTCGCCGGGTACGGCGCGCACGGCGCTCACGGTTGGAGCATCCAACGACGACGACCAGATCGCCGCCTTCAGCTCGCGCGGACCAACCCTGGTCGAGGCGCTGCTAAAGCCGGAGATCACAGCGCCCGGCGTGAACATTTGCGCCGCACGCCGTCCCGGTTCTTACGCCGGTCGGGAGTGCATCGACAACGACCACGCGAACCTCAACGGCACCTCGATGGCGGCGCCGCACGTAACCGGCGCCGTAGCGCTCTTGCGCGGCATGATGCCGTCCCTCTCGCCCGCCGAAGCGAAGGCGATTCTCATGCAGAGCGCCGTTCCCATCGGCCTCAATCTGACCACCGGCGGAGCTGGCCGACTCGATGTCCGCGCCGCCTTCGATGCGCACAGTGTGATGGCTCCGGGGTCGCTCAACCTTGGCATCGACGACGGCCTGACGCCGACATGGTCGCGCACGGCTGACGTGACGGTGCGAAATCTCGAAGGTGTGCCGAAGACCTACACGCTCTCCTTCGACGACACCGGTTTGCCGGCCGGGGTTAGCGGCTCCGTTTCACCCACGGAGCTGTCGCTGCCGGCGAGCGGTTCCGACGTCGTCTCCGTGACGATCGACGTCGATAACTCACAGGTGCCCGAGCTCCAGGCGCCGCCGTACATCTATTCCGGACGCGTCGTTGCGGCGGCCCCCGGAGAGACGCTGGAGACGTTGGTGTCGTTCGCGCGCGTCGACCCGATTGAAAACGACAGCTGCGAAGGGGCGATCGAGGTTGGCGCCGGCAAGTGGGGCGTCACCCAACTGGCGGTGCGCGCAACGACCGACGAAGACGATCCGGACTCGGATTGCGGCTGCGGCACCGATAATGAAAAGTCACTGTGGTACCGGGTGACGCCGTCGAAGGACGGTACCGTTCATATCACTACGTTCGGCAGCTTCTACTACCCGGTCGTCACGGTTTTCGCTGGAAGTTGTAACTCGTTGCACGAGAGGACTTGCGCCGACACGGCGATCCACAACCCGAACGGCAGCGTCAGCCTGCTGAGCACCGCGACGAGTGTGAGCTTCGCGGCGCAAGCGGGTCAGAGCTACTACGTCGAGGTCACCACCTACTGCGAGTTGTGGGCAGACAGGCTGATGATGAAGCTCGAAGTTCCGGGCGACGCTCCGCCGATCATCGAGGCGCTCACCGAAGTCTTCCCGACCAACGCCGAGATCGACATCGAGCGCACCAGCCTCACGTTCACACCGGCGGGATCGTCGTATTCCGTCTGCGCCGACTACGCGACAAGCTTTCCGACCGACCCCGCAGGCGGCACGGAATTCGACCTCTTTTACGACAGCGTTGCGGCGGTCCCGCTCACGGGTGGGGAGACCGTCACACTCTACGGGCAGAGCTACGGCGAGTTCTTCATCAACGAGAACGGCTACGTGACGTTCGACGCCGGCGGCAACGCGGTGCGGCCGACATTTGAGGCCCACTTCGGATTGCCGCGCATCTCGGCCTTTGCTACCGACATGAGTCAGTACCTCGCTGCGGGTGGCAACATCATCAGCTCGAAGCAGCTTTCCGACCGCCTCGCCGTCACCTGGGACCGCGTCTATTCGTTCGATGAAGTCACTGAAGGCGAGTTCCCGCGCAACAGCTTCCAGCTCGAGATGTTCTTCGATGGCCGGCTTCGCCTGACCTATCTCGACATCCCCGCGTTCAGAGGCATGACCGGCCTCTCGCCCGGTGGTGGCGCGCCCGACCTCTTCCGCTTGAGCAACTTCTCGGCAGCGCCGAACTGCGCGGCGCCCGCTGGCGGTGAAGTCAGGCTCGCGGGCCGCAAGCTCCTGCTGCGCGACAGCATCATCAAGCCCTCGAAACGCGTCCTGCGACTCGTGATGAGGGAGCCGACACCGGCTACCGTTCCGGCGCCCGGGAGCGCCAGCGATCCGACCCTCAATGGGGCCCAGCTCGAGGTCTTCAACCCGCAGACGAGTGAGCTGGAAACCATCGCCCTGCCTGCGGCAGGCTGGACCAGTGCTCTATTGACGAGCGGCGCGCGGATCTATCGCTATCGTGACCGCGACCAAACTCTCGGCCCGTGCAAGCGCGTTGATCTCTCCGTCGAGCGCGGGGTGAGCGCTCAGTGTAAGGGTGGTGGCCTTGGCTTCTCACTCGACGAGCTGCGCCAGGAACTTCTCGCCGCAACGCTGACGGTCGGCGCGCCGGGCGTGGGGACACGCTTCTGCGGCGTCTTCGGTGGCTCCGTGCGCACGGATCGGCAGGGCAAGTTCAGCGCGACCAAGGCGCCGATGGCGGACCGCTGTTTGTTGCCGTACTAGTCAGCCCGCCGACTTCGTCGGATAATTCGAATGAGAAGCTTATGGGCGGCCGGTACCGTCCGGCCGCGCCCTGCGCGGGCTTCGGTGAAGCCCGCCCACAAGCGGCATTACCTTCGTCGAACCCTGAACCCTGGACCCAAAACCCAAGTTTCAGGTCAATCTTGGTGCAGAACTTCGTGGAATCGCATTTCGACGTTTTGGAGGAGAGATCCGAGCCTCTGGCTAGCGGCCGCTGGAGGTCGCTGATGTTCTACGGCGAGTGTGCTTTGAACTGCGAGCTGTCGTTGCGAACCACTCCGTCGGCGTTGAAGGTGCTCGACCAGCACGCCGGTGGGTTGCTGCTGTGGAGTTGGACGATCACCGCGGTGTCGGCGGTGAAGTAGCGGATGCCCTGCGGCGCCGGCAGGCGCAGGTCGGCTCCCTTTCCAGTGATCTGCACCTTGGGTCTGCCGATGGCGCCGCCAAGCAAGGTCGCTTTGCTCACACCGTTACCCACACCGTCTCGGTTGCTGTAGCCCCACCCCTTGTCCGACACCGCCCTCCAGCATGGCCTGGTTCCGCAAGTGCCGGCGGGTGCGATCGTCGCGTCCATCTTGAATACCGGAGTGCCGGCGCTCTGGTCGTACAGACACAGCGTGTAGGCAGTGCCGCCGGCGAGTGGGTTGCCGAAGCTCGCCTGCGTCAGCAGGGTTTGGCCGCGGCTCCACTTCCAGCTCAGTCGCCGGCGGGCCGGATCGGGATCGTACTTCAGCGCCAGCTTGTTGCGCTCGGCGACGATGCACGCCACCGGCGCTGCCGGGCAGCCGCCGCCGAGTGTCGCCGTCGGTGTTGGCGTGACGCTGGCCGTCGCTGTCGGTGTCGCCGTGACCGTGGGTGTCTGAGTCGCGGTGTGGGTGGCGGTCACCGTCGGCGTACGCGTTGGGGTCGCCGTGTGCGTATCGGTCGACGTCGGCGTCACGGTCGGTGTTGTGGTTGCCGTGAGTGTCAACGTCGGTGTCGTGGTTGCTGTGAGTGTCACCGTCGGTGTTGTGGTTGCCGTGAGTGTCACCGTGGGTGTCCGGGTGGCCGTTCTGGTCGCCGTGGATACCAGCGTCCCCGTCGGGGTGTTTTCCGGGGTGTCGGTGGGCGTCGAGGTCGGCGTTCGCGTCGCGGTTTCGGTTGGTGTCAGCGTCGGTGATTCCGTGGGGCTGTGAGTCGGCGTGTCGGTCGGGGTCTCGGTCGGCGTTTTGCTCGGCGTGGACGTCTCGGTGTGAGTTGGCGTGCGCGTCGGCGTCGACGTGGGAGTCGCGGTGAAGGTGGCTGACGGTGTAGAGGTCGCTGTCGCGGATGCGGTTGATGTTGGGGTTGCTGTCGCTGTGCCTGTCGCTGTCGGGGTCCGTGTCGGGGTCAACGTCCGCGTCAGGGTGGGGGTAAGCGTTTGGGTCAGGGTGGGCGTCTGGGTACGCGTCCGCGTGGGCGTCCGCGTCGGGGTGCTGGTAGGAAGCGTGCAGCTGCCGGGGCCGGTTCCACCATTGCAGAAGGAGAATGGACTGGAGCAGCCATTGGTCGTCTGGAAGAGGGTTCCGACAGCCTCGCATGTGCCGTTGGCCATTCCGGTGCGCGCCGCGGCGCACGAGGCGCATGTGTCCGTACACGAAGCTTCACAGCAGACGCCGTCGACGCAGTTTGCCGACAAGCAGTCGCCCGCAACCTGGCACACCGAGCCGACGGTCCGACGGGTGTCGTGCACACCGCCTATTGCGCCGAGGTACACGACCGAGGGGGTAACGGGGTTCACCAGCAAGGCAAACGTTTCGCGGGTGTTGTTGATGCCGAGATTCACCTGCTGCCAAGTGGTGCCGCCGTCGGTGCTGCGCAGGACGCCGCCGCCCAGGTAGTCGCTGCCGGCATACAGGGTCGCGGGGTCACTCGGGTCGATGGCCAACGCGCGCACCGAATATGTCGACATCGTCGACGTCCAGAAGTTGCCTGAGTTGGTGCTCTTGTAAGTGCCGCTGTCCGTACCGAGATGCACGATGCTCGGCAGTCCCGGATCGATGGCGATAGCGTTAACGGACGTACCGGAGGGCAGGCCGGCGGAGCTCAGCGTCCAGTTGGCGCCGCTGTCGAAGCTTCGATAGAGGCCATAGCCCCCCCCCACGTAGAGAGTCGTTGGGCTGCTCGGGTCGATGGCCAGTGCTGTCGGGAATTGGATGTCCAGTCCGTTGGAGCTGTCGGTCCAGGTGGCGGCGCCATCGGTGCTGCGACTGACCCCGCCCGCAGGCCCGGCGCTGCCGCCGCGGACGGCGTAGATCGTCGTCGGTGTCGCAGGATCGATCACCAGGGCCCGAATGCTCGTGGTGAGGCTTAGGTTTGTCGTCGCCGGGTTCCACGTGTCGCCGCCATCCGTGCTTTTGTAGACGGAGTTTGCCAACGTACCAGCGTAGAGAGTTGTCGGCGTAGAAGGATCAACGGCCAATGCCTGAATCGACAGCGGACTGGTCCCCAAGCCGTTGTTGATCGCAACCCAGTTCGTCCCGCCGTCCGTGCTGCGAAATACCCCCTGCAAATCCGTCCCCACGTACAGTGGCGTGCCCGTCGTCGGATCGGCGGCAATCGCGGCGACTGTCGGGTGAGAGATGATCGCGGTGCTCCAATTGGCTCCGGCGTTCGTGGTGAGCGACAGGCCCTGATTCGTTCCGGCGTACAATACATTGCCATCGTTGGGATGAATCACCACGCTGCGGACGATCGATCCGCTCAGGCCAGTGCTGCGGTTGCTCCAGGTTTCACCACCATCCGTGCTACGCCGGACCCCGGCGCCTGAGTACTGGTTCACACTCGTTCCGGCATACAATGTCGAGGGCTCGGTCGGGTCGATTGCCAGGCTGATGACGGAGATCCCATTCAGCCCGCTATTGAACAACGTCCAACTCACCCCGCTATCAACCGTCCGATAGACGCGTCCGTTGCCGCCGGCGTAAGCGGTGCTCGGTGTCTGGCGGTCGATGGCCACGATGTTGATCGGCGCTGTGCCGACATCGGTGACGGAGACCCACGAGGCACCGCCGTTGGTGCTCTTGTAGAATCCGCCGATGCCGAACACATTGGGGCCGACGCCGGCATAGAGAGTGCTTGTCGACACCGGATGGACTGCGATGCTGGTGACATTGCTGCTGGTGATGCCGCTGTTCGCCGCGAACCAGCTGTTGCCACCGGTTGTGCTCTTGTAAGCGCCCAGGTCGGTGGCGGCGTAAAGCGTCGAAGGTGTGATCGGATCGATCGCGATTTGTCGCACCTCGATATCGCCCGGAAGTCCCGAGTTGATCGCGCTCCAAGTCGCCCCCGCGTTCGTGCTGCGGAAGATGCCGCCAAACACACCGCCGGCATAAATGGTGCTCGGGGTGATTGGATTCACGGCGATGCACTTGACGAAGGCGTCGCCGAGACCGGTGTTGATCGGTGTCCAACCGCCGCCGGCGTCGACGCTGACGAGGATCCCGTGTCCCGATGTACCGGCATAGACGCGGTTCGGTGCCGTCGGATCGATCGCCAGGGCGTTCAACGACGGCGTCGAAACCGGCGCTTGCGGGCCGCGATTCGACCAGATCACGGCCGGTACCGGCGTCGGAACTCGGGTGAAGGTCGGCGTGCGTGTCGGTGTGCGCGTCGGGGTTGGCGAAGGTGTGATGGTCGGTGTACGCGTTGGTGTGGCTGTGCGTGTATCCGTTGGGGTGTGCGTAGGGCCGATCTCGGTTGGCGTAGCCGTGCACGCCGCCCCGCCACATCCGACCTGCGGATCGCAGGTCTGACAGGCGTCGCAGCCTATCCCGCCCACGCAAGTACCTGCGTCATCACAGGCGTCGCCGCTGGTACATTCACTCTGGTCCGAACACGGGGAGCCCTCGGTTTCAAACTGGCCGGTCGACGAGCAACAATCGCCGCCCACGGCGTTGCCATCGTCGCATTGTTCTCCCGAATCGATCGTGCAGTTGCCGACCCGATACCAACGCGCGATTCGGCCTGACAACTTGCCGCCCGCCGTCGTGAAGTTACCGCCGGCGTAAAGCACGTTGCCAACGAACTGCAGCGCCCGCACGGCGTTATTCATGCCGGAGCCGAGCGGCGACCAGCTGCTGCCGTCCCACCTGGCGATGCGATTCGCAGCGACGCCGCCGGCGACGGTAAACGTGCCGCCTGCATAAACCTCATTGTCGATCACTGCGAGTGCAAAAACCGGATTGTTCATGCCGGACCCCAGTGCCGACCAGGTGCTGCCGTTCCACCGCGCGACCCGGTTTACGGTCACGCCGCCCGCGGTGGTGAACTCGCCACCGGCGAAGATGTCGGTTCCGTTGGTTGCCAGCGCCAATACATATCCGTTCGTCCCGCCGCCGAGCGCCGACCAATAGGTGCCGTTCCATTTGGCGATGTTCGAGGCGGTTACGCCGCCCGCCTGCGTAAACGAGCCGCCGGCGTAGAGCTCCCCGCCGGCCATCAGCAACGACGTTACG
>Ga0187892_10006520_pt1 | contig 17249 bp, 16 predicted proteins | sample MA1701073metaG_FD_139345 | JGI IMG/M metagenome (GOLD analysis project Ga0187892, IMG submission 139345) | Bio-ooze microbial communities from a basaltic lava cave in the Kipuka Kanohina Cave System on the Island of Hawaii, USA - MA170107-3 metaG ... | reverse complement strand
GTCCTCGAGCTGACGCATGCCGACGGGCGTTTCGTCATTGATGACCGGCCGCCGGGCGAGTACCGCCTGGTCGTCGAGCGGCTGGGTTATCGCCCGGTCAGGCGCGCCCTGACGGTCGTTCCCGGCACAGGCGTGGAAGTGCGTGTCGTCATGTCGATCGCGGCAGTGAACCTGAGCGAGATCGTGGTCACGGGCACTCTCGGTGCCCGTGCGCGCGAGGACGTACTGAGTCCGGTATCCATCATCACGGGCAACGAGCTGGACCGGCGCGTGGGGCAGACGGTGGCGGACATGCTGGAGAACAAGCCGGGCATTGCACTGACCACGCTGGGCCCGGCGACGGGCCGGCCCGTGATCCGCGGGCTGGGCGGCGATCGCATCCTCGTTCTCGAGGATGGCCAGCGCATCGGCGACGTCTCATCACTCTCGTCGGATCACGCCGTGGCCTCGGACCCGTTGACCGCCAGGCAGGTCGAAGTGGTACGCGGCCCCATGTCCCTTCTCTACGGCAGCAGTGCGCTCGGCGGCGTGGTCAATGTCATCCGCGAAGAGATCCCGACAACACTGCCGCATGAGCCCCACGGCGCGTTTTCGGTTCAGGCTTCGACCGTCAACCGGGGCGCCACGGCTGGCGGTTACGGGTCGGTGGCGCTCGGTCGCTTCGCGATTCGGGCGGAGGGCAGCGCACGCACGAGCAGCGATGTGTCGACGCCCGCCGGCCGCCTCGTCAATACAGACTCCCGCTCGCTCGACGCCGCGCTGGGTATCGGGCTGCCCGCCGGCTGGGGGCACGGCGGCGTCGCGTATCGGTTCTTCGGCAACGACTACGGCATTCCGGGCGGCTTCGTCGGCGGCCACGCGGACGGCGTCGACATCGAGATGCGTCGTCACGTGCTGCGCGGCGGTCTCGAGCTGCACCGTGAGGGCTTCTTCAACGAGATGCGATTGGGCGGCGGCTTCACGAGTTTCCGCCTTTCGGAACTCGAGCAGAGCGGTCGCATCGGCACGCAGTTTCTGCAGGATCTCGTGCAGGCCGATCTGGTCGCGCGGCACGGCTCGCGCCGCTGGTTGAGCGAGGGCGCCGCCGGCCTTCGCGCTCAGTATCGCGACATCGTGACCGGTGGATCGCTGCGCACACCCTCAACCTGGGACATCACGTTCGCCGGTTTCGCCGTTGAGGAGCTGGGCCAGGCTGCGCTCCGGTTCCAGCTCGGCGCACGCTTCGATTGGACGCACTACGCGCCGAGGGACACAACGGCATTCATCACGGTCGGCGGCCGGCGCGTGCCGGTCCGGCCTCGCAACTTCGGCTCGGCCTCCGGCTCCATGGGCTTGCTGTGGGTAGCCTCCAATGCGCTGCGCCTGGGCGCCAGCATCGCGCGTGCCTACCGCACTCCGGATTTCAATGAGCTGTTCAGTAACGGCCCGCATCTGGCCGCCAACTCCTTCGATGTCGGCGATCCAACGCTTGGCCAGGAGACCGGGTTGGGCTTCGACGTCTTCATTCGCGTCACGCACGATGCAGTAAGTGGCGAAGTCGCGGCGTTCCACAACCAGCTGAACGACTTCATCTTTCCATCGAGCCGCGGCCGCGCGGAGCTGGGCACGCAGGGCGAACGGCCGCGCTTCCAGTATACCAACGAGAATGCGCGCTTCAACGGCGTCGAGGGCGAGCTCGTCGCGTCGCTATCGAGCGTAATTCGCCTCGAAGCCAGCGGCTCGCTCGTGCAGGCCCGCTTCACGTCCGACCGTGCGCCCATCCCCATCATTACGCCCACGGATACCACCTTCATCCCTGCCTCCGCGTACCCGCCGCTGATCCCGCCGGCGAGCGGGCGCGTGGGCCTGCGCATCGATCAGCCCGGCCGCTTCCTTGGCGCCGGCCTCAAGGTTGTCGCCCGGCAGGACCGGCTGGGCGATTTCGAGACCGCCACCCCCGGCTACGTCCTGGGCGACTTCACTGCGGGCCTGCGCCTCGTGCGCGGCGCCATGCTGCACTCCATCACACTGCGCGTGGACAACCTTTTCGACCGGGAGTACCGCGATCACATGTCCCGCACCAAGGAGATCATGCCGGGCGCGGGCAGAAATGTCAGCCTGCTCTATCGACTGGTGTTCTGAACCTTCGCTGAAAAGAGAGGATCACATGCTTGCCATTCGCACACGCTCGTTCGCGTCGGCCATCGCGCTCATCGCCGCGCTGCCGTTCGGCTTCGCCTGCAGCGACGATCCGGTCGATGAAGGCGATCCGGCCGAGGCCGTCGTCACCATGCGGCTCACGGTGGGGACGCAGACGCTCACAATCAACGAGAGCGGCACGGTCACGGGCGGACCGCTCGTCCTGCCGCGCGGCAATACCGTCGTAACGGCGGTGTTCCTGGATGATGCTAACGCTGTTGTTGGCGGGCTCGACACGGAGTTCCGCCTCGAAGTCCGGTCCGACAACGCCAATGTGGCCACGTTCACGCGGACGAGTGCGTTCGTCGGTACGCTCGTTGGTGTGGCTGCCGGCCAGACGACCTTGCGCTTTGCCCTGTTCCATGTCGCAGAAAACCACGAGGACTTCGGTTTCTTCCCGGTCCCGACGACGGTCCAATAGCGAGCGCTCGGAGTTGCGAGGGGGGGCGCGGCCCGGGACGCGCCCCCCTCGCTCTCGCGGGTGGGTGAACCCCACGCCATATTGGCTTCTGCCCCGCTTCACGACACCGTTTCTTGAGACGATCGCAGAAAAAATGAAACGGACCACGGGTTTGTCTGCGCATGTGATCCTGACCTTCGCCGTGGCGCTGGCTGCGCCCGCCGCGGCGCAGAAGCCGTCCGGCTTCGATGCTCCGTGGCGCGAGCTGGCTGCGCGCTATCACCAACGGCTGGGCGCGGAAGGCATGGTCGGCGCAAGCCTGTGGTTCGTGCACGGCGGACAGGTCGTCGGCCGCGAGTTCCACGGCCTTGCCGATATCGAGAGCCGCCGCAGCGTCGACGAGAACACGATCTTCCACTGGGCGTCCATCACCAAGACGTTCACCGGCATTGCGCTGATGCAGCTGCGCGACCGCGGCCTGCTGTCGCTCGACGATGCCGTGGTCCGGCACATTCCCGAGCTGCGCATGGTGCACGACACGTTCGGCTCGATCGATGCCATCACGATCCGCCATGTGATGACGCACTCGGCGGGGTTCCGTGGGGGCACATGGCCGTGGGGCGGCCAGCCGTGGCAGCCGCACGAGCCCACGGAATGGGCGCAGCTCGTCGCGATGATGCCGTACACGGAGATCCTGTTCCGGCCGGGCAGCCGCTTCAGCTACAGCAATCCCGCAATCATCTTTCTCGGCCGCATCATCGAACTCATCACAGGCGATGACTTCGAGGTCTACGTCGACAAGAATATTCTGAAGCCGCTGGGCATGCACAGGAGCTACTTCGACGTCACGCCGTATCACCTGCTTCCGTACCGCTCGAACAACTACACGGTCGCGAATGGCACGCCGAGGGCCAACGGCCTGGATTTCGACACCGGCATTACCACGTCGAACAGCGGCTTGAATGCGCCGATTCCGGACATGGTGCGGTACCTGACGTTTCTGTCGCACCGCGGCCCCGTGCGCCCCGACCATGAGCTGGTGCTCCGGCGATCGACGCTCGAGGAGATGTGGCGGGAGCATCTGCCCATCACGCCGGACAGCGTCGCGCGCCGGACGGGTACTCGGCAGTCCATGGGACTGGTCTTCTTCCGCTTCGAAGCGAGCGGTGTGAGCACGATCGGCCACACGGGCAGCCAGAAGTCGTTCCAGTCGTTCTTCTACGTCGATCCTGTTTCGGGCGCGGCCGTGATCGCAGCGTTCAACGCCGATGGCGCGGGCGCGGGTGCCACCCGGAAACCGAACGCATCCGCGATCCTCGACGCGGTCCGTGCCGATGTGTTCAGCAGCATCTTCCCGTTGTTCAGGATCAGGGAGTCCTCGCGATGAAGCGGCACTTCGGATTGGCGAGCATCAGCGGCGTCGCATGGGTAGCGGCCTGCGGCGGCGGCGCGACCCCCAGGGTCGAGATCGATGGTGTGCCCATCTCGCTGCTCGCGTATGTCGCAACCGCACCGTCCACATGGCAGGGCCGCCAGCCGGGCAGCACCATGCGCCTGGCAGAATTCACTGCACCGGCGCGCGGCGACGCCGCGGGCGCCGAGGTCGTCGTGTACTTCTTCGGACCGGGCCAGGGCGGCACCGTCGAAGCGAACGTCGAACGCTGGACAAACCAGTTCACGGATGATGCCGGCAATCATCCGGTGGCCACCGTCACGAGCGAGACGGCCACGGCGTTCCCGACGACGTTCGTGCAGCTTCGCGGCAACTACAGCCGGAGCATTGGCACGGGCGACTCGGCGGCTGCACGACCGGACCAGATTCTGCACGCGGCCGTTGTCGAGACGCCGCGCGGCAATCTGCACGTCCAGATGCACGGTCCCGCCGCCAGTGTGACGGCTGAGGAACCGGCGTTCCGCGGCTTCGTGCGCAGCATACGCTCGCACGCGCCCACGACGTGAATCGATTCTGGCTACTTCACGCGCTTTCCGTCCTTGATCACGATCTCGACATCGCGCATGGCGCGCATGTCCGTCAGCGGATCACCGCGTACGGCAATGATGTCCGCCAGCCGCCCGGCCGCCAGCGTGCCCAGGTCGCCATCGACGCGCACGAACCGCGCCGGCCACAGCGTCGCCGCCTGAACCACCTGCATCGCCGGCATTCCCAGTTCCACCCACTTCGCCATCTCGCGCCATGTCGCATCATTGTGAAACATCGAGGGAATGCCTGCGTCCGTGCCGATCATCAGGCGAACGCCGGTGTCCCGCAGCTGCGAGAACTTCTGCGGCAGAATCGGGATCCGGCTGGGAAACAGCGCGTAATACGGCAACGATGGGATGTGGCTGAGCGACTTGCGGATCTCATCCGCCATCTCGCGCGGCATGCCTTCCCGCCAGCGCGGATCATCCAGCCGCTCGGGAAAGACTTCGCCCGTGTACTGCATCACGTAGAGCGGCGAAATCGTCGGCGTCCAGTACAGCGCCGTGTTTCGCTCGCGCAATGCCACCAGAATGTCGTCAGGATACCCGGGCGCCGTCCCCAGTCCCGTGTGCTCGAAGTTGTCGACGCCGTGCTTCAGCCCCATGCGGATCTCTGCCACGCGGTGCGCGTGCGCGACGACCGGTTTCCCCGCGCGGTGCGCCGTCTCGACCACAGCACGGACCTCGTCATCCGTCAACTGGTCCTGGTCGATCAGCTTGATCACGTCAACACCCGCATCGATCAAACGCTGCACCTTCTGGCGCGCATCCTCCGCGCCGTTCACGCCCCAGCGCAGATCCCGTTCATATTCCTCATACGGTGCCCGCTGGATGAACGGGCCGGACACGAACAGGCGCGGGCCCGGGATCTCGCCCGCCGCGATGCGTCGCTTCACCTCCAGAATCGGCTGCAGCTCCGCGCCCAGGTCGCGCGCGCTCGTCACGCCCGCCCAGAGCAGCTGCTTCGCCGCGATCGGCATCACGTCCCGCGCCTCGCGGTCACCGTATAGCTCATCCCAGCGCCGGTAGTCCGCATGTCCCAGGATGTGAAGGTGTACGTGCATGTCGAACAGCCCGGGCATGACGGTCATGCCATCGGTCGCCAGGACCGGCACGCCGCGCGGCACCTCGACTTCGCCGGCGCGGCCCACCGCGACAATGCGTGTTCCGGCCACGAGCACGACGCCGTTCTCGATCGGATTGCCGCCGTACCCATCGAGCACGCGGCCGCCGGCCAGGGCGAGCGTGGGGGTCGCGGCGGGCCGTGCCTGCGGCACTGCGCGGGCGGGCCAGGCGGCGGTGAGGAGCGCGAGTGCGATCGGCGCGAGCGACTGAGGTCTCATCGGCTTCTCCGGTTCGGGTCGGCGCCCGCTGAATCTGCTGGCCAGCCGTGTGGCGTGACAGTAGCCGTGCGGCCGTGCGCCGTTTATCGTTCGGGTTTGACGCCCGTTTTGCGCGTGGGCGGGGTTCTGCCGCGTGTCTGGCATTCCCGCGGGGCAGTCTGACGAGGCAGCGATGCATATCGTGTCCATCAACGCAGGTCGCCCGCGCGACGTCTTCTGGAAAGACAGAGTCGTGTCGACGGCAATTTTCAAGGAGCCGGTCGACGGCCCGGTCGCAGTGCGCCGCCACAATCTGGCGGGCGACGGGCAGGCGGACCTGACGGTCCATGGTGGCGCCGCGAAGGCGGTGTGTGCGTATGCGGTGAGTCACTACGCCTACTGGCGCGAAGTGTTGCCGGGCGTGGAGCTGCCGTGGGGCAAGTTCGGCGAGAACCTTACCGATGATTTCAACGAGCACGAGATCCGCGTGGGTGACGAGTTTTCGGCTGGCACAGCGCGGCTGATGGCGACGCAGCCGCGGTTGCCGTGCTTCAAGCTGCAGGTGCGCTTTGGCCGGGATGACATCCTCGAGCGGTTCCTGGAAAGCGGCCGGACGGGCGTCTATTTCGCGGTGCTCGAGGAGGGCATGATTCGAGCTGGCGACCCGATCGAGCGCGTGCGTTCGGATTCCACGAGCATCACGATTGCTGAAGCCACGCAGCTCTACCTCGAGGAGGCGCCGGACGAATCGCTGCTGCGCCGCGGACTGGGCGCGGCTGCGTTGCCCGACAGCTGGCGTCGCCGCTTCACGCGCAAGCTCGACGGCCTGCTCGCCCGCGAGAACGTATGAGGCTGCGGCTGCGCTCTCTGCTTTTTCTGGCGCCGGCGCTGGTTCTGGGTGGCGTGGGACCGGCGCAGCGTGCGCAGTACGCGCAGACAAACCCCGGTTATGACGGTCGCTTCACGTTCACGCGGATTCAGTACGGTGGCTGGGGGTTCCGCCGCGGTGGCGGCAGCTGGGCGCACGACTGGCCGGCCGCCGACCAGAACATGCATCGCCTGCTCGGTTTCCTCACGCTGGTGCCCACGCACACGGGCGGCACCAACGTCTTCACGCTCGATGACCCCGCCATTTTCCGCTATCCGCTGATCTACATCTCGGAGCCGGGCTTCTGGGGAGCGACGGATGAGGACCTGGCGAACCTGCGCAACTACGTGCTCAAGGGCGGCTTCCTCATCTTCGACGATTTCGAGCGCGACCAGTGGTACAACATGGCGGACAATGTGAAGCGCGCGCTGCCGGAGTACGAGTGGTTCGAGATCGGGCCGGAGCACATCATCTTCCAGTCGTTCTTCGAAGTGAAGGACATCTACGTACCGCACCCGCTGGTGAATGTGACGCCGCAGTACTTCGCCATCTTCGAGGACAACGACCCATCGAAACGGATCATGGTGCTGGCCAACCATAATGCGGACCTGGCCGAGTACTGGGAGTATTCGGGCCAGGGTTTCTTCCCGGCGGACCTCACGAACGAAGCCTGGAAGCTCGGCATCAACTACATCCTGTACGCCCTGACGCACTGACGCGCGGCGGAGGTCTAGCGCGCGGGTTGTGCGGGCGCTGGAGCGCGCGGCGCTCTCCAGAAGTCCGGCGAGCCGCCACCCTCCATGCTCAGCTCGCCGCCGTACAGCGCCGCGTTGAACACCACGCGGAACGTACCGAACGGCTGGCCGCGCCACTGCGGCCGGAACCCGAGCAGCAGCACGTGTCCGCGGCCGTGCCTGACGTCGAGTGCCGCGGCGAAGCCCTGCAGGTGCCGCTCACCCAGCAGATAGCCGGAGAGCAGAGGCGATCCGCGTTCCGCGTACTTGGCCAGCGCCACGCCATCGAAGCCTTCGAGCGTCGTGAACACGGGGCTTCGGTCGAAAAACACTTTCGCGCGCGCCGGCATGCCCGCCATGACGGGGTGTGACGGATCCGTCAGGACTTCGACGATCGAGCCGTTGCCGAAGAACTCGCGCCGATTGACGCCGCTGACCACGTTGCGAACCGGCAGGTGCAGCTGCGCAATGGCGAAATCGCTGCTCTGATTCAGGCAGACCAGCGTGCCGCCGCCTCGCACGAATACGTCGAGGGCGCGCACGCCGTCCGCGCCAATGCCGCCTTCAAAGCGTGGCGGCACAGTGCCGCGCGCATAGCCGTCGAGCAGCAGCGCCGGCGGATCCGACGCGAAGATGATGACATCGAAGCGCGAAGCCAGATCGGTTGCGGTGAAGTCCGCATTCGTGATGGTGGTGTAGTCGAAGCCGAACTGGTCGAACAGCCAGCGCGTCCACCCCTCATCCATGCTCGCCCGCCACGGCTTGTAGAGCGCCACGCGCGACCGCACGGCCGCACTGCCCGCGGCATTCGTCCGCTCCGCCTGCACGCCCAGCTCCGTGGCCCAGGTCTGCAATGTGGCGGGCGCTACACCCTCGATCACGTAACGCCCGCTTCGTCCGCCCTCGCCCGCGGTGCCGGCGGCGCCCGCGGCAAAACGAACGCTGCCACCGCCCGCCCGGGCGCGCGCGATCATGCGGAACACGTTCGTCTGCGCCGGATCCAGGCTCAGGCGCGCGCCGCTGCCCGTGAGTCGGCCGGCCGGCGCGACAATCGCCGCCGCCACCTCGTTCGATGCGAACGGCGCATCGGGTGCGGTCCGCTGTGCGCCCGGGTCGGCGCGCAGCGGCTGCATCGCCAGGCGGAACGCATCGCTCAGCGGCGATGCCGCCGCCACGACGCGCACGTCCATCATCATCGGGAGGGTCCAGCCCGCAGCATCGTACGGCTGCTCGGGCGGCCCGTCCGGGTACTCGCGCAGATCGGGATACACCTGCACATCGAACAGCTGGCGGACCAGCTCCGCGTACTCCTGATCCATGGGCACGACCCATGTGCCGCGCGGCCAGCTCAGGCCATCGTGTACGGCATCCGCCGTGAGCTGGGACACGCGCACGCCATTGAAGGCCAGGCGGCGGAGCAGCTCGACGGCCGCGACCGGATCGCGTTGCTGCTGCGGCACGAAGTACGCATACGGCGGCTCCTGCCGGTAGCGCCGGATCGCGTCGCGGCCCGCCTGGTAGCGGTTGTACAGGACATCCTCGCGGTACTTCGCCGCATACTCGAGCACGGCTAACGATGCTGTCAGCATGTAGTCGACGGCATCGCGCAAGCGCCACCAGCCGCCGGTCCACGGACTCGAGTAGAGCGAGGCCGGCCGGAAATCGCGCATGCCGGCCGGAAAATCCTCGATCGTGTAGAAATAGGGCGTCGCGTAGCGGTAGAGCGCCGTCTCCGTCCAGTAGGCGGCGATGTTCTGCAGCATCGGCAGGTAGTCGATATAGCCCGGATACCACGCGTCGAAGCCCGTGCCCATGTGCGTGGCTCCCGGCTGCCCGTTCTGCTCGAGCGCCTGCGCCATCAGCATGCCGATCGCGTTGACTTCGCGCGCCATGATCGGCGGCACGCGCGGCGCCACGGGCTCCGCGAACGGCGGTAGCCAGATGCGGGTCGGGAACGGTGACGACTGGTGGTGCACGTGGATGATCTGCGGCTCCCAGTCCCGCCACGTGCGCGTGATCACGCGTGACTCGACCACGTTCAGCATGTACGCGTCGCGATTGTTGTCGTGGCCGATATACTTCTGGTACAGCTCATGGAGCGGCGCACCCTCGTGCGGTCCGCCCACGTTCTGACGGTACCAGTCGACGACAATGTCCTGGCCGTCCGGATTGAGCGAAGGCCAGAGCAGCAACACCACGTTGTCCAGCACGCTGCGCATCCGGGGTTCGGCGGCGCCCGCCACGAGCTGCCAGGCCAGCTCGATCGTGTGTTGTGCACCGGCGACTTCAGACGCGTGCAGGCCGCCGCTGATGTCGACAAACGCCTTGCCTTCGCGGGCGAGCGCCCGCGCCTCTGCATCCGTCAGGCCGGCCGGGTGCGCCAGCCGCTGCGCGATCTCGCGCCAGCGGTCGAGGCTCGCCAGATTCTGCGGTGACGAAATCAGCGCGAGGGTCCAGGGCCGGCCCTCCGAGGTCTGACCGACCTCGATCAGCCGGATGTAGTCGCTCGCCGCATCGAGCCGGCGGAACCAGTCGATCGATTCTTCGTACCGTGCGAGTTTGAAATCAGCGCCCGGCTCGAAGCCCAGGACGGACGCGGGCGACGGCAGTTCCTTCTGCGCGAGCACCGGCCGACTGGCTGTGATCGCGACCAGCATCACGAGGCTGCAGCGGGAAACGGATTGCCACGTCATTGAACGCTCCGCACTGTGAATGGGTGCCGGCGGGTCCCGGCCCTCGCGTGCAGGCTAGGCATGAACCGCGCGATCCGGCAAGGCTGAGCCCGTGCAATCCAGCCGGCGGGTTGGCGGCGTAGACAAGGGATTGCGGCTGCGAGCGGCGCGCGGGACCCCGGCTCCGTCCCGTGCGCCCATCTTGTGATGCGGTAAACGGTTGGAGGCACTTACACGTTGAAACCGGCGAGCGCGTCGGATGACACACTGCTTGCCCGGATCGCACGGGGCGAAGAGCGTGCACTGGCCGCGTTCTATGATCGCTACGCCCGGGCCGCGTTCAGTCTGGCGCATGCCATTGCCGGCGATGCCGTCGTAGCGGAGCAGGCCGTGGCCGAAGCCTTTGCGTCGTTCTGGCGCGCGGCCGCCGCGCCCGCAACGACGGCGAGCCCTGCGTCGCACCTGTTTTCGCTGGTCCGCGCGATGGCACTGAAGAAGACGAAACGGGCGCCCGGCACGGGCCGCTTCAATGAAGAATCGATTCGGCCGCTGACCGCGACGCAGCGACGCGCCATCGAACTCGCGTTCTTCGATGGGTACACGGTTCGCCAGATCGCGCTTCAGCTGGACGAATCGGAGAACGACGTGGTTCGCGCGTTGCGATCCGCCCTGATGTCGATGCGACGCGGCGACGCATCCGGCGCTCCGGATCGCGACGAGCAGGAGGCGACGCGCACATGACGCACGATCGCTGGATCGAATCCGCAGCCGCGTACGCCCTGGACGCGCTGGATGCGGATGAGCGTGCGGGCTTCGAAACGCACCTCCGCGATTGTCGCGTCTGCCGGGAGGACGTGGATGCGTTACGCGAAGTCACGGCCCGGCTCGCGCACGGCGCCGCACCCGCGGGGCCACCGGATCCGGCCGCTCTGCGTGACCGCGTTCTCCGGCAGGCGCGCGATGTGCGGCCGCTCGCTGCCGCGCGACCGCGTGCGCCGCGCACGCCCTGGCTGCTGGCTGCCGCCAGTGTGATCGTCGCCGTTGGCCTCGGCCTGCTCTGGCACCTGCAAAGCCTGGAGTTGCACGGGCTGACGCATGAGCTCGACGCTGCGCGGCTCGAGCTGGCCACGCGCGATTCCACACTCGCCGCACTGCTCGGCCCCGAGGTCCACGTCGTTTCGCTCAGTGCGGGCGACGCCAAACCGGCCGCGCGCGTGTTCTGGAATCACACCCGCAATCTGTTCCTCGTGACGGCCTCCGATCTGCCGCCTGCGCCGCCCGGCCGCACGTATCAGCTCTGGGCGATCGCGCAGGGCAGGCCGCCGCAGTCGATGGGCACGTTCGATACCGATTCGACCGGCCGTGTCGCTGCCGTGTTGCCCGTCAGCGCGGAGATCGTTGCCGCGGGCTTCATCGACTTGTGCGGTCTCACGCTCGAGCCGGCCGGCGGCTCGCCGCAACCGACCGAAACGCCGCGACTCCTTGGCCCGTGGCGCCACGTCGATTGATGACCGGACGGGCTCTCGACTACGACAGGACGAGCATCCCGGACGGCTACGACCGGGCGCGCGACCATGGGCCGCAGTACCTGGACCTCTGGATGCGGACCGTAGCCGCTGTGATGCCGCGCGAGCGGATCCGCTCGATCCTCGATCTCGGCTGCGGTACGGGCCGCTTCTCGTACAGCCTGGCCGAGTCGTTCGGGGCCACCGTGATCGCGATCGATCCGTCGAGCCGCATGCTCGCGAAAGCGTGTGCCAAGCGCGGCACCCGGAGCGTGCATCCCATCGCGGCCCGGGGCGAGAACGTGCCGTTGCCGGCCGCGAGCATCGACCTCGTTTTCATTTCCATGGTGTTCCACCACTTTTCGGCGCCCGCTCAGGCCGCGGGCGAGTGCCGCCGCGTGCTGCGCGGGCATGGCCGTGTCTTTCTGCGCGGCGGATCGAGCGACCGCATCGCGTCCTATCCATACGTGCCGTTCTTCCCGGAGAGTCTGCCGCTGCTCGCTGAGATGCTGCCGAGCTGTGCGCGGACGCGGGAGCCGTTCGAGCGCGCGGGATTCCGCACGATCATGCAAGAGCTGCTCGTGCAGCAGATCGCGGCCACACACGCGGAGTATGCGGACAAGCTGGAGGCGGGCGGCGACTCTGTTCTGGCGCGGCTCAGTGCCAGCGACTTCGCGGCAGGCGTCGACCGCCTGCGTGCACACGCTCGCCGCGTCGACCCCGAACCTGTTACCGAACCGATCGACTACTTCGTGTTCGGCTGACTGTCCGCAAGCCTTGCGGCGCGCGCCGGAACCGCCCAAATCTTCCCGATCCGCACCTGCAACGTCGAGCCGGGACCATGCCTCTGGACCGTGGCATCATCGATCACCAGCTGCAGGCACTGGGCGAAAGTCCACGCTGGTGGGAGCATCGCGAAATGCGCGATCTGCCGTCCGTGCTCCTCGCGGACGAGCGTATCCTCGCCATTGCACGCGGCAAGCTCGGCTTTGTCCGCCTGATGCGTCGTGCCTGGCTCATTGTCGTAACCGACCGTCGCATTGTCTGCCTGCGCGTTGCCGGCCGCCAGGCCTGGCGACAGCTCGAGATCGCGGCGCCGCTGCTCTCCCGCGTCTCGCTGCGCATTGGCCCGTTCCGCGGCCGCGTCGTCGTGATTGCAGGTGGTCACACCTGGCGCCTGCTCGTCCCGCGCGCCGTCGCGTACAGGCTCACTTCGGCGATCTCTTCGCTGGTCTCCCCGGCGCGCGAGTCCATCCCGAGCTTCAGGCCCGGGCTCATGGTCCGGCGCGTGATCGATCACGTGCTCGCGCTCCCCGCGGTCGCCCTGAATCCTGAGCCCCCGAGGCAGCCCAAGCCTCTTCCCCCCGCGAACCCATCGGACGAGCAGGTCCGTGCGCTGGAGGACCAGCTGGATGAGCTGCGCCAGCAGGTCGACTTCCTCGAGCAGCTGCTCCACCAGCAGCACGCGGACCCTGTGCTGGGTCGTCCCCGATCCGAGTAACCGTGGCGCGTCCGCAGTTCTCCGATATCGACGGGTGGGGCGTCTCCCACATCGGTCACGTTCGAAAGGAAAACCAGGATCACTTCTTCGCCGGCGGCCTGGCCCGTACCAATCGCATCGAAGCCATCAACGTATTGGACCAGCAACGGCCCGACGCCGGCATCGAGCGGATCGCGTCACTCGGCGTCGTTGCCGATGGCGCCGGCGGCGTCTCCCATGGCGGTGAGGCCGCCCGCGTCGCCGTACGGGAGCTGATCGCGGCCGTGGCACGCTTCTTCGACAAGGGCGTCGACGTCGAGCGTGACGATCCGGATCTGATCTCCCGGCTGCTGCAGGAAGCCGCGCTTTCCTGTCACGAGGCTCTGCTGCAGCGAGCGCGTGACGAGGGCGGCGGCCGCCGCTTTGCCACTACGCTCACTCTCTTTCTCGGTCTCTGGCCGCACGCGTACCTGCTGCAGGTTGGCGACTCCCGCTGCTACGTCTACATGAACGGCAAGCTGACGCAGATCTCGCGGGACCAGACGATCGCGCAGGATCTCATTGACAGTGGCGTCATGTCGAGGACAGCAGCGGAGCGCAGCCAGTGGGCGCACGTCCTGTCCAGTGCAATCGGCGGGCATCAGGCCGCGCCCGTGGTCACGCGCGTCGTGCGTGACTGGGGTGCCGTCATCCTGCTGTGCAGTGATGGCCTCACTCGCCATGTCTCCGATGCCCGCATCCTCGAGCGCCTTTCCTCGATGACCGGAGCACGCCAGGTCGCGGAGCAGCTCGTCCAGGACGCGCTCGATGCCGGCGGCACGGACAATGTGACGGTCGTCGTCGGGCGCACGCTTCCGCCTGCCTGACGCGGTCCGTTCGCGCCGCCCGGCCGCAAGCCCTTGTGAGCGGACGTGCCGGCCCGCACGTTGACGGGCCAGGACCGCGCGCCTGGATTCGCGCCAGAACGCAGTCGGACCCACGGCCGGGGGTTCCCCCGGGAAACGCGCTGATGATCGTGCTGCTCGAGATCCGGACCGTCTCTCCAAAGACGCCGCGCGATGGCAAGCTCGAGATCCTGCCCGAAACGGCGGAACAGCTCGCGCGCCTCAGAACCGATTTCCCGATCGAGATGGGCGGCGGCACGAGCAGTGCCCGCGTCAGCACGATGGCCTGTACCTGCGACAAGGGCGCCGGCGCCGCGCATGTACACACCTTCGTCGAGAGCGTGCTGCTCAAGGGGCTGCGCCCCGGCACGCAGGTGCGCCTGGAGCTCGATGAGCTGCGCGCGCGTCTGCGCGTCTCTCCCGCACCCGTTCATTGAGCCAGGATCCATGGTGCGCCTGCTGCTGAGCGTTGCTATCCTTGGAGTTAGCGTTGCGCCGGCGCCGCTGCTCGCACAACGCTACACGTCGCCCGATGGCCGGTTGCGCGTGGCCCTGTCAAGGCAGCCGTTCTCGCCCAATGGCACGTCCGCCGGCCCCGCCACGATGACCAATGGCGGCATCCAGCCCATCCTCGCGCAGCTGAATGCGCTCGTGCGCATCGAGGAGGCCGCACTCACGCCGGAAGAGAACCAGGAGTACGGCGGCTGGAAGCGCCTGGGTATGGCGCTGGGTCATTTCGCGGACATGGTCAGCCGGAACGAGCGCGACGGGTACTTCACGGTCGGTCTGCTCGCGACCTGCCCATCGATGCCCGGCCTCGTCGCCGGCCTGCAGCGATCCGGCCCGACGGCCGAGCCGCTCAGGATCGGCATGCTCTGGCTGGACGCGCACCCCGACTTCAACACGCCGGAAACCACGCGCAGCGGCTCGCTCGGCGGCATGCCCGTGGCGGTAGCGACCGGCCGCGCGCTCCAGCGCATGCGGCTCGACGCGAAGCTCGACCCGCCCATGGCGGATCCCTACGTCGTCATGGGTGGCGTCCGGCTGACCGACCCGCTCGAGCAGCATCTGCTGGACGAGTCGCGCATCGAGCAGCTCACGGTCGATGACCTGCGCACGGCGTCGCCGGCCGTCTTCACGCAGCTCGACCGGCTCAGCCGCATCAGCGACAGGATCTATGTCCACATCGACATGGACGTGCTCGACCCGCGCGAGGTCGAGGGGCATGGCAACAAGGTGCCGGGCGGCCCCTCGAGTGAAGAACTGGCGCGGCTCTTCGAGCAGATCTTCAGCCGGTACCCGAAAGCGTCAGCCATCGGCTTTGCCACGATTCCATCCAGTGATCCGGGCGGCCTCTCGATTGCCGCCGTGACTCGCATGATCCACGCGGCGGTCCGTGGCGTGCAGACCCGCGAGCGCGCGGGCCGCCGGGGCGGCGGGGCGGATCACTCGTGATCCGCGTGCGAACCGGGAGCCGCGCGTGAACGCGTTCTCTTGGGTCGACGCCTCGATCATCGGCATCTATCTGCTCGTCACGATGATCGCCGGCATCATGGTACGGAAGTATGTCGGCAAGGTCGAGCATTTCCTGGTAGCCGGCCGCGAGATGAATCTCTATCTCGGCATTGCTTCGCTGGCCGCGACCGAGTTCGGTATTGTCACCTGCATGTACACGGCGCAGGCCGGCTACCGCTTCGGCTTCGCCGGCGCCACACCCGGCATTGCGAATGCCATTGCAATGTTCGTGATTGGCTACACGGGCTTCGGCATCAAGCCGCTCCGTGATGCCGGCGTCATCACGATTCCCGAGCTCTTCGAGAAGCGATTCGGTCCGTGGATCCGCTGGGCGTCCGGCGTCGTCATTGTGCTGGGCGGTCTGCTCAACATGGGCGTGTTCCTGCGGGTCGGCGGCGAGTTCCTCATGATCGTCGCCGGCGTGGACATGGGCTATCTCGAGTTGTCGATGACGCTGCTGCTCGTGCTCGTGGCCGTCTACACGATCCTGGGCGGCATGCTCTCCGTCCTCGTCACGGACTACCTGCAGTTCATTGTCATGAGCCTGGGCCTGCTCGCCGTCACGTTCATGATTCTCGTGAATGTCGGCTGGTCCACGCTCGCCGGCACAGTCGAGAGCCGGATCGGGCCCGGCGGCTTCAATCCCTTCATTCATCCGGAACTGGGCCCGTCCTACGTCATCTTCAATCTGCTCGGCCAGTTCGCGGTCGTGCTCACGTGGCAGACGACGATCGCGCGCGTGCTCTCCGCGCGCGACACGGCGACCGGGCGCAAGATCTACACGCGCACGGCGTTCTTCTTCGTCGCACGCTTTGTCATACCCGGGCTCTGGGGCATTGCCGCGCTGGCGCTGGTCGCGCCGGAGCTCGTGGGCGCCAATGACATGCACGCAATGCCCCGGCTCCTGGCCACCATGCTGCCCGCCGGCATGCTCGGCCTGCTGATTGCCGCCATGCTCGCCGCCGACATGTCCACGGATTCCTCGTACATGCTGACCTGGGGCGGCATCATCTACAACGATATTCTTGCGCCATTCCGCAGGAAACCGCAGTCGGAGCGACGCGGCCTGCTCATCAATCGCATGATCGTCGCGTGCATTGGCGTGTTCCTGCTGTTCTACGGCTTGTGGTATCCGCTGCAGGGCGATCTCTGGAGCTACCTGCTGGTCACCGGCTCGATCTATCTGGCCAGCATGTCCGTGCTGCTGATCGCGTGCTGCTACTGGAAGCGCGCCAACAACTGGGGTGCTGCGGCCGCGATCGCCGTGGGCGCGATCATCCCGATCGCATCGCTCGTGCTCGAGCAGCTGCCGGCCACGGCGGACTTCGCCGCTGCCGTCGGCCGCAACCGCTTCGGCATTGCCGCCTATGTGGGGACGGCTGCCGCCATGGTGATCGGCTCAATGCTGAAGCCTGCACCGCGCGGAGAGGCCCATGCCTGATCACTGGCTCTGGTGGCTGCTCGTCGTCGCGTGTGTGATCTGGTACTCGACAGTCACCGTGTACGTCGCCGTTCGCGGCTTTGCCGACATCCGCGGCATGCTCGAGCGGCTGGCCCGCAATCATACCGAGCCGCAGTGAACAAGAGCGCGCGTCTCCGGATCCGGATCACGAAGACGAAGGACGGCGATGTCATATTCCATTGCGTTCGGCGTGATGGCACGGCCACGTGGCAGCGGCAGCAGGGCACGCACGCGCAGTTCTTTCCGCTG
>Ga0187892_10006518_pt1 | contig 17252 bp, 18 predicted proteins | sample MA1701073metaG_FD_139345 | JGI IMG/M metagenome (GOLD analysis project Ga0187892, IMG submission 139345) | Bio-ooze microbial communities from a basaltic lava cave in the Kipuka Kanohina Cave System on the Island of Hawaii, USA - MA170107-3 metaG ... | reverse complement strand
GGCCCCGTTGCCGAAGGTCACGCTCTGCACCCGGTCGTCATTATAGTACGCATACGTGGCCGTCATCAACGGCGCCCCCGCCGGCCCCCGGCGAAACGTCTGCACCCGGTTGGCCACGTCGTATTGCACGAACGTCTCCACCCCGTCGGGCGAGGCATGGCCACGACGCAAGCGTGGGCCATGCCACCCAGCCAGTACATGTTCTCACTTTCTCAGGATTCTATGGCCGTCTTCCAGAGGACGCGCGTCTCGTCCAAGGAATACAATGTCCCACATTCCGGGCAAGCATGCACGTCAGGAAGGCCGGACAACGAGTAGCCACAGTTATGGCATACTGAATAGCCTGCGCGACGAATCCGCGCAATCGCTAACCGCAACCAAATCCTCTGCGCAATCGCCATACTCAGTATCAATAGCACTCCCAAAGGGAATAGCCAGCGCTTGTGCAGAGCTTGTAGGCCGTACGGCAATTCAGCAACACCGAATACGTCAAGACCCACGATTGTGTGCACACCAAGGATCACTAACACTAGCGCGCTGGTCACGCGTAGGAAAATGCGCAATGGCAACGCCTCACGCCAGATTGCAATTGGAACTCCTTGAGGACAGCGACCCAACAGATTATCAATCCATCCAAATTTCATCGCACCACGTCCACTTTCCTCTTGACCGTTCCTATTTAGAACTGTCCGTAGAGGGGCACGGGGCTTACGGCGATATCGCCGTCGCGGATCGTGGTGTAGTCCGTGGGTGCGGCCGCAGCCCTTGTCCAATAGGATCCCGTTTCGCGAAACTCCCAGCGACCGCCCTCGTGCTCGATCCGCTCGAACTGCAACGCCGGTGGGACGGGTTCCAAGGGAACTCGACGAATCCGGCTCCGAGCGTCCGCCGGAATCGGCGCCGGAAGATTGACACTCCAAAAGCCCGGACCCGGCACCCGCTCGCCCTTGAGCATTTGAACCAAATGTCCCGTGATTTCCGCCACGTCCTCCCAGTTCGTCTCCACTCCTGAACGCAAGGCCTGCGACACGGCGATGGAAGGAATGTTCAAGATGGCCGCCTCGCGCGCTCCAGCCACGGTGCCTGAATAAAAAATGTCCACGCCCGAGTTGGCCCCCTGGTTGACCCCCGATACAACCAAATCGATGCGTTCCGCGATGAGATGGGCGATCGCCAATCGCACGCAGTCCGCAGGGGTGCCGTCGACGGCGAAGACCGGCCCTTGATGGTCGAGTGTAACTCGTTCGACCGAAATCGCTTGCCGCAAACTGATCCGGTGGCTGCAGGCGGAGCATTCGGTTTTCGGAGCAACAACATGGACGCGGCCCAGGCCGCGGATGGCCTTGAGGGCCGCGCGCAGTCCCGGGGCATAGTACCCGTCATCGTTGGTCAACAATATATTCATCGAAGTAAATCGCGTCCGATAGCCCGTCGGACCGCTCCACCAAATCTAGTTGCTTCCTCCTGAAACAACATCGTACATTTGCCAATAGATACCCCATCTCCGTCAACCTGCACAAGTGCGCGCAGTGTGGGACCGGGGGAAAGCTGTGTTGGGTTTGCGCGCAAGGGCAATCCGGTCAAGTGCCGATATGACGAAAGATGGACCTGCGGCTTTTCTCGCGGACCTAAAGTCCGCCTTGGTCCGCGAAATGCGTCCGAACTGCCCTGAATCCGGAGAGGGATCACATCCATGCAAGAAGCCACACCGCGGGTGCGGGGAGCACGTTTTGCACTCCTCTCTTCCGCGCCCTTAGTCCGAATTACGGCCGGAATCGGGTTGCCTACCCAAAAGACCTGGAACCTGCGCCATCCGGTTACGTTGATCGGTGCGCGTCGCCCCTCCAGTATCGTTCTCCACGATCGCGAGGTCAGTAAGGCCCACTGTGTTATTGTCAATACCGGATCCGACGTCCTCCTGAAAGACCTGCACACGCCCGCGGGGACGATGCGCGGCAAGGAACGGATCGACTTGGCTGTTCTGGAGGACGGCGACGTGGTCACGATCGGCACGACGGCCATCCAAATCGCCATCCAAATCCCGCAGAACCGTTCCGGGGATTCGGGTTGCGATCTCGAATGCGTCGATCCTAACCGACTGCCCAAACCCGTGTCCTTGAAGCTCGAACACACGGAGCGCTGCTGGAGAATCGAGGATGCCGTCACCTTGCTGGGCCGGCATGACTTGGCCGCGGTCCGAGTGGATCATGAGGCCGTTTCTTCGCGGCAAGCCATTGTCTTTCGTTTCGGGGCTTCGGTGGCGATCTTCGACCTGGTCGGTCGCGGGGGCTTGAGAATCAACGGGCACGTGTGTGGATCCGCCGTTTTGGCTCACGGTGATCGAGTCAGCCTCGGCCCGTTAGCGCTCGTCTTGGAGGCGCCTGAATGGTCGACGAAAGTGCAGGGAAACAAGGCCGGTCAAAGCTCGATGCAACGACTGGTCCTCGCCGAAAGCGAACGCGAGGCCCGGGCGCGAGCGGGGAAAGCGTTCAGTGCCAAGCCTCCGGCGTTGCCTACGCCGGGTCGAGCGAATCAGCGAATCGAGAATCGGGATCCCGATTCCAGCCAAGACCTGGTTAAGATCGCCCGCGAGCTTGCGGCCCTGCAGCAACATATCGGGACGTCGTGGGATCGGCTCAACAGTTGGGAAGCCAAGGAAGCGGCTACGTCGGTTTCTTCGGAAAAGAAGCTGAATCTGGCGACGAAAGAGGCTGCGCTCGATGCCAAGGACGCGATGCTTCGCGGACAAATGCACGAAATCAGCCGCTATCACGAACAATTGGCCGCTCGCGAGCGCGAATTGGCCGCCCAATTGGCGAAACTCCAGGCACAGCGGGACGAACTCGCCTCGATCGAGCGCGCCCATTCCAAACGCACCACGGAAATGGACCAACGATGGGAGGAGCTCAAGCGCCGAGAGCACGTGCTCGCCCAACGTTGGGCGCGGCTTTCCACGGTCACATGCCCGAACTGCGGAGAACCGATCAACACCGGGGCCGGCGGGGCAATCGAATAGGGTCGATGAGACGCGCGGTTCATGTGCGTTTTACAACGAAGCGCATCACCGGACGAGTCGGTGTCGGCCGGGCGACCTCCTTGAAACCGGCCCGGCGAAAAGCCGAGGCTAAACCGGTGTAGGCAAACGTATCGACATAGGCGCCTTTGGGGTCGATGGGGTAGCCTTCCACGACCACGGCGCCGTTTTCCGCGGCATATCGGACGGCTGCCTTTAAGAGTTTCACCGTCAATCCTTGTCCCCGAAACGCCTTGGCGATGAAAAAGCACGTCACCGTCCAAGCCGGCGAATCATCGATCTGCCGGGAAATGCGCGAACGTTCCAGCCGGGCGTAGGCCGCCCGTGGGGCTATCGCGCACTAGCCCGCCGGCTCCCTTCCGACATAAGCCAGCAAGCCGGGCACTTCGCCGGAGGCCACGATGCGTTGGAGAGATTTCTTGTTGCCAGCACCCTTGGATCGCTCGAACTCAGCCCGCGACCGGCGGAAAAACATGCACCAGCAACCCGCGCAGGCCCCGCGAGAGCCGAAGAGGCTCTCAAGATCGCCCCATCGACTCGACGTCACAGGGTAGATTCCCACTTTGGTTGCCATCGGGACCATCTCGCACGTTTATTATACTCGAAGGATAGTGATGCGGCCGTCTAAACCCGTGTTACCGTCCCGGAAAAAAAACGACGCAGACGATTCCCAGGAAGAAGAGGAGCACGATCGCCGTGGTGATGCCCCAGGGGAAACGGAAGCGGTAAAGCCGCGCTAAGTGCCTCAAATACCGAACTAGCTCCACTCCGCCGGCTTTGCTTTGACCCGCATGGCGATCGGCAAAGCGGATCGGAATCTCGGCCACGCGCTTGCAGTTGCCTTTCACCAACAGTTCAAGAGCGATCTTGTATCCGATCGGGTCCAGCCGGCTCGCTCTCTCCCAGACAGGGCGGCGCAGGGCGAAAAACCCCGACATCGGGTCGCTCACCGCCACAAGCGGTCGGGCCAGGAACTTGGCGCATCGGCTGGCCAGGCGGCGTGAAATCGGCCACGAACCCTCGATCCAGGATTTCGGATCATACCGAGTTGCCATCACAAACTCACAATCGTTCCGCCCGAGCCCCTGAAGCACGGCCGGAATCATTTCCGGCGGATGCTGCAGATCGGCATCGAGGACCAAAAAGCGGTCCGAACGTGCATGGGTGAATCCCTCCAAGACGGCACTGGCCAGGCCGCGGGCATTTCGGCGAGTAACCAGGCGTACCGGATATTCGGACTGAAGCCGCTCCACGATTTCCGCGGTTCCGTCGCGGGAGTCATCGTCCACGATGATCATCTCGGCGTCGATGTCGGCTCCGCGAGCAGCGGCGAACACACGCTCGACCAGCGGTTGGATATTCGCGGCTTCCCGGTACGTCGGCACGACGATGGACGCAGCCGGAACCCTCGAAGGCATGTATAAGATCATAGCATGAAGACACTTGCTCACAACGCGAAGGGTCGTTTGACAGGTAACTTCCGGCGAGTTACAAGGCCCCCGTCGGTCCTTGAGAGTCCAGATGGCGGGCTTTAGCGCTTCGGATGAGTGCGGCGCCTGCGAGGTTTGAATGTGATTGCCACCATCGGCGCCATCACGTTTGATTCAGTATCGGCCTTGGGCCGGTTTTGGATCTTTGTCTGGCACATGATCCGCTGGCTTTTGCCCGGTCTGGTTCAGTGGCGGATGTGGGTCCGAACCATGCCGCTCATGTACGAAGTAGGCAATCGCACGGTGCCGGTGATCACGGTTACCGGAATCTTCGTGGGTCTGGTGCTGGCCGTGCAAAGCTACGATCAGTTGCGGGCAGCGGGCTTCGAGAAGCAAATGGGCGTGCTGGTTTCGATCACTTTGGTTCAAGAATTAGGGCCGGTCCTGGCCGGTTTGATGGTGGCGGGTCGTGTGGGCGGGGCGCTGACGGCGGAATTGGGGACGATGAACGTAACCGATCAGATCAGCGCGCTCAGCGTGATCGGCATGGATCCGCTCCGGCAGCTTGTGGTACCGCGGTTCTTGGCTTGTTTGCTGCTCACGCCGGTACTGACGTTGTTTTGCGATTTCTTCGGATCGCTGGCCGGTTGGTTTGTGGCCGTCCAACTCAAGCACATCCCCTCGACGCCGTATTGGACGTACATTGCCAACGCCATCGCGAAATGGGATCTGCTGGTGGGGTTCGTCAAAAGCCTGGTCTTCGGCGGCTCGATCGCCCTGATTGCCTGCTACAAAGGCTTTTACTGCCGACCCGGCGCCGAGGGTGTCGGGCGAGCCTGCACCGAGTCCTTCGTGGTCAGCTTTCTGGTCATTCTCATGACCGATTTCTTCATTGGGACGTTCATGTCGGGTTTGTACAAGGGGATATACGGGTTCAAGGCGATCATCTGAGGATCGATCTTACAGCCATGGGCGCCAGTCTGACCCCAATTGCCCGTAACGCCATCATCCGGCTTGTGGATATCCACAAGCGCTTCGACGGTTTCGTGGTGCTGGACGGCGTGAACCTCTCCCTGATCGAAGGTCAGACCACGGTGATCATCGGGGAGTCGGGTTGCGGGAAGAGCGTGCTTCTGAAGCACATCGTGCGCTTGCTGCGTCCCGACCGGGGGGAAGTATATTATCGTGACCGGCGGATTGACAACCTGCCGGAACGAGAACTGGCCAAGATTCGTCCACGGATGGGATTTTTGTTTCAATTGAATGCCCTTTTCGATTCGCTGAGCGTGGGAAACAACGTAGCCTATCCGCTGCGTGAGCACACGCGTCTGAAGAGAACGGAAATCGACGAAATCGTTCGGCACAAACTGGCCATGGTCGGTTTGGACGGTATGCAGTCGAAGTGGCCGGCGGAGTTGTCCGGGGGGCAGAAAAAACGAGTCGCACTGGCCCGGGCGATCGCCTCTGACCCGGAAGTGATCCTGTACGATGAACCAACGACTGGCCTGGATCCTCCCCGGTCGGACGTGATCAATGAACTGATCTTGAAACTTCAACGAGAGCTGCACGTAACCAGCGTAGTGGTCACTCATGACATGGTCAGCGCCCGAAAGGTAGCCGACCGGGTTGTCATGCTCCACGGAGGCAAACTTATTTTCGATGGAACGCCGGATTCGGTGATGAGCAGCGACGATCCGCGAATTCAGTGCTTTGTCGATGGCCGCTGCTCCGCGGAGGTCTTGCAGGCGCTGCAGGGGGCCGGGGCGACGTGAGAGACGTGACTCGCAATTTCATGGTGGGGCTTTTTGTTTTCGCCGGACTTACCATCCTGGCCGTGCTCATGGTGTGGTTCGGCGAAACACCGAGCTGGCTTCAGCGCGGCGAATGGACGTTGCGCGTCGTGGGTGTTCGCGAAATCCGCGGGATCGGTGAGGGAAGCCCCGTGCACCTCAACGGCGTAGAGGTCGGCCGCGTGGCAGGCTTGAGTTTTGAGGATCGCGATCGGCCTGGGCGCGGAGTGGTCATTTCGCTTCGCCTAAGACAGGGCTACGCGGTGCCCCACGGCTCGATCGCGAAAGTCTACGGGGCCACGTTGGGGATCGGCACCGGACGCATTCAGATCATCATTCCCGCCCAGGATACTTGGCCGCTTGACAAGGACGGGCTCGCGGTGATTTCGGGAGAAATGGCCAGCATGCTCGGCGAGGTCATCACCGAGGATTTCACCAATTCCGTCAAGCGGACGTTTGATCATATCGGGAATCTCGCGGCGGCGGCCACGCCGGTGGCGGAGAATCTGGCCAGATTGATGGAGCCACGACCGGCCGGGGCGGTCGATGAACACGGCGGGAGCGAAAAAGACGTTCCGCCCAACCTGTCGACGGCCGTGGAGCGGTTTGACGAGCTGTTGGCTAATCTCAACGCGGTGGTCGGCGACGCCAACGTCCACGGCGACGTCAAGGCCGTTGCCGGCCATCTACGGAGCGCTTCGGAGGAGCTGAGGCAGACGGTAGACCTGTGGAAAAGCGAAAGTCAGCGAATATCCGACAACGTCAACGTTGGCATCGACCGCACGGAGGAGAGCCTTCAGGCGGTGCTCCAAAAGCTCGCCAACGTCGCGGATAAACTGGACGCCTCGGCCAAGAGCCTCAACACCATCACCACCCACGTCGCGGAGGGAAAGGGCACGCTCGGTCTGGTCGTTCGCGATCCGCGGCTGTACGAGGCGGCGGCCCTGAGCTTCGATCGGCTCAGCGAATTCTTGGCCACCCTCAACCGAATCGCCGGCAAGATCGAGCAGGACGGCTACATCACCGTCGGGCAGAAAACGGCCGTGGGAACCTTCACCAAGGACTTCCCGGTCGGGGCAAAGACCGCCGCCGACAAGTAGCGAAGGGCGCCGATCCCAAGAACTCATGATCTAATTTTAGTCTAAAATCGGCGAGTAGATCTGTCGGGTGTCGGCTGAAATCGTTCACGTGAGCTTCCTCGCCCATGGCCGTGTTCCTCACCTGCGTTCATCCGGATCGATTTTCAAGAGCGGCGTCCGGCCCGCGCCTACTTCAGATTCTCCGGATTCAGCCGCTTCAAGTCGTCCACGACGAACTGGCCGTCTTTGCGCACGAGGACGCCATCGAAGTGGATTTCGCCGCCGCCGAAGTCTGGGCGTTGGATGCAGACGATGTCCCAATGGACGCTGCTGCGGTTGCCGTTGTCGGCTTCGGCGTAAGCTTGCCCCGGCGTGAAGTGAAACGAGCCGGCGATTTTTTCGTCGAACAAAATGTCCAGCATCGGCTCGGTCACGTAGGGGTTAAAGCCGATGGCGAACTCGCCGATGTAGCGGGCGCCCTCGTCGGTATCGAGCATCTTGTTGAGGTGATCGGTGTTGGTGCTGGTGGCCTTGGCGATCTTGCCCTCCTTGAACTCGAAGCGCACGTTGTCGTGGACCACGCCCTGGTAGATCGTGCGCGCGTTGTATTGGACCACGCCGTTGACGCTTGTCTTCACCGGAGCAGTGAACACCTCGCCGTCGGGGATGTTGAGCTTGCCGTCGCAGGGGATGGCCGGGATGCCCTTGATCGAAAACGTCAAATCGGTGCCCGGGCCTTTGATGTGCACCTTGTCAGTTCGCTCCATGCGCTTTTTGAGCGGCTGCATGGCAACGGCCATACGGGCATAGTCCATGGTGCAGACGTCGAAGTAGAACTTCTCGAAAGCCTCGGTGCTCTTGTTGGCCTGCTGGGCCATGGCCGAGCTCGGCCAGCGGAGCACGACCCACCGCGTCTTGAGCACGCGAATCTCTTGATGTACGCGCTTCCAGACTGTGTTCTGGTAGAGCTTGTAGCGATCGGTGGGCACGTCGGGAGAGCTCGGCGATGTTGTCGCTGCCCCGCAGCCCGATGTAGGCCTGCACGCGGCTCATGCGGTAGGCCTCGGTCTCGGCGATGAGATCGAGCTGGCTCTGCGAGGCGTTGACCAGCAGCGACCGCAGCACCTTGTTGCTCTTGAGCGTGACCAGGGGCTCGCCTCCGGCTTGTCGAGCCGCGCGGATCAATTCACTGGTCATGTCGTGCGGCGCGTCGATGACCTCGATGAGAACTTTCTCTCCCGGTTTCAGCGCCGTGGAATAATTGACCAGAACGCCGGCCAGCTTGGACATTCGTGGATCGATCATATTCCTACCATAGCTTAAAACTCCCTTCGTTCAACCGCAGGAGCCCTGAGCTGGGATCCCCAGCACGACACCGGCTCACAGATTCGCTCGTCCTACTACGCCATAGAAGCGATTGCCGTCGGAAACCAACTTCGATGAGCAGAAATGACATGCAGTGGCACCCACCCTGGCCGGTCAGAGTCCCATTCCAACCTCGACACTTCATGGAGATTGGGCACTAGGAAGTCCCTGCCATGCGAGGTTAAGTTGCCCTTCGTCGTCGCCCTGCCTGGGTTTTAGGCTGCCATCGAGCGATCCTATGCTAATAACCGTGCGCGATCAGGCGCCATCCCGAGCCGCGCGCTTGAAGCCCGCGCGATGTTCCCCTAGGCCTAGGCGGTGGGCACGGTCAACTTAGCGGCTTCGCGGCTGATAGGCCAGGATGCGAGCGTCGTCGGCCACCAGCAAAACCTCCGTGTCGACGACGGCGCCGGGAATCACGACAAAAGAGCCGGCGCCGTCGCCATTCTCAAGCACTTCCTCATATACGAGCGATTCGGAATCTCCTGAAGCCGAGGGCTCAAAGACCCGGATAATTGTGCGAATCACCTCATAGTCGGCGGAACCAAAACCAAATGCACAACACTCGACCCGGGCTGAGTTCGCGAACTCGACGCGCAAATTAGCCTGGTCCGCTTGGAAACGCACTGCTGCCAGGGCCGGCATTTCTTGAAAGCAGTCCGTCTCCGCACGGCCTGGATCAAGATACGCGAGGTCTTGATCTGGAAAGAACTGCGTTTCCGTGGACTCACCGTTCTCGTAGGCCACGAGGGCGAACCCACCGACACCCCGAAGGACGATCTCCGGGCCCGGCAACGCCTGCGTGTCCGCCAAACACAGGGAGCGGTAGCCGTATGAGGCAGGGCCAACTCGCGGCTCGTCGAACCAAACGGATTTTTCGAAGTCGATCGTGTTCGTCACCAGCCCCGGATTTGGAGGCGGGCAGACGCCTTCGCAGGTGACGTCGGGAGTGATGCGGTCGAACAATTCAAACAGCTCGACCAAACCACACCCACCGATGAAGGCAACAATAATCACAAGCCCTCGGCAGACCAGACGCCGGCCCAACGCCGGTCGTTGCGGCACGTGGAGTTCTCTTGGGTTCCTCTCTTGTGATTTGATCATCCCAGGGAGCATACCATGAAGCGGTCAAACCGCCAAGACCTCGAAACGAAGGCAAGGGCAACCGTGCGCGGGCACGGCCTCGAGTTAATCCTACGAAGCGAACAGCGACGCGGCGGCGTCTGTGACGAAGACTAGTGGTCAGCCATGCGCCGCTTTTTCGCGGAGGGATTTGGGAATGCGAAGCGCCGGCGAGACCGATGGCTGAACCATCCGCGGCGGTGGACTCGTCGAGGGCGCGGAATGGGGCTCCGATGGCTTTTCGTTTTGTCTTGCCGGCTCGAAGGGCATGCGGTTCAGCACCTGCCGGTCCTGCCGGCGCCAGTGGTCGATGATCGTATCCACGTCGTATTCCGGCATGCCGAAGCTCCAGAGCTTGAAAAAGTCGACGTTGCCGCTCATCGGCGGCGGCTTGGGCATGTCCACCAGCGTGCGCATGGGCATGATCACGCTGTCGCCGATGACGAAGGCCTCGCCCGGGCGCAGGTTAGGCAACATCTGAATGACCCCGGTGAAATGATCCCCCACCACCTTCGAAATGTAATGCTGGTCCTCGGGATTGCTCAGCCGCATGACCACGAAGCTGTTGCATTGGGCCAGCACGGTCTCGGAAAGCTCGGACGGCCGCTGCGAAATGACCATGGCGCTGACGCCGTATTTACGGCCTTCCTTGGCCACTCGCTCCACCGCCTTTTGGGCGAAGTCCCGCCCGTGACTGACCCGCGGGATGTAATTATGCGCCTCTTCGTAGGCCATGAGAATCGGATGACGCTGCTTCGGCGGCGTCCAGAAGTTCAGGTCAAACAGCAAGCGCGTGAGGACGGCAACGGCCACGTCGACAATTTCGTAGGGCATGCCTGAAAGGTCGATGATGGTGAGGTTGCTTCGCGGTTGCACCCGGCCGGTCAGCAGCTTGATCAAGTGATTCATCAGGCTCGAGGTCCGCTCCGGCAAAGTGTCTTTGGCCAGATGATCCCGGAAAAACGGGGATTTCAGTCCATGCTCGATGGGGCGCAGCATGAACTCGTAGCGCCGATCGTTGTACTTCATGTCGATCTGGTCGATGAGTCCCAGCAGCTTCCCGAAGTACAGCGGGTGCGGTGTCTCGCCCTCCGGGTTCCCGCGGTTGAATTGGCAACGCTGCGAGCGCATCAACATTTGTTGCTCGGCCGGAGCCAGCGAGCGGGCGGCCAACTGGCTGAAGGCCAGATGATCGTCGTTAAGCACGTATCGTGCGTCGTTAAGGTTCTCGGCGTAGGTCTTAAACTTCTCCAGCGAGAAGTAGATCGGCGTATCCAACGTCAGCGACTTGGTCAGATCCAGTTGCTTGGCCGCTTCCTGTTTGTATTCAATCAAGGCCGTTCGCAGGAACGAAATCTGCGTGCTGACATTGAGGGGGTTGGAGCGGTCGACGAACAGAGACTCCAGTTCCTCGTACTTCAGCAGCCAATAGGGCAATACCAGGTCCTCGACGCCGAGGTAGGTGACGTTGGCGCTGAGTTGCCCCTCGTCGTCGCTGAACGCCGCCCGATATTCGCCGTGCATGTCAAAGAGCACGATCTGCGATTGGCTGAGGTCGAGAACCTCTTGGAGGACCTTGGCCGTCGTGCAGCTTTTGCCGCTTCCGCTGTTGCCCACGAGTGCCACGTGCTTGGCGAGAAGCTCCGAGCCCAGGACCTTGATCTCGAAGTCCCGGTTGAGGGCAAATCGGCCGAGCGTGAAGCTCTGCGGGTGCATGGAACCGCTGAGGAGTTGATCGAAGCTGCCGAAGATGGCCTCGAAGTCGCTGTGCACGGCCACCCACACGTCGTCGCCGACGATGGGGTATTCGTTCACTCCGCGGACAAAACGGCGAGCCTTGATCTCGCCCACTAGCTGAACACGCATGATCAGTTGCGGCTCAACATCGACGACCGTGACCTCCTGGCGGCCGACGCCGATCACAAAGCCCACCAGCGTGCGGTCATCCATCGGGATGGTCACATAACCTCCGACTTGCCCGACGCGGTAGCTGCGTTCCTCATGCACGAGGTTGAGATCCCGGACGGTGAGGACCACGTCGACGCGACCGTTTTCGACCCGAATCACGTTGCCGATTTTCAGAGGATTCATAATCTCGCCTTGGAAATTACGGCCCTGGCCTCCAAGCAGGCGGGAAGAAGCCCGGCCGTGGTTCATTAATTGTGAGATATCGGCTAGCGTTTAGCGGTGCGGTATCGGTCCCCAGATGCATTTTCGCAAACAATGCAGATTGATCACCGCCCGATAAACGAACGGCCTCGGTGGCAGCACGTTCCAGGATCGATCAACGACGGGTTCAACTCGAGGGGGTGCGACAACGTCCGGGTCCCGCACGCCGCGATGTATCAAGAAGAGACTACAAAGGACTCGACCGTTTTGGCGAATCTGGATATGAAGTTCGTTGATTTCAGCGGGAGCGCCACGGACTTCGCCCTGCTGAAGGGGTCTCCGGGGTGGTCTTAGAAAGAAAACGCGACAGGGCGACGATGGACAAAACCGGCTTGGAAATCACCAGGGGACCGCAATTCCGTGACCCTGGCGGGAGCGCCTCGGCCCTTCGGGCTGGGCTGGTGCTGCTGGGCATTTCCGTCGTCCTGCTCATCTTGGGCATTCTATCGACCCTGCGTCCAGCTCCATCGGCGCCACATGGCGACGTCATTGATGCGCCATCGATTGGGGCGGTCGGGCCATTTGCCGGATTGTTGCTTTGCATCGCGGTTTTTCCGCTGATTCCCCGCGTCGCCCATTGGTGGGAACACAACCGCAATAAGCTCCTGCTGTCAGCGGTCTTCGCCGCTGCCACGCTTGCCGATTACCTGATCTCCTTCGGCACGGGCAAGGTGGCGGACGTTCTGCAACATTCCGTGCTTGACGAATACATCCCTTTTATCACCCTGCTTCTGGCCCTCTACGTCATCAGCGGGGGCATTGCCCTCACGGGCGATCTAGCCGCCCATCCGACGACCAATACGGCGTTCTTAGCCGTGGGGTCTCTCCTCGCCAGTTTTGTAGGCACCACGGGAGCCAGTATCTTGCTGATCCGCCCCCTCCTACAGACCAACGCGGAGCGGAAATACAAGACCCATACGGTCATCTTTTTTATTTTTCTGGTGAGCAACATCGGCGGCTCCTTGTTGCCCATTGGCGATCCGCCGTTGTTCCTGGGCTACCTGAAAGGCGTTCCCTTCCTTTGGACCCTCAGCTTGTGGCCGATGTGGCTGGTCTCCATGACGGCGCTATTGGTTTTGTACTTCGTCTGGGATTCGCGCGTGTATCGAAAGGAAGCGCCGAGGGATATCTTCTGGGATGAAACACAGCGGACGCCGCTATCCTTGTCGGGTCAATTGAATCTACTGTGGCTTCTGGGTGTCATCCTGTGCGCGGGCTTGGTTCAGCCGGGGCGTCCCTTTCCACTGCTTGGCTTCGAGGTATTCCCGCATTTGCGGGAAATCCTCATGCTCGCCCTGGCCGCGCTGTCGCTGGGACTCACGCCGCCTCAAGCCCGCGAGGCCAATCAGTTCAATTACCATGCCATCATCGAGGTAGCCGTGCTGTTTGTCGGCATCTTCATCTGCATGCAGGCGCCCATTGAGATCCTGCGGGCCGCCGAAAGGCTGGGCTACGTGCTCAATTCACCGGCGAGATTCTTCTGGGCGACAGGGGTCTTGTCATCTTTCTTAGACAACGCCCCGACGTATGCCATCTTTCTGGAAACCGCCTCGAAAGTCACGCCCGCCACGGCCCCGAATGCCATTGGCCTATTGAGCGGCGGCCGCGTAGCGCCTGACTTGCTAACCGCCATCTCCCTCGGGGCGGTCTTCATGGGGGCCAGTACCTACATCGGCAACGGCCCGAACTTCATGGTCAAGAGCGTAGCCGAGCAAAGCGGCGTCCGCATGCCCAGCTTTTTCGGCTATATGTTGTACAGCGCAGGAATCCTGCTACCATTGTTTGGGTTCGTGACCGTACTGTTTCTTCGTTGAGACAGTTCGCGATGGTTCGTAATGCGGAATTGGCCGTAATCTATGAACAGGGGGTGCTTCGACCGGACCGAGACCTCGGCCTGCCGAACCAAACGCGTCTGGTGATAACGATTCAACGTGTTGAAGCCAATCCGGAGTCTGAGCGCATGGCCGAGAGAGATTGCACGAGACTAAGTCGAGGGGGGCTACATCCAGCTAGGTGGTTGGCACCCAAACCGCGAGCAGCTTCATGAACCCGTTCACCTCCGTGGCAGGAATTGAGTAACAGAGGGTGTATGCTGATTCGTTTTACCTGTCCGGCCTGCAAGGGGTCGCATTCCTTTGACATGCCGGAGACCACGATTCATATGACCTGCTCGCGGACGCACAAGGTGATTCAAGTGCGCGTGACCGCGGGTGGCGACGTGCGCTCCAACGTCGTCGAGGAGGGCGGCAAGGCCGCCGGCGCCTCTTCCGATGAGGAATAGACCGGCGCTACGCTTTTAGTAAACAAAAGCGGCGCAGTGGAGGCCGAGGTCGCCCACCGCGCCGCAGCTTCCTTCCCGGGAAGGCACGAGTTTCGTTTCTTTCGCCTTCGCGGGCCGGACGCCTATTAAGAAAACCTCACTTCCGCACCGCAGGGTCATGCCCAAGCCTGCCGACGGCAGGCGCGGGCATGTTTTGCCCCACACCCAAGCAGCTACTTCAGCAGCTACTTCAGCAGCTACTTCTTGGGCGAAGAAATCGGCGCCGCCTGCCCGGGCGCCGGTTCCGCCGGCTCCGTGCCGGCCGTGCCCTCCGCACCGCCAAAGCCCATCGTGTCCAGGACGCTACCGTCCGGCTCCACGACCCCGTCGTCGAAGAAAATCGGGTCGCCGGGAACCGGCAGAGGCTCGATCGGATACTGCTTGCCGTAGAAAAGCTCAAACGGCGCCGACGCTACGTCGTTCACCGGCGCCGCCCGGACGCCCAGGTTCGACACGGCGTAAACGTTTTCGTCGATGAACACACCGCGAGTGAACGACGTCCAACTGTAATAGCCCGGCTGTTCGAAACGCGTGTCGATCCGGCCCAGCTCCACGAAGCCGCCTTCCACCGAAACCCGATAGACGAGCAACCCTTCAAACGGCTGCGGAGGTGACGGCTCGCCGACTGCGATCCCCGTGTCAGAGCTGCCTGCGCTGCCTGAGCTGCCTGAACCACCTTCGCCGGCCGGCTCCTCTTCCGGTCTGTCGATATCGCCACCCGTCGCCGGATCGCGGACATCGGTCGGAAGCGGCTCGGCCGGTCGGAAATACTCATACCGCGGATAGATGTTGACCGGCAGAGCCAGGAGTCCCGCATCGGCAAAATAGGTCAGAGCCTTCGGATCGTACAGGGCCTCCGACCAAGCACCGCCTTCCTGCTCGCCACCGCCGAGCACGACGTTGTGCGTGCGCACGGGATTGGCGAAATGAGTCACATCGAAGATCGACAGTTGAACGCCCCAACTCCGCGATTGATCCTCTGATATGTATTGCCCGACGGCAAGCAGATGATTGTCATCCATCGGCACCATGAAGGTCGAGAAGCCCGGCACTTCCAACTCGCCCACGATCCGCGGATTCCTCGGGTCGCTCAAATCCAGGGTAAACAGAGGATCGATCCGCTCAAAGGTTACGACGAATCCGCGTTCGCCCACGAACCGAGCTGATTGGATCGTCTCGCGCGGGGCGAAGTTCTCCAAACGACCGATCGTCTGCAATGTTCCACTCTCGTCGGCCAGGCAAAAGACGTTGTTGTTGGCCGAGGTGAGCTGCCCGTCGTGCGAAAAGACCGGGTCAACGGTCGTGGCCACGCGAAGCACCCCGTTGTATTCACCCAGGGAGTACTGATTCAGAATTCGCCCGGGCACGCTTCCAGCCGCCACCGGTGTCGCTCGGCCATCCGAATAGGCCAGCTTGTATAGCTTCGTTGAAGTTCGCATGTTGCCGGCGAAGTCGTAATCAGTATTGGTCAGGTAAAGAGCCCCGAGCGACGAATAGATCAGCCCCGGTTCGGCCAGGACGCCCGTGGCCCGCAGCGACGAGTTGTTAACCACGTCCAGACTCGTCACGGCCACGACCCCGAATCCGTCGGGTTCCACGGGATGATAGACATCCGCCCAAGTCAGCAAGTCCCCGCTGGTCACGTTGCCGGCGGCGTCGGTTTGTTCGTAGCGCGGCAGCACAGTTGTCGTGTCGACCTCGCCCGCGTCGAATTGCGGACGGCCCAGCAGCGGCATCACGTCGAAGTAGTAGTTTTGATAGTTGGCCAGAACCAAGTGCAGCACGCCGGCGATCATTCGGCTTGAAGCCGACGAACCGTCCAGTTTGGTCTTGGAAACCAGCCGCGGGTTGGCCGTATCGGAGGTGTCAACGACTGTCACAATCACCCGCGGCCGTTCGTAACTGTACGGCGGAAGAATCGAATCCATCGGGAGCGGGTCGATTACGACGACGGCATCGTCCTTGCCTGGGTCGGCATCGACGGCGACGTCGCCTTCGCTCTCAACCTCAACTCCAACTTCGGCATCGCCCTCAACAGATGGAGCCGTTTGCGCCGCGCCGCTCTCCGAACTTCCGCCCCCACCCTCGGCTGCGGGCGGGAGAGCGATGGCCGGTTCGCTCAGGTACACGATGTTGCCATAGGTCGCAGTCACCGCAACGACCTTGCCGTCGTGCAGGTAAATCTCGCGCCCATAGCCTTCGAGGGCAAACTCGCCAACGACGGCGATCTGCTCTGGCGGCGAAGCCCGGACGATCCGCAGGGTGCTGCCGGCCTCGGTGGTATCGTCGATGACGTATAGGTACGTGCCGTCGGTCTTCACCACGTCAGCCTCATCGACCCCGGATTCTTGAATCGTGGTCTGCGAGTATCCACTCGAGGTCCCATCCGCATTGATCGCCTCGTCCCCCCCTGCGGCGCCTGCTGAACCGGGAACCGCCGGCGTGGGAGCGGCACCATCGGCATCGGCGCTCGGAGCGCTTTCCAATCCGTCGCGATTAAAGAGCACCTGGGTATCGGACATAACGCCGTTTCGCGCGGTGAGTTCCGTGCGCACGTAGTCACGAAATTCCTGCTCCGAGGTAAATGCCTTCAGCGACGTCGTGTCCGTGGTTCCATCGGGAGGTGGTTCCGAGACCAGGTCGCAGCCGGCAACGAATGAAATCGCCAAAAACCATCCTGTTCTAACCCATTTCATGGTTGAATCTCCTTTACTTTGGTCAGCGCGGCCGTATCAACAAAAAACGCCGGAAAGCAAGCCTGCGCTGTCAACCTATCGAAGTATCGGGTCCACGAATGACCGGTCAAGTAAGCCAAACAGCCCGGGTGCATGACCGTCCTTGCAGACGGTGAAAAACAAGGCGTATCCGTCTCTCGGAACCGGCCGGTCCCGGAAACTGACTCGGTTTTTGCTGCCAAAAACGCGGTTTTCGCGCGCAACGACG
>Ga0187892_10006517_pt1 | contig 17254 bp, 13 predicted proteins | sample MA1701073metaG_FD_139345 | JGI IMG/M metagenome (GOLD analysis project Ga0187892, IMG submission 139345) | Bio-ooze microbial communities from a basaltic lava cave in the Kipuka Kanohina Cave System on the Island of Hawaii, USA - MA170107-3 metaG ... | reverse complement strand
CTCCTTCATCGTGTGGCTCTCTCATCCACAACACCCTGCCGGTTTGACCGGCGCACTGGTGCATCAGTTTGATTCGTGCGAACCGGGCTCACATCAACCAAATTGTAATTCGGCAGCGGGGTCGGCGTCGGAATCGGTATCGGAATCGAGGGCAACGACATGAATTTCGATTCCGATGCCGATACCGACCGCCGACCCCGTGGGAATAGGAGGGGTGACGTCGGGCGACAAACCGGCCCACTGCAAGAATCAAAGTGATGCACTACCGCCGGCCGCCACAGGTTTGGTTTGAAGGAGCCCACGTGGTACACGCCTGTTCGGTAGACGCACATGAACGGGAGCCTGCGCATCGCATTGATCGTCCTCTGCGCCATGGGTCTGACCGCCTGTGCCACGACGAAGGTGACGACGGCGTGGCGCGCCCCAGGTGAAGGCCCGGTGGCCTTCACCGACGTGCTCGCGTTGGCAATCAGCGACGACCAAGCCTTGCGTCGCGTTGCCGAGGAGGAGATCTGCCGGCAGGTTGCCCCCGTCGAGTGCACACCGGCTTTCTCCATCATCCCCGAAGGCGAGACGCTCAATATCGAGCAGGCCAAAGCCAAGGTGAAGGCCGAAGGTTTCGATGGCGCCACCGTGTTCCGCGTGATCGGCGAAAAGGAGCGGGTCACGTACGTGCCCCCAACCTATGGGCCGACATTTTGGGGCTACTACGGCCGGGCCTGGCCCGCCACGTACAGCCCTGGCTACCAGCGCACCGACAAGTTGGTGCGCGTTGAAACGAGTGTCTACTCCGTGCAGAGCGACAAGCTCATCTGGGTCGGCACCACCGAGACCATGAACCCGAAATCGGTACCCGATCTCGTCGACGACGTCGCCAAGGCCGTGGCCGCTGACATGCGCAAGCACGGCTTGCTCGCCGCACGCAGTTGAGCATGGCGCAGCGTCGACCGGCGCCGATTGTAGCCGCACTCGTCCTCGTGACGCTGTTCGCGGCTCCGGTTCACGCACGTTGGCGGCTCGATCTGGAGGGCGGCGCCGCGATTCCGGTTGCTCGGGTCAATCTGGGGAACACCGCCCAAACGGATACGGCGGTATCCACCGGCGGTTCGTATGCGATCGGCGGTGGGTATGGCATCGGCGACTGGTTCGAGGCCACCGCACAGTTTCAGCAAAGCTTGATGGGCCTGTTCGTCATCTTCGGGAACTCCCTCGATCTGTACTCCTTCACCGCCGGCGGGCGCGCCTACCTCCTGCCGCCGGGACGGTTTCGTCCCTGGCTGGTGACGCAGATTGGCTGGTACCGCACCGACGCCACCGCCAGCTTCTTCGGCGGACAGATAACGCAAACCGCCGACAGCTTCGGCATCAACGCGGGTGCCGGTTTCGATATCACCGTGACCGAGCGCGTCTCCCTCGGCCTCGACGTGCGCTATCACAACGCCTTTCAGGCACTCGACGGATTTGAAGCCGTCACCACGATGTTCAACGTCGGGCTGCACTTCGGCGAGTGAAACAGCTTCCACCGGCTCGTCGACAGATCTGCGCGTTGCCGAGCCCCAGTCAACTCGTCGTGCGGTTCGTGCTACAGCCTCGATGAATGCTCCCGGGCGACGCCGCACAACCGACGGACTCTGACGGACCCGTTCGACACGGAACGATCGCCGGCCCCGGGGCCGTCTGTCACGTCGTTGTCGTTCCGGCGATTGGCGAGGGTGGCGTGCTCGACTATGCCGTACCCGAGCAGCTCCAGGGCGTCATCCGACCCGGCATGCGTGTGCTGATCCCGCTGGGCGGCCGCCGTAGTCTCGGGGTGGTGGTTGGGCTGGCATCGAGCTCGTCGCAGCCGCGCCTGAAGCCATTGCTCACCGCGGTCGACCGCGAGCCGCTGCTCGGATCGCAGCTGCTCGAGCTGTGCCACTGGATGGCGGACTACTACCTGTGCTCGGTCGGCGAGGCGATCTCCGCCGCGCTCCCGGGAACGTTGCACGTCAGGCTCGAGCGGGTCGTCCATCTGGTTGCGTCGGCGCCCCCCGATCAACCGGCACGTTCCGAAAACGAGCTCCTCTTGCTCGCCCGGCTGGCCACGGAGGGTCCGCAGTCGACGCGCGCCATCGCGCAACGCTTCGGCTCACGCGCGCCGCACCTGCTCGCACGGTTGCGGCGCGCCGGCATCATCCGTATCGAGGAACGCTTGAGTGGCGGCGCCGACCGTACCAAGCGGGAGCGCTACTATCGCGCGGCCTGCGATCCGGAATCGGAGATCGCGCGCACGTGTCGGACCAAACGCCCAGCGCAACACGTCCTGTATGCGTATCTCGCCCAGCATCCGCTCGGTCGAGCCCGGGCTGCCGAGGTGCACGTCACTTTCCCCAACGCGGGCGCCAAGCTGCGTGCGCTGGTCGCCGCCGGACTGGTCGCCGTCGTCGAAGAGGACGTGTACCGCACGGTGCTCACCGAGACGGCGCAACCGGACCGCGTCGTGGCGCTCACCGCCGCGCAGCGCGCTGCGGTCGACGCGGTCGCGGCTGGAATGCGCGATGGATTCGCCGCCCAGCTGCTGTGGGGCGTTACCGGCAGCGGTAAGACAGAAGTGTATTTGCAGAGCATCGCAGCGTGCCTGGCGGCAGAACGCACGGCGCTCGTGCTGGTGCCTGAGATTTCGCTGACCCATCAACTCGTCGACCGGGTTCGGGCTCGGTTCGGTGATCGTGTCGCCGTGCTGCACAGTGGTCTGAGCGATGGGGAGCGGTGGGATGAATGGCACCGGATTGCGCGCGGCGAGGTGGCCATTGCCGTCGGCGCGCGCTCCGCGGTGTTCGCCCCCCTCCGGAAACTGGGCTTGATCGTCATCGACGAGGAGCACGACGCCGCCTACAAACAGGAAGATGGTATCCGCTACAACGGGCGCGACCTGGCGGTGGTGCGAGCGCGTTTGGCTGACTGCCCGGTGCTGCTGGGCTCAGCGACGCCGGCAATGGAGACGTTTCTGAACGGCAGTAGCGGCCGCTATCGCGTCCTGCGACTTCCCGAACGCGTCGAGGCGCGGCCCCTGCCAGTCGTCGAGATCGTCGACTTACGCAAGGCGTCGACGGTCGGGCGCTCGCTCTACATCTCGCCGCAGCTCGCCGCGGCGCTGAAGGCCAACCTCGCAGTGCACGGTCAAAGCCTGGTCTTTCTCAACCGGCGTGGCTTCGCGAACTTCTTGCAGTGCCATCAGTGCGGGCAGGCGTTCACCTGCCCGAACTGCAGCGTGACGTTGACGTGGCATCGGCGTTGGCAGGCGCTGCGCTGTCACCATTGCGATCATACGATCCCGCCTCCTCCGGCATGCCCCTCCTGCGGCGGCTTGGCGCTTGGCGCCTGGGGTGCCGGCACCGAGCAGGTAGAGGCGGCCCTGCGGAAGCTGATTCCCGGCGCACGGATCGGACGCATGGACCGAGACACCACCAGCCGCAAGGGTGCGCAACGCCAGATCCTCGGTGCCTGGGAACGGCGCGAGTACGACATCCTGGTGGGCACGCAAATGATCACCAAAGGTCACGACATCCCGGGCGTCACACTCGTCGGGGTCTTGCTCGCCGATATGTCCCTCAACTTTCCCGACTTCCGCGCCGCCGAACGCACCTTCCAACTCCTCACCCAAGTGGCGGGCCGCGCGGGACGTGGGGACCGCCCCGGGCGCGTCATCGTCCAGACGCTGCAGCCGACCCATTTCAGCCTGCAGTATGCCGCGCATCACGATTACAACGGCTTCGCCGATGCCGAGCTCGCCAATCGCCGCGAGTCCGGATACCCGCCGTTCGCGCGGCTCGTCCTCTTCCGCTGTGAGGGTGAGGATGGTGCGGCGACCGAACGAATTGCCCGGGCGGTAGCCGCCGCCGCCCAGCAAGGTGCGCCGAGCGCAGTGCGAGTGCTCGGTCCGACGCCGGCACCGATCGAGCGCTTGCGCCGGCGCTTTCGCTGGCAGTTGCTGGTCCGCGGCCAAAGCAGTCACGCCGTGCGCCAGGCCGCGGCACAAGCCCGTCAAGCCGTGCGCCGGGCGGCGCGGACCGCGAACGTGCGGCTGATCGTCGACGTCGATCCGTACGACATGCTCTAGACGACGCATCGTTCGCCGAACATTTCGGACGGATGACCCGCCCCGTCCCGGTCCCCGGTCCCCAGTCCCCGGTCCCCGGTTTCCTCCGCAGTCGACGATCGAGCACGTCACGCGCCTTTCACGAGCCGATCTGATACACGCCTTGCCGAGGGAGGGACGACGTTCATGTCGAAGGTCAGCAGCAAGGACGCGGATCACAAACCGGCGGAAACGAAATACGCGCACGACGTGAGCGGCACTCTCCTGGGCCGCCGCCGCTTGCTGGTGGCCGCTTCGGTTGCCGGGGCTGGCCTCTTGGCCGGTCTGCGTGGCAACGCGGCGCATGCCGCCGCACTGACCAAAGAACAGCGCGACCGCATGAGCCCCGACCAGATCCTGGCGGCGATGAAGCGCGGCAACGAGCGTTTTCGGCGCGGCCAGGGAGTGGCGGCCCCCTACCTCGCCCAGCAGCGCGCCAGCGCCAAGGGCCAATATCCCGCCGCCGTCATCCTTAGCTGCATCGACTCGCGCGCTCCGGCCGAGCTGATCATGGATCTCGGTATCGCCGACATCTTCAACGCCCGCGTCGCCGGCAACATCGCCAACGACGACATTCTCGGCAGCATGGAGTTCGCGTGTCAGCTCGCGGGCGCCAAGGTCGTGTTGGTCATGGGGCACACGGCCTGTGGGGCCATCAAGGGTGCCATCGACAATGCCGAGCTCGGGAACTTGACCGGGCTGCTCGCCAAGATCAAGCCGGCGGTGCAGGCCACAGCGTACACTGGGGAACGGACTGCCAAGAACTACGATTTCGTGGATGCCGTGGCGCGCACCAACGTCGAGCTCACCTTGGCCAAGATTCGCGAGCACAGCCCCGTACTCCGTCAGCTCGAATCACAGGGCGCCATCAAGATCGCGGGGGCGATGTACAACCTCAATACAGCAGAGGTCGACTTCTTGTCGTGATCCGCAAGCGTCGCCCGCTGAATGCGAGGTGATACGCAATGAACGACGACCTGTGGTTCCTGACATTTCCCTGCGCCCTGTTTCTGATGATGCTCGTGTTTCTGGAAGTCGGTCGGCGCATTGGCGCGCGGCGCCTGGCGCAGGAGCCCGGAGGGACGCCGAGCGGTGTCGGTGCGGTCGATGGTGCAGTCTTTGGATTGCTGGGACTCCTCGTGGCCTTCACCTTCTCAGGTGCGGCCGCGCGCTTCGACACACGACGGGAATTGATCGTCGAGGAGGCCAATGCCATCGGCACCGCCTATCTGCGGCTCGACTTGTTGCCGCCAGACGCCCAATCGGCATTGCGGGAAACCTTCAGGCGCTACGTCGACTCGCGTCTCGAGGTGTATCGCAAGCTGCCGGACATCGCGGCCGCCGAGGCAGAGCTGAGCAAGAGCAACGCCCTGCAGAAGGAAATCTGGGAGCATGCTGTTGCAGCTTCACGTGCCGACGCGTCGCGATCGGCTACCATGCTCCTCGTCCCTGCTCTCAACGCCATGATCGACATCACCACAACCCGCACGATGGCAGCGCAGATGCATCCACCACTAGTCATCTTCGCGATGCTGTTCGGTCTGGCGCTGACCGCCTCGCTGTTCGCCGGGCATGGCATGGCCGCGAATCCGTCGCGCAGCTGGGTGCACATGATTGGGTTCTCAGCGGTCATGGCGGTTTCGGTATACGTCATTCTCGACATGGAGTTCCCCCGGTACGGCCTGATCCGCGTCGACGCCTTCGACCAGGCCTTGGTGGCGGTGCGCGAAAGCATGAAGTGACGCACCCGGATGCAGCCGGTTGCCGATGACGACGTTGGCGTGTACGTTTCGACACGATCCCCATGGCCTTGCGAAAGATTCTCACCTATCCGGCTCCGGAGCTGAAGGAAGTCGCCAAACCGGTCGCCAACATCGACGGGACGATCGATCAACTCGTCACCGACATGATCGAGACGATGTACGCCGCCCCGGGCGTCGGACTTGCCGCGATTCAGGTGGGCGTCCCCGAACGCGTCATCGTTCTCGACGTCGACCACGACGCGCCTGGCACGCACCTCGTCAAGCTTGTCAATCCGGTCATCGTCGAGAAGGAAGGTAAGATCGTCTGGGAGGAAGGCTGCCTCAGCGTTGTGGACTACACAGCCGAGGTCACACGCGCGGAGCGTGTGCTCGTGAAGGGTTGGACCCTCGACCAGCAAGAGATCGAAATCGAAGCCGACGATCTGCTCGCCGTTGCGCTGCAACACGAAATCGACCATCTCGAGGGGAAGCTGTTCATCGATCGACTCAGCCGCCTCAAGCGCGATCTCTACAAGCGCAAGGTTAAGAAATGGATCCGCGACGGCGTGCCGATGGAAGCCAAGAAGCCAGCAGTCAGTATCTAGGCTGTTACGCTGTTACGCTGTTAGCTGTTAGGGTGTGCTCATTCGCTACGAATGCTCCCGCGACAAAGGCCTAACAGCGTAACAGCCTAACAGCGTAACAGCCTGCCTCATGCGGATTGTCTTCTTCGGTACACCCGAATTTGCCGTGCCGTCCTTGCGGGCGCTGCTGTCGGGGCCGGATCCCATTGTCGCCGTCGTGTGTCAGCCCGATAAGCCGGCTGGGCGCGGCCAACAGCTGTCCATTCCTCCGGTGAAACGAGTGGCGCGCGAGGCCGGCGTGCCGGTGTTGCAGCCGGAGAAAGTGCGGGCTCCGGAGTTTCTGGACGCGTTACGCGCGTGCGGCCCGGATTTGATCGTCGTCGCGGCTTACGGGAAGCTTCTCCCTAAAACCGTGCTCGACCTTCCGCGGCACGGTTGCATCAACGTCCACGCATCGCTGTTGCCACGCTATCGTGGTGCGGCGCCGATCCAATGGGCGGTCCTCAACGGCGACGCGGTCACCGGTGTCACCATCATGCAGATGAACGAGCAGATGGATGCTGGCGACATTCTCCTGCAGCGCCAGACCCCAATCGAAGCGGATGAGACGTACGGCGAGCTGCAGCGACGGCTCAGCGATTTGGGCGCGCCGCTGCTCCTCGAAGCGATCGGCGGCCTCGGTGCAGGTACGCTGACGGCACGACCACAAGCGCCGGCTGAGGTACGCCTCGCACCGCTCATCAAGAAGGAGGACGGACGGCTCGACTGGCGACAGCCGGCCGCCGCGCTGGCGCGCCGGGTGCGCGCCTTCAACCCGTGGCCATCAGGCTTCACAACGTTGAACGGCAAGCTGCTCAAGGTGCACCGCACCCGCGACGTCGGCGAGGCGGCGGCCGCGGCTCCGGGCACCGTCACGACGGTCGAGGATGGGATCCGAGTGGCCACAGGGGCCGGCACTCTTTGTCTCGACGAACTGCAGCTGGAAGGTCGTAAGCGACTCACCGCAGCGGAATTTGCACGGGGCGGTCTCGTGAAGGTAGGGACGGTGCTTGGCTGACCGGCGTCGGCCACGACGGCAGGCACCGGCGCCCGACGCCCGCGCCCTGGCCTGGGACATCTTGCAGCGGGTCGAAGCCGGCGCCTATGCGGACGCGCTGCTCGGTCATCGATTGCGCAGTAGCGGGCTGGGAGCGTTGGACCAGGCGCTCGCCACACGCCTGGTGTACGGCACGCTGACCTGGCAGGCACATCTCGACTTCGTTATCTCCGCGTTTGCCCGGCGCGCTCCTGAGCAGCTCGATCCCCCGGTGCGCGCGGTGTTGCGTCTGGCACTCTTTCAAATCTGTCACCTCTCCAAGATTCCGGCGTTTGCAGCCGTCGACACTGCGGTGCAGCTTGCCAAGCGCTATCGCGGAGGTGCCGCCGTGAGCTTCGTCAATGCGGTGCTGCGCCGCGCCGCGACCGGCTGGCGCACTGTGCCGCTGCCGTCACGAGAGAGCGATCCGCTGGGTCACGTCGCGATCGCGTCGTCCCACCCACGCTGGCTGGTGGAGCAATGGGCAGCGGCGTACGGCCTAGAGGAAACGGAGCAGTTGCTGCGCGCCAACAACGAGCCTGCCCCAACCGTGCTGCGCGTCAATCGCCTGCGGACCGATCGAGACGTGCTCCTGGCGCAACTGCACGCCGCCGGTCACACGGCCGAGGCGACCGTGTACTCGCCGGACGGCATTGTCGTGCGCGGGGGCGGGGGTCCGGAGAACCTCCCGGGATACCGCGACGGATTGTTCTCGTTGCAAGGCGAAGCGTCGCAATTGATCGCGTGCTTGCTCGATGCGCAACCAGGCCAACGGCTCTTGGATGCCTGCGCCTCACCGGGCGGCAAGAGCACGCATCTCGCCGAGCTGTCGAACAATCATGCCGAGATCGTCGCACTCGACGCCGCTGCCAAAGGTATCGAGCGTACCGCGGCGATGGCCGTTCGACTGGGAATCACGACGATATATGCCCAAGTTGCCGACGCCCTCACGTGGCAGGACAACTGCGCCGCGGGCCAGAACGACGGCGGATTCGATGGCGTATTGCTCGACGCGCCCTGCTCCGGCTTCGGCACGTTGCGCGCTCATCCCGAGGTGAAATGGCGGCGCACCGCCGATGATGTCACGGAACTGGCAGGGTTGCAGGCGCGCCTCCTCCGGCGGGTGGCTGAGCACGTCAAGCCGGGCGGCAAGCTGGTCTATGCCACTTGCACTGTCACCGCGGCGGAAAACGATGACAACCTTGTGGCCTTCCTGCGCGATCGTCCCGACTTTCATCTCGACGATCCACGACCATCGCTACCGGAAGCCGCGCGCGGGCTTGTCAGCGACGACCGACTGTTGCGTACCTTCCCGCATCGCCAAGGCCTCGACGGCTTCTTCGCGGCCCGACTCAGACGTCAGGGTTAGCGGGCGTAACACCGTTCAATCGGCCGTCTATTTCCGAACGGCTTCGAGCAGCCAGCACGGAGGCGACCACCCCTCAGGCAGCGTGGTCGATTGCACCGCCGCACGTTCATCGGAAACGGCTCAACTCCCGCTCGCCCTCACCGACTGTCCACCGCTAGGTCGACGTGCTGAGTGGATTGAGCGCGGACGCGAAACACGGGGTACCGCACCGCGATCCGGTCGAAAGCGCTCAGCGGCGCGTTCGAGGGAACATCGAAGTGTGGTCGGCCACCAGGGGCGCGTGCAACGTACGCCTTCAGAATGGGCGCACGCTCTGCGACCGGGATTTCTTCGAGTGTGACCCGTTCAACCGTGCCATGGCGCAGCACCGCTTCTCCGTTCGCGGCTCGCACGTTCTGCACCCAATCGACCTTCTCACCCAACATCGATACCAAGTAGCGTTCGCCGCCCACCTCGGCGACGACCATTGGCCTGCTGGACACCTTTCCAGTCCGCCGCCCCTTCGCCTCGAGACTGACCAGGAACGAAGGCAACACCCCGAGAGCGTGGAATCGACCCCAGGCAGAATTGAGACGACCCGTCAGCCAGCTCGGCCGGCCGCCCGGGTAGAAGATCGCGCGGTACCACGATCTCGGCAGCCACATGCCGGCGGTCACCAAGGCGATTGACACGACGCAGCCGAGGACGAGAAGTATGGCGTACGGTCTCTCCATTTCGTCATTCTTGTGAGACGGGCCGCAGCGCCTACCGCCCTGCCGACTCCTTCTCCTCCGCCGGGCTCGCCTGCAGCCGGATCTGCTGGTTGCTCGTTTCTCCGGGCGCAATTCGCACTGCCTGATCAACGCTACCAAGCAACTCGTGCCACACGCGGAGCGTCCAGACTCCCGGCGGAACGTTCTCCATCGAGAAGCGTCCCTGCGCATCGGTCACGGTGTGATACGGATGCTCGGCCACATAGAGATACGCGTGCATCCACGTGTGCCGAACATTGCAGTTGATGTAGATGAGACCGGCATCGAGGAGGGGTTGATAGACGGTTCGACCCTTGAGGATGGCGACGTTGAAGAGCGTTCTTGAACCGACGAGCGCGTGCGCGTCATGCAGGAATGGGTCGTCGTTATGGATCTCGAGGGTCTGGCCCAAGGTGGCGGTGAGAACGTGAGGGACGAAGCCGCACTTGCGATTGTCGAGCAACACCAGCCGGTCGAGACGGAGCGGTTTACCCACCTTGATATCCGCCAGATAGACAATCGCGTTTGCCATCTCCCCGTTCGGCCCGATGACCAGCCGTTCGTCAGCGATCTCCTTGCCGCAGAATTCCATCTGCTTGAACACCGGTTGCGCAGGGAGAACCGGCAGCTCTCCGACGACACGGACAACCCCGTTGATGATGGCACCATTGTTCACGGCGATCTCCCGGTATTCCGCAGCGACATGTCCGGTGCAGACCAGGGAGACGACGACGGCCAACAACTGAAAGATTGATATGCGCATGCACCCTCCGGCTCGTGAGGAAGCAGAACGCGTGCCACGTCGTCACACAGTCAACCACCCAGAAATCGGGTGCAGCAAACCACGCTACACCCGTTCCGCTTCGCAAGCGGTCAACGCAGATTCTCGTTTTTGATAAGCCCGCCCTATGCTGGCTGGTGCCGAGCGCACATCTGGCGCGGCGTCAAAGGCAGCCGTGTACGCGGTGAGCAGTGGCCCGCTAGTTTGTGCTCGACTCGGAAGACAGGCCGATCTCCAGCTCTTCGAGTTTGCGATAGAGCGACGACAGCGAGACGCCGAGCCGCTCGGCTGCAATCTTCTTATCGTGATCGGCCTTTTCGAGGACTCCCAAGATGTGCGCCTTCTCATAGGCGCGCAACGCATCGCGTAGATTGTCACCTGTCGGCGCTTGCAGGTCGACACGTTCTTGCAGGCCGCGAGGCAGATCGCGGATGGTCAGCCAGTCGCCCTCGCCTAGAATCATGGAGTGCTCGAGCACATTGTCGAGCTCTCGGACGTTCCCTTTCCATTGGAGCGACATCAGCACCTTGAGCGTGACGCTGTCGACCCCCTTGAAGCGCTTCTTCAGCTCGCGATTGTGAATCGACACGAAGTGCTCGATCAGCGGCGGAATGTCCTCGCGGCGCTCGCGCAACGGCGGAATATCGATGCCGAACACATTGAGCCGATAGTACAGGTCGTCGCGAAACGTGCCCCCGTCGACACTCTGCTGGAGGTTGCGGTTGGTCGCGGCAATCAGGCGCACCGTCGTCTTGATTGGCGTCGTCGCGCCGATCGGCAGGATCTCCTTGTTTTCGATGGCACGCAGTAGCTTGGCCTGCAGAGCTAGAGGCAGATCGCCAATCTCGTCGAGAAAGATCGTGCCGCCGCGGGCGCGGTGGAACAGTCCTTCCTGGTTCGCGACTGCGCCCGTGAAGGCACCGCGCATATGACCGAACAGCTGGCTTTCGAGCAGCGTATCCGGAATGGCGCTGCAATTGACGGGCAGGAAAATCTCGTCGCGCCGATCGCTGAAATGATGGATGGCCCGCGCGACGACCTCCTTACCGACACCGCTCTCACCAGTAATGAGCACGGTCGCCAGGGTCGGCGCGACGCGTCCCACCCGCTCCATCACGTCCCGCATCACCGCCGAACGTCCTACCAGATTGTCGAAGTCCCAGTGCCGCTCCAAGTGGCTGCGCAACAGCCGATTCTCCCAGGCGACCTGGCGGTTCTTCAGAAGGTAGGCGATCTTGTGGAGTACGTCCTCGAACACGAGCGGTTTGAGGATGTAGTCCTGCGCGCCACTGCGCAACGCTTCGATGGCGGTCTCGACGGTGGCGAACGCGGTCATGAGCAACACCAGCGTCTGCGGAGCGACGTCGCGCGCGTGACGCAAAACACCAAGGCCGTCGACCCCCGGCATCCGTAGATCGGTCATGATCAGGTCGAAGTCCTGCACACCAAGCGCCGCCATTGCCGCCGTGCCGTCCTCGACGCCCTTGACCTCATACCCCTCGTCCCGCAGCACTTCGAGCAGACTTTCACGAATGGCCGCCTCGTCCTCGGCGATGAGAATGTTGCCCCTAGTCTGCAGCGCGGAAGATTGCATCAATACACACCGCAGGGATCGCGACGGACAGGATTCATACCGGACTCTCCTTCGGCCGCGGGCGCTTCGTGCGTTCTCAGGGTTACGGCCCGCGGGTCGAGGCTCATACGCGGGGTGTGTTCCAAGTAGCGTGCCGGAGGGTTTCTTCGGAAACCATCGGGGTAGCAAGAGGGGGTATTCCCAAGATCGGGAATTCTATCGCACGGGCATACCAAGGCTGCAAGCCCCGATCGCTGGCCGCTGAACTAGGAGCAGAAACACCTGGCCTGGCACGCGATTGGCACAACGGTGCTGACTCTATGGAGGCAATGCCCACCAACATACAGGCAGTCGTCGACGGCAACGAAGCCGCCGCTTCCGCCGCATACCGCGTCAGCGAGGTGATCGCCATCTATCCCATTACGCCGTCGTCACCGATGGGAGAGGTGTGCGACGAGTGGTCGGTGCATCGGCGACCCAACATCTGGGGAACGGTTCCCGATGTCACCGAGATGCAGTCCGAGGGCGGCGCGGCCGGGGCCGTTCATGGCGCCCTGCAGGCCGGCGCCCTGGCGACCACCTTCACGGCCTCACAGGGCTTGTTGCTGATGATTCCTAACATGTACAAGATCGCCGGCGAGCTCACCGCCTTTTGCATGCATGTCGCGGCGCGCACCGTGGCCACGCATGCATTGTCGATCTTCGGTGACCACTCGGACGTGATGGCCTGCCGGCAAACCGGCTTCGCCATGCTGTGCTCCGGTTCGGTGCAGGAGGCGCACGACCTGGCGTGCATCGCGCACGCGGCGACGCTCACCACGCGGGTGCCGTTTCTCCACTTCTTCGACGGTTTCCGCACCTCACACGAGGAGCGGCGCATACTGGCGCTCAGCGACGACGACCTCCGCTGGATGATCGACGACCACCTGGTCGCGGCGCACCGCCAGCGCGCCCTGACGCCCGATCGCCCCGTCCTGCGCGGCACTGCCGCCAATCCTGATTCCTTCTTCCAGGCACGCGAGGCGAGCAACCCTTTCTACGATGCCTGTCCTGGAATCGTCGATCAGGCCATGGCGCGCTTCGCGGCGCGCACCGGTCGTCGCTATCACCTGTTCGACTACGTGGGCCACCCCGAGGCGGAGCGCGTTCTCATTTTGATGGGCTCCGGCGCCGAGGTGGCTCATGAGACGGTCGAGTGGATGCTCGAGAGCGGTGCAAAGGTGGGAGTCTTGAAGGTCCGCCTCTTCCGCCCATTCGACGCCCGCGCGCTCATCGCCGCGTTGCCACCCACCGTGAGGGCAATGGCCGTTCTGGACCGCACCAAGGAGCCCGGCGCGCTCGGCGATCCCTTGTACCTCGACATTGTGACGGCAGTTCACGAGCAATGGGCCGGTGCGGCGCGGCCCACGATTGTGGGTGGACGCTACGGGCTGGCCTCGAAGGAGTTCACGCCCGCGATGGTAAAGGCGGTCTTCGACGAGTTGGCGCGACCCGAAGGGCCGCGCAACCACTTTACGATCGGCATCACGGATGACGTCACGCAACGCTCGCTGCAGTTCGATCCCGAGTTCGAGATCGATTCGGCGGCGCGCACCCGCGCCGTGTTCTTTGGCCTCGGCGCCGACGGCACCGTTGGCGCCAACAAGAACTCCGTCAAGATCATCGGTGAGCGCACCGGACACGACGTCCAAGGCTATTACGTTTACGACTCGAAGAAGTCGGGCGCCGTCACCACGTCGCACCTGCGGTTCGGCCCCGGCCCGATCCGTTCCTCGTATCTCATCCGCCATGCCAACTTCGTCGCGTGTCATCAATTCGTCCTTCTCGACCGCTACAACGTACTCGACTATGCCGCGCCGGAGGCGGTTTTTCTCCTCAACGCTCCCTACCCGGCTGATGCCGTCTGGGATCATCTACCGCGCGAAGTCCAGGAGCAGATTCTCGGCAAGAGGCTGCAGCTCTGGGTCATCGACGCCGCCAAGGTAGCGCGCGAAGCGGGCCTGGGCGGGCGCATCAACTCGATCATGCAAACCTGCTTCTTCGCCATCTCGGATGTGCTCGAGCGCGATGAGGCCATCGCCAACATCAAGGGTGCGGTCGAAGCGACGTACGGCAAGAAAGGGGCCGAGGTCGTGCGGCGCAACATCGCGGCAATTGACGCGACGTTCGCCGAGCTGCATCGAGTAGCCGTCCCCGACACCGTCACTGCTAATCGCGCCATGCCACCAATCGTGAGTGACAGGGCTCCCGATTTTGTGCGGCGCGTCACCGCCGTCCTACTCGCGGGTAAAGGCGATCTCTTGCCAGTGAGCGCGTTTCCCGTCGACGGCACCTGGCCGACAGCGACCGCCCAGTGGGAGAAGCGCAACATCGCGGTGGAAATCCCGGTTTGGGATCCATCCGTCTGCATTCAATGCAACAAGTGTGCGCTGGTCTGCCCGCACGCAGCCATTCGGGCCAAGGTCTATCCTGCCAGCGCGCTCGGCGATGCGCCGGCGACGTTCAAGCGGACTGACTATCGCGGCAACGAGTACAAGGGGCAGCTGTATTCGATCCAGGTCGCACCCGAGGACTGCACCGGCTGCCATCTGTGCGTCGTCGTTTGCCCGGCGAAGGACAAAGCGAATCCGCGCCACAAGGCGATCGACATGCATCCGCAAGGCCCGCTGCTGGAGAGCGAGCGCACGAACTACGATTTCTTCCTCGCATTGCCCGAGGTCGACCGCACGGCGATCCGCCACGACGTCAAGGGTCCACAATTCCTGCAGCCGTTGTTCGAGTACTCCGGTGCGTGCGCCGGCTGCGGCGAGACCCCGTATCTCAAGCTGATGACTCAACTCTTCGGCGACCGCGTGATGATAGCCAACGCCACCGGCTGTTCGTCGATCTATGGCGGCAACTTGCCGACGACGCCCTACACCGTGAACGCCGAGGGGCGCGGTCCGGCGTGGTCCAACTCGCTCTTCGAGGACAATGCGGAGTTCGGTCTGGGTATGCGGCTCGGGTTGGACAATCTCGCCGAGCAGGCGCGCCACACGCTCAAGTCGTTGTCGGGACAACTCGGCGACACGCTGGTCGCCACCCTGCTCGAAGCGGAGCAAAGCAGCGAAGCCGGTCTCGTCGCACAGCGCGATCGTGTCGCCGCGCTCTCGGCACGCCTTGCAAGTCTGCGCACACCGGAAGCGGTGCGCATGCGTCTCCTGGCCGACTACCTCGTCAAGAAGAGCGTCTGGATCGTGGGTGGTGACGGCTGGGCGTACGACATCGGCTTCGGGGGTGTGGACCATGTGCTGTCGACTCGCCGCGACGTGAATCTGCTGGTGCTCGACACCGAGGTCTATTCGAACACCGGCGGCCAGCAGTCGAAGGCGACACCTCTCGGTGCGGCGGCGAAGTTCGCCGTCGCCGGCAAAGAGGTGGGAAAGAAGGACATCGGGCTGATGGCGATGATGTACGGTCATGTCTACGTCGCCCGTATCGCCTTCGGCGCCAAGGACCTGCAGACGGTCAACGCGTTCCTCGAGGCCGAGTCGTATCCAGGGCCGTCGATGATCATTGCGTACAGCCCGTGCATCGCGCACGGCTATGACCTGCGCTTCGGTGCCGAACAGCAGAAGCGGGCCGTGGACTCCGGGATGTGGCCCTTGTATCGGTTCGATCCGCGGCGTATCGCCACCGGCCAGCCGCCGCTGGTGTTGGACGCCGGCCCGCCGCGGCTGTCACCGCGGGAATACATGCGCAACGAATCGCGCTTTCGCATGGTCGAGCAGCGCGACCCGGCGCGTTTTCAGCGCCTCATGGCCATGGCGGAGCGCCAGGCGGCGCAACGGGTCGCCGTGTATCGACAGATCGCCGGGATCACCGTGCCGCCCGGCGGCCCCGACCAGGCGTAGGCGCAGGAGACGCGAGCATGGATCTCTCGACCACGTATCTCGGCTTCGAACTGCCTCATCCGCTCATGCCCGGCGCATCGCCGCTGGTCGACGACCTCGACATGGTGCGGCGGTTGGAGGACGCGGGCGCCGCCGCCATCGTCATGCATTCGCTGTTCGAGGAACAAATCGAAATGGAGTCGATGGCTACCGTTGCACACACCGATCCGCATCTGGACTCCTTCGGCGAGGCATTGTCGTATTCTCCGCCGCGCGAGGCCTTTGAGCTCGGCACCGACGCGTACCTCGAGCAGATCCGCCGCATCAAGGAAGCGGTGCGCGTACCCGTCATCGCCTCACTCAACGGCACGTCGCCAGGCGGCTGGCTGCGCTACGCGCAGTTCATGGAGCAAGCCGGTGCCGACGCGCTCGAGCTGAATGTCTACACCCTCGCTACCGACCCAGAGGAGGACTCGCTTACCGTCGAAACACGCACCCTCGAAATGGTGCGCGCCGTCAATCGCGCCATTCGCATCCCGGTGGCGATCAAGCTCTCGCCGTTCTACGCCTCGTTCGCCCACTTTGCCCGCCGCCTGGACATGGCTGGACCGGCGGGTTTGATCCTCTTCAATCGGTTCTATCAACCCAGTATCGACATCGAAGAGCTCGAAGTCCGCCGTGAGCTGCAGCTGTCCTCGTCGTCTGAGCTCCCTCTCCGCTTGCGTTGGCTGGCGATCCTTTCCGGACGCATCAATGCGTCGCTGGCCGTCACCGGCGGCGTGCATACGGTGCATGACGTGATCCAGTCCGTGATGGCCGGGGCGCATGCGGTGCAGATCGTGTCGGCGCTCCTCCGGAATGGACCCGCCGTGCTCGCCCAGCTGCGGGAGGAGCTGTCACGTTGGCTCGAGGAACACGCGTATGAGTCCGTTCGCCAGATGCAGGGGAGCATGAACCTGTTCGCTTGCCCCGATCCGCAGGCATACGAGCGGGCGAACTACATGTTGATGCTGCAGAGCTGGAAGCAGTAGAAGGCGCTGCTTCCGGCGGCGCAAAGCTGCGCGCGTCCAGGTGACAACTGTAACCGGAGAACGTTCTTCTGCTCAGCCTGAGTGAGACGCAGAGGCGGCGGGCTCTTGAATTGAGCCCTCAGCTTGTCCATGAAGCGGGGACGTGAGAACTTTGCATCGCCCGCGGCTCTGGCCGTGTCTGCTCGTCCCGTTGCTCCTCTCGGGATGCATGTTCCGGCAGCTCGAGCACGACCTGGCGGCGACGCGCAAGAACGCCACGCTGCGCGGAGCGGTGCTGACCGAACACCCGACCGATCTGCCGATCGTGGTTTTCGCATACACCGGCGAGGATGGGAGCGAGCAGCTGGTCGACTCTTTCATCCTGGCCGGATCCGGGCCG
>Ga0187892_10006516_pt1 | contig 17254 bp, 13 predicted proteins | sample MA1701073metaG_FD_139345 | JGI IMG/M metagenome (GOLD analysis project Ga0187892, IMG submission 139345) | Bio-ooze microbial communities from a basaltic lava cave in the Kipuka Kanohina Cave System on the Island of Hawaii, USA - MA170107-3 metaG ... | reverse complement strand
GTCCATTGCCGCTGGTGACCAACCACGCGGCATCCGCAAAGACGTCTTCGCAATCTGTTTCGCATTGCTCGCCGTGTGGGCTGTTCCCGTGCCTGCCGCGGAGGACTCCGCAACCGCATCCGCGGAGCTGGGCGAGGCGCCGATCCTGTCCGCCGGGCCGGTCGAGTACCGGCCCGGACGCGGGCTGCGGATCGGCTCGACCGGCTTGGTCATTGGCGGCTTCACCGAGCTCAAAGCCGAGAACACCGTGCAAGCGGGCGGCGCATTCGCTCTCGATCGGCTCAACGCCTTCCTCATCTTCGACCGCATTCCACGCTTTCGCGCCGTCGCCGAGCTGCAACTCAAGGACATCTTCGTCGCCGACCAAAACCAGGCCGGCACTCAGGACTTCGCCTTTGACGTACGTCGCCTGTTCGGCGACTTCACCGTGGCTGACGCGCTCCACGTGCGCGCCGGAACCTACCTCACGCCGGTGGGGTACTGGAATCTCATTCTGGCGCCGCCGCTCACCTGGACCACCGAAGCGCCGCTCATCGTGGAGGAGACCTTCTTCCAACCCACGACCACCGGGGTCATGCTGTACGGGACGACCGGGCTGGCGAGCGGTCAACTCGGCTACTCGCTCTTCTCGCAGTTCCTCAAGCCTCTCGAGGACGATCCGGATTCCGTACCACCCGACTACACGGCGGGCGCGCGGCTCGCTTACGATACTGGTCCCACGTTGACGGGCGGCGCCACGTTCCAGGCGGCCGAAACCCACCACGGCTGGTCACAGCTCGGCGCACTGCACTTCCTCTGGCAGCCGCGACGAGGCGAGATACTCACCGAATGCTACTTCCAGGATGGCGAGGCACTGCCGTCCGCACAGTGGGGCGCCTACTTGCAGGGTGTCCTCGAGGTTTACGAACCCTTCTACCTGGTGGGGCGCTACGAGTACTTCGATCCGCCGTCCCCCGAAATCACGCTCAACCTGTTCACCGTGGGCGGCGTCTGGAAGCCCTTCCCCTTCATGGCCCTCAAGGTCGAGTACCGCTTCCCGGATCGCGCTCCCGACGTAGACAACCTCGAAGGTTTCTTTTCGTCCTTCACCACCTTCTTCTGAGATGCGCACCATAGCTACAGCGCTGTGGGGAGTCGTCTCTGTGGCCTCCTGTCTGGTTGCCTCGCGGCCCCTCGCAGCAGTGGACGGGCACATGAAAGTGATCGTCCACCCCACGCGCGCCAGCGCGCTCACCACGGGTGAGGTCCGTGCCATCTATCTCAAGCAGAAGCAGTTCTGGGATGACGGGCAACCGATCGTTCCCATCAATCGCGAAGCGGGCAGTGAAGCCCGCGAGCTGTTCTCCGAGAAGATCTTCGGGCAGGACAGTACCCGCTTGGCAACGTACTGGAACCAGCGCTACTTCGAAGCCGGAGAGTTCCCCCCAGCAACGCTCGCATCGGACGAAGCGGTGATTCGTTTCGTTTCGGAGAACCCCAATGCAGTCGGCTACGTGACTGCCCAGACCGTGCGTGACTCCGCCGCCGTTGTCCTCGTGCTCAATTGAGGAGCGCGGCGGCTCGGTCCCGCAGTTGCGCAGCGATGTTGGTCGCTGCGACGAGATCGCCGGCGTCGGCTGCGACGCGCACGCTACCGAGAAGGGCTTCGATCTGGCTGGCCTCGGCGGTCGACAGAGTGTGTGCGAAGCGCCTCCAGGTCCACTCGAGACTGGCAACGTCGCCGCGGACCGCGTCCGCTTCGTCGGCGGCCGCATCGACCAGGATCTGCAGGGCCCAGAGGTTGAAGCGGGCCAGATCGATCTCGGCGGGGGGCCGGTAACGCAGGCGGAAGTCGAGGCTCGCTCGAGCCACGTCGATGGCCGCTTGGCGGGTCTCTGCGGCGTTGCGGGCGTCAACTTCTTCTTCGAGCGCGTCCAGGGCGTCATTCATCTGCGTGTCGAGCATGGGAGGCACGCCGCCCGCCTGATAACTGTCCCATGCGTCGGTCACAGCGGCGACGGCGTCCGACGCCGTGTCCCAGTCACCCGCCGGGCCCGCGTCGAAAATGTCATCCGCGCCGTTGATCAGAGTGTCGAGCTCGGCCGGCGGGGGTCCGGGCAGCGCGTCGGTAGGCACCGCAAGGGCGAGGGCCTCGAGGTTGGCGCCGTCGCCGGTCGAGAACTCACCGTAGGAGGGGGCGAAGGTCTTGTCTTCCAAGACGCCGTCCAGATGGAGCTCCTCGACGACGATCCCCCCGGTGATGGGTCCCGTCGGGCCGTCGACGGTCACCCCAATGGTCTTGACGGTGACTTCTTCGAAGACGAGGCCGGGAATGTTCTCGGGTCGGTACACGTCGCCGACCCGGGGATTGGCGGGCATGATCATCGCCACGGGCCCGTCCCTGCCGGCCAGCCACGTACCGCCGGTGTCGGCGACAACCCCGTCTTCGTAGTTGAAAACGTCCTCGCCGAAGTACCACACCGATCCGTCATCGGCCTGACCGTACCAGTCGAGCGCCACCTCGTGGATGCGCCCGTCGAGGAACGCGACATACTGCGACTCGAGCGTCTGGACCGATTGACCATTCACGACGATGGTCTTGGTGACCGGGAGGAGAGTGACCTCGACGCGCAGCGGCTCGCCGTCCACCGTGCCGAGCAGGAGGACCGAGTGCTGCTGGCTCACAGGGAAGAGCGGGTGGGTGACGCTCGTGGGGTTCGAGAAGGACGGCACGTCGAGATCGACCCGTTCACTGAGCGGCGCGCAGCCGGCACCACTCAGGTTGCCGCAGGCCGATGCCGAGATCCGTTCGATCGGGTCGTCGACGATCAGTCCGACGCCGCGCGCATAGACCTTCTCGCTAGTGCCACCGTCGAGGGGGTTGCGCTCCGTGAAACGGATGGTGTCGGCAAACGTGCCGAAATCGATCGCGACGGTCTCGCCGGCAGCGACTAGCGTCGCCTCGTCTTCGGCAACCCCCGGGGCGATCTCTTGCTTGAACATCTGGCCCACTTGGGGACTCGCCGGCATGAAGATGCCGGGCTGTGCTCCGTTCAGCCCGGCACGCCAGGCGCCGTCGTGAGCGACGATCTCGCCGGCCTCGTAAATGTCGACGTCCTCGCCGTAGTAGCAGACCGTCCCGTCCAGCGTCTGGACGAAGAAGTTGTGCGAGATCTCGACCAGCGAGCCGTCTTCCCACTCGCGCTCCTCGACGACGCGCGTAGTCACGCCCGCTACCATCTCGGTCATGTCCAAGGACGTGACTACGACACGCACCGGCGCTCCTTCGTCATTCTGGCCGACGAGGATCCACTGCGAACCGACCGGCAGAGGGAAGAACGGGTTGGCGATGTCGGTTGAGAAAGGACCCGCATCTGGGGCGCAGACTGAGATGTCCAACCGACCGTCGCTGGTCGGAGTCGGCGTGGGAACCGGCGTGGCGGTTACCTGTGAGGTGCGCGTCGGGGTGGGGGTCGAAGAGCTCTCTCCGCCATCATCGTTCCCACATCCGAAAGACGACAGTAGCAATGCGCCGGCGCCGACCGTGGCAAGCATTGACGGCGAATATTTCATCGTAGGATCCTCCCGGGCTGCGGGCCATTGAAGAGCCGCTTCTGTTGTGGCGCCGATCGCGGCCGCTCACGCGGCCGACTGGTGTTTCGACGAACACATCTAGCGGGAGTCGTGCCAGCGCTCTGGAGTCACCCGCTCGATGCCGCCAGCGTCAGGACACGAGGGTGCGCTCGGTCGACCGTGCCAACTGTTGCAGGGCCCGGCGCCGCGCTCCGTGCCGCGCTTTGCACGGTGGCAGGTCGAAGATGCGGTGCGTGGACGGTGTTACAGCCCGTGCTTGCGGAGCTTGTACCAGAGATTGCGCTCGCTGATTCCCAGGCGCCGCGCCGCTTCCGCCTTGTTGTCGTGCGTTTCGTCGAGGACTCGAAGGATGACGTGGCGTTCGTAGCGCTCGAGGGCCTCGCTCAAGGCCCGCGGTGTTTCAGAAGCGGATGCGTCAAACGGAACCGGCATCAGCTCCGCATTCGATCCCATAAGGGAATTTTCTTCGCGTGTCGCCCGGCGCGCGGCACCCACCGGCGGATCCTCCGACGGACGAACGGGACCGTGTGCCACGTGCAGCATCGGCCGGAAGAACCGGTCTGGCACGACCGCTTGCGTCGAGAGCACGGCAGCACGCTCCATGAGATTCCGCAGCTCGCGCACGTTGCCCGGCCACTGGTGAGCGCGGAGCAGCGCCAGCGCATCATCGGACAATTGGATCGATCCCTTGCCGATCTCCCGGGCGAAGCGGTCCAAGAGGAGGGGCGCCAGGATGTCGACGTCGTCGGCGCGCTCCCGTAGGGGCAACAGGTGAATCTCGAACGTGTTCAGCCGGAAATAGAGATCGCTGCGAAAACGCTTGCTGGCGATCGCTTCGTCGAGGTTCTGATTCGTGGCCGAGATGATGCGCACGTCCACGCGTATGGGCTTATTCGTCCCCAGCGGCTCGACCATCGCGTCTTCGAGAACGCGCAGGAGCTTCGCCTGCAAAGACAGCGGCATGTCGCCGATTTCGTCGAGGAAGAGGGTTCCGCCGTTCGCCACCTCGAACTTTCCCTGCCGGTCGCGAACGGCGCCGGTGAATGCGCCGCGGGTGTGTCCGAAGAGCTCAGCTTCGAGCAGCTCGCCGGGCAGCGCCGCGCAGTTCAGTGGCACGAAGAGTCGGTCGCGTCGCGGGCTGTGCGCGTGAATGCAGCGTGCGGCGAGCTCCTTTCCGGTGCCGGTTTCGCCGGTCACGAGAACCGGACTGGTGCTCGGCGCGACACTGCGGATGAGGTCGGAGACGTTGCGCATGCTGGGGAGCGCAAGAAACATATCCTCTGCTGCCCACGACTCCCCGACTTGTTCTTTGAGGAACGCGTTCTCGGAACGGAAGCGTTCCAATTCCAGGGCTCTGCGGATGACGAGCTCGAGGTTCTCGTTGTCGAAGGGCTTCAACACGTAGTCCGACGCGCCCTTGCGCATGGCTTCGACGGCTGTTTGGATCGTGCCGTAGGCGGTAATCAAAATGACGGGAAGCTTCGGGTGCTCCGCCCGAATCGCCTCCAGAAGGTCGATGCCGCTGGTTTCGGGCATCTTGAGGTCGGTCAGAACCAGATCGAATCGGGCGGTCGACAGCTGCGCCCGCGCCTCGCTCGCGTCGGACGCACCGACCGACTCCCACCCCATGCGTTCGATCACGATCTGCAGGGTTCGGCGCATCCGCCGGTCGTCATCAACGACGAGGACGCGCTTCATGCCGCCCCATCCGGCGAAAAAGGGGAGAAGTCCATCTCTGATGACCGCGCAGCGAGCATCCGCGCTCGGTCAGAAATGGGACTTATCCCCATTTGGTTCATGCTGCCACCTCCGCAATTGGGAGTCTCACTTCGAAGATGGTTCCTTTTCCGGATTCGCTGCGCAGCAGTATGCTGCCGTGGTGAGCTTTGATGATCCGCTCGACAAACGCCAGCCCCAGCCCGGCTCCCTCTTCCCTTCCAGTCACGAACGGTTGGAAGACACGGTCACGAATCTCGCCAGGCACCCCGGGTCCATCGTCTTCAATCTGGAACCCAACCGCACCGGCATTCGAGGGCAGCGTGCGCAACCAGACGGATCCCCCTTTCGAGAGCGCCTGCAGGGCATTGACCAGCAGGTTGAGGATGACCTGGTAGATCTGTTCGGGGTCGCAACGCGCCGGCCGCTCGCCCTCTGAGAATTCGCATGTGATGCGAATCTCGTGTCTCGCGGCTTCCGCCGCCGCAAAGTCAGCGGCCCGCGACAGTACATCGCGTAGCCGCGTTGACTCGAGACGCTGCTCCAGCGGGCGGGCGAGCTGAATGAGGCCCGTCACCACCCGTTCGACCCGGTCGACCTCTGCGACAATCGTCTCGACGAGCTCGGCGTTCTCCGCTGTACCGGACGATGCCGGCTTGCCGAGCAGTTGTGCCGAAGAGCGCATGACGCTCAGCGGAGTGCGCACCTCGTGTGCGACCATCGCCGCGAGCTCCCCCGCGAGCGCGAGCCTGGCGGCGGCCAACGCTTCATCCTGGCTGCGCTTGAGCGCACTCGTCATCTTGTTGAAGGACTCCGTCAGTTGTCCGACTTCGTTGCGCGATCGCACTGGGAGCAACGGCAGTTCGCGATCTGGGAACGAGGCGATGCGGCTGGTTGCGGCTGTGACCTCGTTGAGCGGCCGCATGACTTGCCGCGCGAGGAGCGTCGCGACCGCGAGTCCCACGGCCAAAATGGACGCGATGACGAGGATCCAGCGTGTGCGCACGCGGCTCACCGGCGCCAGCGCCTGCGCCGTCGGCTCAATGCACAGGACCGACCAGCCGCGTGACGGCTTGGTCACCGGCGCCGCCCCGACCAACACGTCCATCGCGCCTTCGGTCGACGTCCTCACCCGCTGAGTTCCGAAGCCTACCGGTTCGCGCTCCCAGAGCATGCTGGCCAGCATTGATCGATGCGCCGCCTGCCCATCAAACGCAACGCCGCCAATGACCGCCCCCCGACGATCGACGACGATCGCTGCGACGCGCTTGTCGAGATTCGTCAGTTTGACGCGGATCTCATCGAGGAGGCTTCGTACGGCGCTCCAGTCATAGATGAGAATCAGACTGCCGATCGGGCCTGCAGGCGGATCGGGATTCGGAATTCGGACACCAATTTCGACCACCTCGCCACCGCCGTCAGGCGATGCGGTGGGCCCGACGAGCCCCTCGGTGCCCGCTCGCAACATCGTCATCGCACCCCAGCTCTCGACGTTGCGGCCAATCCACTCGCCGCTGCTGGCCGCCACCACCGTCCCGCGATCATCGACGCACAGCACGTCGCGGTACGCCGCGTTGTCGGCCCGAACCGTGCGCAGGAACTTGGAGACACGCTTGTCCAGGTCGCCGACCACGAGATCGCGCATGACATCTTGGCTCGCCCAGGATCGGGCGTCGCTGTGCGCGCGCTCCAGCGCCGTGCCAAGCGCATCGGCCCCCTGCTCGGCCGTCTGGTGGAGCTGAATGCCGACCTCGCGTTCCAACGCGGTCCGCACGCCGGAAAATGCCACCAGCGCAAACAGTCCTCCGGGAATCGTCACGAGACCGACCGCGAACAGCACCAGCTTGGTGCGCAGCGACAGATCCGCCCAGGACTGCCAGGGTCGACTCCCACGCCTGCCTTGCGGCGTGCCGGTGCCTTCAGCGTGCGCCGTCATGTCGCATCAGTAGTACGCAGACTTCGAAAACGGGAATGAGGGCTTGAGGGCCTGGGGGGGCCTTGCCCGCCGATTCGAACGACATGGTCCCGAGTCCCTGGTCCCTGGTTTCTGGTTCGGATTTTCCTTTGTGTTTTCTGAAACCAGGGACCCGGGACCAGAGACCAGGGACCTCGCCAAGCGGATTGGCGGGCAAAGCCGCCTGGGGGCTTGAGGAAGTTTCATGCTCTTGGGCGAAGCAACGCTTCATGACGACTCTCAACTCGGTCATTTTTGGGTTCACGCTAGTCGTGCGATTGGAACTCCTCAATAATAGCCCGGCTCAAGTCGACGTCGGTGCGCTGCGCCGCGGCGTCGCGGACGCGTGCCACCAGCGCGTCGTCGTGGCGATACATGGCCAGCGCACGGATCGCATCGCGGGCCGTCGGGCCGTTCGCTGCCGAGACGAGTGACATTAAGAACTCGATCGGTTCGTCGCGCTTCAGCATGGCAATGGCTAGCAGGGCGGTGCGACGCAGGTTGGCATCGGCGGTGCGATCCCACCACTGGCTGAGCAACTCGAATGCTTCGGCGCGGCGCGAGGCGCCGAGCGCCAGCGCCGCGGTTTCCTGGGCGATTGGGTCGGAGCGATCCAGTAGCTCGGCGACAAACGGCAGGGACGAGTCCGGCGCGAGCTTCAGCAGCGCCGTCAGACACTCGGAGATCACCTCCGGGTTCTCGTCGCCGATGCGAGTCTTGAGGCGCAGGAGCGGCACGCCGCGCATATCGTCGCTGTAAGCAATCGCACGCGCCGCTTCAGCCCGCACGCGATCCTCGGGATCGGCAAGGAGGTCGGCGAGGACGGCCATCGCGTCCGAGTGGTGCATGCGCACCAGCCCAAGCGCACTCACGCTGCGCAACGCCCCGGCCGTATCCGCCTTGCCGCCCCACACCGGTTCGAGCTGCACGTGGTGTGCACCGCGCAAGAAGACGTCGTCGGCCGGCTCGCCGATACGGTAGAGCGCGTCGACAATCGCGGTCTTCGCCGCACAGGTCGGATCCGCTTTGACGGGGTTGATCATGAACCGATCAAAGGCCGCCACCAGGTCAGGCGTCAGGGCCGCCAGCTCGTGCTCACCGGCAATCTGCGCCGCCTTGGCGGCGGCATGTGACGATTTGCCCGCCAGAACGCGACGCAGCTCCGCGGTGGTATCGGGGCCGTGCGGATTCTGGCGCAGCGTGTTCAGCGCCGCCAGGGTCTCTTCGAGCGCACGCGATCGAGGCACAGGTCCGGCGGGACTCTATCTCCCTAGAGTGAGGTCGAACAAGGGCTTGGTCGTTCCGGAACCGCTTGCCGGACCCGTCGCGTATAGTTGAACCCTGGGAGAGAGCCTATCCTGCTATCCTGAGCATCCGCATTGGGGCGTGCCTGCGCCTTGTGAGGGGTACACCACGGTGATACCAATGTGGTGATGCGCAGAGTACGGACCCAACGCCGCGCTGCGTCTGTACCGACGGCGCGGACGATCCGGTTCCCGCAGCGCCTGCGGGCGCAGGTCGCCGCTGATGCGGAGCGCTGTGGCCGGAGCTTCGAGGCACAGGTGCTGGCGATTCTCCGACACCACTACGGCGAATCCGTCGACATTGTTCCGACGCCGGCGCTGGTGCTCGCACTGGCGCGCGGGAGTCTCGCCGGTGTCACGCCTTCCGACCGAGTGGAGCTGATGCGGCGCCTGACAATCGCGGATCGTTGATGGCATCGCCGCCGCTGGTCCTCGACTCCGACACGCTGTCAGAGCTGTCACGGGGCACGCACATCGTCACCGCCCGCGCACTGGCATACCTACAGGAGCACGGCGCATTGACGATCACCGCGATCAGCGTCTTCGAGCGCCTGCGTGGCTATCGTGACGCGTTGCGCGCCGGGAAGCCCTTCGAGCAGCAGTTGCGCCAGTTCCAAGCGTTCGTCGCAACCTGTCGAGTCCTGCCGGTCGATGAGGCGGTTGCAGCGCATGCGGCGATCATCTGGGCGGCCCTCGGCGCCCGTCGCCGCAAGGCGCTTGGAGACATTTGGATCGCCGCGACAGCGAGCGCGCACGCCCTCCCGCTGGCGACACGCAACCAGCGGGACTTCCAGCCGATGACGAGGATCGCCGGCATCGGGCTCAGACTCGTCGACTGGACCCGCCCGTGAACCCTCGACGTGGTTGTCCACGCACGGCAAAACCGCAGCCGACCGCCTGAGCCGAGACCGGTTTTCCTCACCCAGGCGCAGCCGGAACCACACGGGGAAGAAATGGAAAACAGGAAACCGAAAACCGGAAATGTAAAACGGCAAATTGACCGGTTTTCTGTTTCCAGTTTCCGGTTCCCGGTTTTCCATTTCTTTTACGTGCATTCAAGAGTCAGCCCCCGCTTCGTAGAGCGGCGCGGGCTGTGGTAGGGAGGCGGTATGGCACTGGCACGCGGGCTGCGTGTCCTGCTCGTCGAGGACAATCCAGACGACGTCGACCTGACGGTCGCCGCGTTTCGGGAGACCGGCGCCGAGCACCAGGTCGACGTGGTCGAGAATGGCGTCGAGGCGCTCGCCTATCTCCGCCGCCAGGGCGCGTATCACGCCGCCCCGACGCCGGATTTGGTGCTGCTGGACCTCAACCTACCGAAACAAGCGGGGCATGAGCTGTTGGCGACCGTCAAGAACGACGCGGCGTTGCGTTCCATTCCGGTGGTGGTGTTGACGTCTTCGAAGGCCGATGCGGACGTCGAGCGGACCTACGCCGCCGGCGCCAACGCCTACGTCACCAAACCCGCCGATCTCGATGAACTGTTCCGCGTCGTGCACGCGATCGATGCGTTTTGGCGCGGTGTCGCTCGGCTGCCCACGGCTCTGACGACACGGAGCACCTGATGTCCAGGGCGGTCCTCTTTCCAGCGGACCTGCTCAACTCGGAAGAACGTGCCGCGTTGGCCGCCCGCGCCGACGACCTCTGGAAGGCACACGAACGGGCTCCGCGGACCGCGGATGAGAGGCGCGACCTCGCCTCCGACGCCGCACTCACCGACCCGCACATCGGCGCGGCGTTCGAGACGTTGCGGTCGCTCCTCCTCGCGCATCTTCGTCGCGGCGATTTCGAGGGGTTGTCGCAGGCATTCTTTGACACCGCCACGCAGTTGGCGACGGAGCCCGATGGCGCCGGACGCATCTCGCTTGCCGCGCTCTCAGCGGCGGCACGGCATGCCGTCCGCGAGCTCGGGGAACCAGCCGCCCGCGATGCGTCGCGCCTGCGCATCGCGGTGGCGGAGCTCGAGGCCCAACTGCTGCTGGGCGTCGGCCTGGCATACAACGACGCCCGCGAGACCGCCTTCGAGCAGCTGATTGCCGAGCGGACCGCGGCGCTGACCAAGGAAAAGGCACTCGCCGACACCATCATCGAAACGTTGCCGGGTTTGTTCTTCGTCATCGACCACCAGCAGCGGCTGGTGCGCTGGAACCGGGAAGTCGAAAAGGCCACCGGGTATGACGCGAGCGAGATTGTGACGCACCATCCGCTCGACTTCTTCGACCAGGCCGATCTCCCTTTTCTCGAGCAAAAGATGCTCGAGGCATTCGTCGCCGGCGGCGCCAGTGCCGAGGCGATCCTCGTATCGCGCGACGGCACGCGTCATCCGCGCTGGTTCACCAGCCGGCGTGTCGAGCTCGAGGAAGGCCCCTTGCTGGTGGGCATCGGCATCGACATCAGCGAGCGCCGCGAGGCCGAGCTGCGCGTGCAGCGCGAGAAGCGCTTCGCAGACAGTATCGTCGAGTCTTTGCCTGGGGTGTTCTATCTGTTCGACGACCGCGGCCAGTTCCTCCGCTGGAACCGCAACTTTGAAACCGTAACCCAATACAGCGGTGAGGAGATCGGGCGCATGCATCCGGTCGAGTTTTTCGCCGGCGACGATCAGCAGGTCATCGCCGAGCGCATCGGCGAAGTCTTGCGCACCGGACAGTCGACCGCTGAAGCACATTTCGTGTCGCGCGACGGTACGCGCCGCCCTTTTTTCTTCACAGGACTGCGGGTCAGCGTCGACGATCAAACCTGTGTCATCGGCATGGGCATCGACGTGACGGAGCGCAAGCAAGCCGAGGATGCGGTGGCGGAGCGCACCCGTGAGCTCGCCCGCTCGAACGCCGATCTCGAACAGTTCGCATACGTCGCATCGCACGATCTGCAAGAGCCCTTGCGGGCGGTCAAAAGCTATACGCAGCTCCTCGCCCGCCGTTATCCGGACCGCATCGACAGGGATGCCCGGCGCTATATCGAACGCAGCGTGGCCGCCGTCAGCCGCATGCAATCGCTCATCGATGATCTGCTCGCCTACTCGCGGGTGGGCCGCGGCGACGAGCCGTTCGTGCCGACCGACTCCGAAGCCGTCATGCGCGAAGTGTTGGACGATCTACAAGCCTCGGTCAGCGAGACCTGCGCCGAGGTGCACCACAGCCCGCTGCCGACGCTGCCCGCCGACCGCTCCCAACTGCACCAGCTCATGCAGAACCTGATTGCCAACGCCATCAAGTTCCGCGGCAACGCCCCGCCACAGGTGCACGTGTCCGCGACGCGCCACGGTTCGTTCTGGCGTTTCACCGTGCAGGACAACGGCATCGGCATCGAGCCGGAATACGCAGAGCGCGTGTTCATCATCTTCCAACGCCTCCATAGCCGTCGCCACTACCCCGGTACCGGCGTGGGATTGGCGGTGTGCAAGAAGATCGTCGAGCATCACGGCGGCCGCATCTGGATTGAGCCCAGCGCCACGCCCGGCACCTGTGTGTGTTTTGAGCTGCCAGCCTAGTCCCCGGGCGGTGCCTGGTGCCGCGAAGTTCTATGTCCCGGGAAAGAACAGTGCGTCCTGCTCGCTGCGAAATACCTCGATGTCCACTCCGGCCGGGTCGGTCTTCCACATGCGGAAGCTAAAGGTCACAAACACGTTGCCACCCAGTCGGCGCACTCGGGAAATTTCGATACGCGTGAAGAAGGTTTCTCCCACGAGCACCGATGCCGAGAAGCGGGCATCTCGAATGCGCACGCCATGGCCACGCCAGCCCGCCGGAACGATGCCCTTGCGGATGACGGCCACGACGCCGGCCTGGCCGGTGAGACCGATGATCAGCTCTCCCGGGAGATGATGCGGCCAGCGAGGCGTCACGCGCTGCGCGGCGACGCCCGGATCGTCAGCCTGCACCGTCTTGGCAAAGATGCAGACCTGCTCGTCCTCTGCGATCAACGCATCGAACAACACCGGGCTCTGCGTCAACCCGTCGAGCTCGGCTGCTGAAACATGGCATTTGCGCATGCCTTCGATTCTCCCCGAGCGCCAGCGTCGCACAACGACGCGCTAACAGCTACGCAACTGCGTGCTGCCAGGCCCTTCCTGAACACTCGCTCCCAGGCCGTGGTAGTGCATCACTCTGATTCGCGGCGGCAGTAGGCGATGGCGTTTGTCACCTGACGTCAGCCCTCCTGTTCCTACGGGGTCGGCAGTCGGTATCGGTATCGGAATCGAAATTCATGTTGTTGCCTCGATTCCGATACCGATTCCGACCCCCGACCCGGCTGCCGAACTACAATTGGGTTGATGCGAGCCCGGTTCGCACGAATCAAACTGATGCACCACCCAGGCCGTGAGTCGGCTTGACGAGCTGCATCGATTCTGGAACGTGGCACACTGAGGAGGCAGGAGATGCGAGTGCGTACCCATTGTGGCTGGCTTGGTGTCACAACGGTTCTGGTGATCGCGATCCACGGCGCTAGCGCCCTAGCCCAGCCGGCGGCAGCTCCGGCGGGTTCTCAGATGACCCAACCCATGACGCTGACGGATGCACAGCTCAAGGGTTTCTTCGATGTAATGGATGAACTGCGCGCCAAGGGCCAAGCAACCGGGACCAACGTGAACCAGCCATCGGCGTTCGCGCAAGGTTTGCAGCTCTCACAAGAGAGCCAAGCTGCGTTACAGTCGCACGGCTTTACCAGTCCTGCCGAGTTCCAACGCGTTGCCTACAACGCCGCACTAGCGTACGGCGTGCTCAATCAGGGCGGCAAGGAAGCCGTCCGGAGGAAGGTTGCCGCAGCCAAGGCAGAGCAGCAGCAGGCCATGGATAAGATGCGCCAACAGTTGCCGCCGGACCAGCTCAAGATGCTGACGGCTCAGATGGCTCAGGGCCTCGCGGCCGCGGAGGCGATGGAGAACGTCCCGGACCAGAACCTCATGCTCATGCAGAAGTACCGCGACCGCATGACAAAGCTCACCAAGAAGTAAGCTGAACCCGCCCTGATGCGAGTTCCACTCGCGCGGCTGTTAGCCCCGGCCTGCGGGCCCAACCAAGGCCCGGGGCGGCGCGGCGGCTCACACGAGGCCGTGGGCACGCGCAAAAGGGTCCCACGCGGGGTCGCGGTGCCAGTCGTACTCTGCAGACAGAGCCAAGTTGTCGGCGACGCCCTGTCCATAGAGGCGCGCGATGACCGCGAGTGCCATGTCGATCCCGGCCGATACACCCGAGGAGGTCGCAAGCTTGCCGTCCTCGACCCAACGTGCCGCCTTGACCCATTCGACGCGTGGTCCCTGCTCGGCAACCCACTGGAAGAACATCTTGTTGGTCGTAGCGCGATGTCCGTCGAGGAGTCCGGCGCGCGCCAGTAAGGCACTGCCGGTGCACACGCTCATCGTCACTTCGGCGTCCGGGGCCCGGCGTCGCAAGAACTCGAGCATCTTCGGATTGTCCACCTCGGCTCGCGTTCCGAAGCCGCCGGGTACGAGCACGAGGTCGAGGTGCGGGCAGTCGTCGAACCCATGGTGCGCCACGACTTCCGGGCCCTGCGCACTGCGGACCGCCCCCTTCTCCTGGGCGACGACGGCGATGTCGACGCTGCCGATCAGCATGCCAAACATTTCGAGCGGGCCGAACACGTCGAGCAGCTCGAATTGGGGGTACAGCACTACACCGAGTCGTCGCGATGATTGGTCGGTCATATGGTCCCCTTCCTAGTTGAGAGTTTAGAGTTGAGAGTTGACAGTGAAACGTGCAAGCGCAGCGCTTACGGATGTTCTCTCAACTCTCAACTCTCAACTCTCACTACAATCAATCCAACTAGCTCGCACGCCGATAACTCTGAAACCGACGCCGGTACTCGACCGGCACAACCCGCAGATGGCGGAGAAAGCTCCGCCGCATGTGTTCGCCGGAGCCAAAGCCGCATCGCAGTGCGACCTCTTCGAGCCCATGACTCCCATCCTCGAGTAGCCGTCGCGCCGCGTCGATGCGGGCACGTTCGACGAACTTGGCCGGTGTCATTCCGACCTCGCGCGTGAACACGCGCGCGAAGTTGCGCGGGCTCATCGCCGCCCGCATCGCCAGATGTTCCACCGAGAGGTCGGTGTCCAGGTGGTCGAGAATCCACTCGGGCGTATCTTTGAGCAGCCCCTGCGGCACCGTCTGCGCTGCGAGATGGCTGCTGAACTGTGATTGTCCTCCCGGACGCTTCAAGAAAACGACTAGCTGGCGTGCCACCGCCAAGGCATGCGTGTGCCCCAGATCTTCCTCCACGAGCGCCAAGGCGAGATCGATCCCTGCGGTCACCCCGGCCGACGTGTACACATTCCCGTCGCGCACGAAGATGGCGTCGGGTTCGACGCGCACGCGCGGGTAGCCGCGCTGCAACGCCGGCACGCCGTTCCAATGAGTCGTGGCCCGGCGACCATCCAGGAGGCCTGCCTCAGCGAGCACGAATGCGCCGCTGCACACCGACGCCAAGCGGCGCACACGCGGCACCGCCGCCAAAAGCCACTGCCGCAGGCGCAGATCGGTGGCGGCCTCGTACACGTCGCCACCTGCGATGATGAGGGTGTCGATCCGGCCGCGCATGGTGTCGTAGGCGCGCTCGGCCACGATCCGGATACCGGAGCTGGCGCGGACCGGACCGGGACGCGTCGCCAGCAAGGTAATGGCATATGGCAGCGGCGCACCGACCTGGCGCATTTCGGCGAGGCGGTTGGCAGTCGCGAAGACCTCGAGGGGTCCGGTGATATCCAGCGATTGCGCACCGTCGTAGATCACCACGGCGACGCTGCGCGTCTGTTGGCGCTTCAACACGTGCAATCCAGCGCGGTGTTTGGATGGGCGTTCCATGTCCGAATCGTACGCCTGCTCTCGGTGTGGCTGCAATGACAAAGAGCCCGCAAATCCTGCCACGCGATTATTCGGCCCTCCGTATCCGACGGTCACTCGAAGGGCTTGGCCTGGCTACGATCTTCCACTACAAGCCCTGTTCGAAACGCGGAGGAAGGGTCCGGGGCAACCCGGTGAGGACGCCATGCTGAGATCGATGCACGTCATTCTGGTTGCCGCCGTGCTGCTGTCAGTACGCGCGGCTGTGGGACAGGGGCTGTATTGGGAAGTCCAGACCACCGGTGTGAGCGACAAGCCACAGACGGCACGCGCCTACGCGGTCCCCAAGAAAATGAAGGTGATCAGCGAGGACGGCAAGGTCATGCTCCTCCGCGGCGACCAGGAGAAGTTCTACCTGATCGATCCTTCGAAGCGCGTCTACCATGAGTTTACCCTCGCGCAGCTGGAGCAAGGAGCCAAAGCGACGCGATCACAGCAGGACGCCGCTCTAGAGCAAATGCGCAAGCAACTGCCAAACCTGCCCGCAGAAGAACGCGCGCAGCTCGAGAAACAGCTGGAGAAAATGGGCGGCGCCGAGCAATCGGTCCATGTCGCGGTGAAGTCAACCGGTGAAACCAAGAAGATCCTTGGTCGCACGTGCACCAAGTCGGTCGCGACATCGGGTTCGGAGACCATTCTGGTCGCCTGGACGACCAAAGACATCAAGGGACTCGACGCATTGCGCGAGGACTGGCTCAATTATCAGAAGCGCTTTGCCAGCCTCGGACGCGCTCCAGGTGGGTTGGCCGATGCATACGGAAAGCTCGACGGCTTTCCGATGGAAACGCAAGTTGGATCCGTCAAGAACGAGGTCGTCAAGATCGAGCCGCGCAAGATACCGTCGAGCGAGTTCGACGTGCCGACCGGTTACACCAACGAAGTCCTCCCGATGCCGGGACAAAAATAGGCAAGTCGCATGAACACGCGACCTGTAGTGAACCTGCGCGTTCCCCCCGTAGGGTCCAACAATCCGTGGACTTATCGCGGCACCGCATGTACTCGATTTGGATGCGGCATGTGCTCGGCCTCACCCTCATCGGTGCGGCAATGCTGGTGGTGTGCGGGGGCTGCGGCGGCGACTCACCTGACAATCCGGTAATCACACCCAGCGCGACGGCGACGTCCATCGCAACGCGGACCGCGACCCTGCTGCCCACGTCGACGTCATCTCCCACGCACACGCCCTCGGCGATGCCGACGGTGACCGTCACCATCACGGCAACCGCCACGGCCAGTGCCACGGTCACCCACACGACCACCGCCATGCCGGTGGTCGAGTGGACCACATACGGCGCGAACCAGGCACGCACATTTTTCAACCCACTGGAGACCCGCATCACACGCGATACGGTCGGCAGCATGCGTCTCAAATGGCAGTATCTCACAGGCGCCATCGTCACTGCCTCGCCGACCGTCGCGTACGTCGATACGCCAGCCGAGGGACGCATCAAGATCGTCTTCGTCCCATCGTGGGACGGCCACCTCTACGCTTTGCGCGCTGCGAACGGCTCGCGCCTGTGGTCGTTCACCATGAAACCGCAACCCGGCGCGTCGTATCCGCAGGCGTCCTCGGCCGAAGTGGTGACGGTGGCGGGGGAGCAACGCGTCTACGTCGGCGGCGGCATGAGTGTGTACTGCGTCGCGGCAGCCACCGGCGAGCTACGTTGGGTGTTCGATGCGGGGACCGGATGCACGACGTGCACCCCGCAAACTGAGCGCAACCAAGTGGAGTCGTCTCCAACTGTCGTCGGTGACCTGGTGATCGTCGGCATGGACGTCAATGACAGCTCTCCTGGCAAGGGGGGAGTCCTCGGGCTCGACGCCGTTGGCGGCCGACTGCGGTGGTT
>Ga0187892_10006515_pt1 | contig 17255 bp, 15 predicted proteins | sample MA1701073metaG_FD_139345 | JGI IMG/M metagenome (GOLD analysis project Ga0187892, IMG submission 139345) | Bio-ooze microbial communities from a basaltic lava cave in the Kipuka Kanohina Cave System on the Island of Hawaii, USA - MA170107-3 metaG ... | reverse complement strand
ATTCCCCATTTTGATTCAGAAGATTGACGCAGAGCGAGTTGGAGGGTCACGCTCCGTCGTGACCGTCCCGCGAAGCGGGAGACGCGACAGAGCGCGTCCCTCCAATTTGGGGAATTTCTGCATGCGGGCTGTGTCTGTTGCATTTCGTGTTTTTTGCAGGCGTAATCGGGGTCTTTGACGCGCTCGCGCATTGCGCGCTGCACGAACGGCAGCGTCTCGTCCTGCATCGCCTTGAGTTCCGCGCCGCGCAGCACGTTGCGGATGATAATGAGGCCGTTGTCGCGAAAAAACTGCGCCTGCTCGTCGGTGATGCAATCCTGTTTCGTCGCGTCAACGAGCGGGAAGATTTCTGCGGCGGTGGCGACCATGCGTGATTCCTTTATTTTAAGGATGGCAAAGAATATCAGAGTCGTTCCGCAAAGTCAGCGCCAAAGGTAGCCACGAGCGTAAGCGTGTGGACGATCGGAAAGTGGTTGCCCGTGAATCCACGCGCTTGCGCTCGTAGCTACGGAGAAATTCGCGTTCATTCGCGGTAGAGAAAAATCGTCTGCGCTTCGCAGAAGCGCAGCTACAACGCGAGCCGAATCTATTCCAACTCCTTGCGCTCCCCCGACGGCAACTGCGGCTGTTCGATCTGCGTCAGCTTCGAGTCGAACTTGTCGAGTGATTTGCCTGCCTCGCCGTATTGTTTTTGCGCGTTGGTGAGGTGCGTGCCGAGGACGCGGAAATTTTCCTGCACCTTCTCGAAATCGCCGCGCAACCGCTGGAGCGTCGAGAGGATTTCCTGCGCACGTTGCTCGACCTGCATTCCCTTCAAACCGAGCAGGATGGTTTGGAGATACGCGTAAAAACTGTTGGGCGAGACAGGGATCACGCGCGATTCCAGCGCGTAGCTGAACAGCGGACGGTCGCTGCCCGCGTTGTCGTCCTTGATGATGGTTTCGTAATACACATTCTCGGCAGGGATATACATCAGCGCGAAATCGTAAGTGCCCTCGTCGGGACGGATGTATTTGTCGTGGATGGCGTCAATGTGTTTCTTCACGTCACCGTTGAATTTCTTGCGCGCCTGCACCCGTTCGGCGTCGCTGGCGGAATCCATCACGCGCTTGAAGTTTTCGAGGGGAAACTTGGAATCCACAGGCACGACACGGCTGCCAATCTTGATGATGGCGTCCACTTTTTCGCCGCTGCGGAACGGATGTTGCAGCGCGAAATGTTCGGGTGGCAGAATCTGCGCGAGCAAATCGCCGAGGAAAAGTTCGCCCATGCCGCCGCGCAGTTTGGGGGCGCGCAGGATGTTGACGAGTTCGCTGGCGGCTTTGCCGACCTCGTGGATTTGACCGACTTTTTCGCGAAGGTCGCCGACAACCTGCGCCGCCTTGTCGAGCCGTTCATTCATCGTCTGCGCGGATTGCTGGAGATTTTTCGTGAGCGAGGCATTGAGCGAGTCGAACCGCTGGCTGATGCCCTGGTTGGTTTGTTGCAGCGATTGGACGAGCGCGGCGTTGGTCTGTTGGAGGTTTTGCGTCACCTGCGCGTTGAGTTGCTGGACGGCGTTTGTCAGCGCGGTGTTGGTCGCGTTGAGTTGCGAATTGATTTGCTGGACGCTGGCGTTGATTTGCTGCTGCAACATCAAGTTGGCGTTCTCGTCGGTCTTCGGCGCGCGCAACTTGAGGAAAATGACGACCACCGCGATGAGCGTCACCACCGAAACAATGAGCGCGAGAATTTCCATACGCGGATGATAGCGGAAGCAAAGGCAAAAGTCAGCAGTCGGCGCGACTTTCGCGAACCCCCAAAGGCGTTCACCGCAACATGCGGTCCAACAAGACGTCCTCAACGTTCCGTCGCCCATCAAGAATCGCGAGGACGAAGACCGAACGCGCGCTGATTCGATAGATAATCCGCCACGGGGACTCGATCAATTCACGATAAGTGTGGATTCCAAACGCCGCCAGTTCAGGAACGACACGACCCCGTTGCGGCATCTTTTCCAGAGCCAACGTGCGTGACTCGATTGCGTTCAAAATTCGCGCAGCCGCAGCAGGGTCGTCAGCGGCGATGAACTCGACAATCACTTCCAGATCGCGTCTTGCAACGGATGCAAAATCCACTTTGTAGAGACGAGGCATCGCGCGTCACGGTTGGCGTCGGGAGAGTTTCTTGCGCAGGTCGGCGAAAACTTTTCGGCGCGGCACGGTTCGCTGGGAGCGCACATCCTCCTCGCCCTGGGCGATGAGTTTGAGAAGTCCAATCGCTCGGCGCATCCGCTCGAAACTTTCGGGGTCCTGCAGGATCGCGCGGGCTTCCCCGTTCTGGGTGATGATCACGTGCCGATGCGTTTCGTTGATTTGCTCCAGCAACTCCGCAGCGTTGCTCTTCAAATAGGTGATGGGAAGGATGTCGTCCTTGATTTTCATGCGTTGTTGTGACCAGCCCGAATAAGGTATCGAATTCAGTCCGATAAGTCAATTAACCGTTCCGCCCTACAGACATTCCCCATTTTTAATTCAGAAGATTGACGCAGAGCGAGTTGGAGGGTCACGCTCCGTCGTGACCGTCCCGCGAAGCGGGAGACGCGACAGAGCGCGTCCCTCCAATTTGGGGAATTTCTGTCCGCCCTATGAAATCCTCTCCACGCTCGCGCCGTCCTCGGGTGCGCAGATGTAGATTTCGGTCTGGCGTCCTGTGACGGCTTCGTAGCCGAGGCGCATCGCATCGCAAAATGCCTGCACGTTGGGGGCGAGGACGAGATTGACGGTGCAACCGCCGAACCCCGCGCCCGTCGGACGCGCGCCGACGCAACCTGGGGCTTCGCGCGCCACTTCCGCCAGCACATCGAGTTCGCGGCAACTGACCTCGAAATCGTGCTTCAAGCTCTCGTGGGATTCCGCCATGAGTTTGTTCATCGCGGGGTAGTAATCCGCCTCCAGCGCCCGCACCATTTCCTGCACCCGCGCGTTTTCGGTCACGACGTGACGGCAACGGCGCGAGATGTGTTCGGGCAGAACGGGGTGCGCGATTTCCAAGTCCGCGAGCGTCACGTCGCGCAGGGTGCGCACGTTGGAGACCGTCCTGCTGATGAGTTCCATTCCCGATTCGCATTCCAGCCGCCGCGCGTTGTAAGCCGAATTGGTGAGCGCGCGTTCCACCAGCGAGTTGCAGATGACGACGCGCAGTTCGTCGGCAATCGGGACGAATTTGTGCGAGCGGTCGCGGCAATCCAGAAACATCGCGTGCCCCGCGCGCCCGAGCGCGGAAACGAACTGATCCATGATGCCGCAGCGGTTGCCGACGAATTCGTTCTCCGCAACCTGGCAGGCGCGCGCCATTTCCTGCGGCGGCAGCGTGAATCCCGAAACACTTTGAAATGTCACGGCGGTGGCGAGTTCAATGGCGGCGGACGACGCAAGCCCCGCGCCCGCAGGCACGTCGCCAAAAATCACGCCGTCGAACCCGCGCAACGCGATGCCTCGTTGTTGCAGTGCCCACGCGACGGCGCAGGGATAATTGAGCCATCTGACTTTCTCGCTGCGCGCGCCCGTGCCCATCGGGTCAAAATCCTTCAGCCGAAATTCCGCGGGTTGGTTGTCGTAATTCGCCGCGATGAGGTGCACGCGCCCGTCGTCGCGCGGCGCGAACGCAATCCACACCGCGCGGTCAATGGCGACAGGCAGCACGAACCCGTCGTTGTAATCCGTGTGTTCGCCGATGAGATTGACGCGTCCTGGCGCGCGGGCGATGCCCGTGGGAGCGCGTCCGAATTGTTCGACAAAAACCGCAATCGCGTGGTCGCGAGGAGCTGATGTATGCATGGCATTGTCCTCCGTCGGTGCAATGTAAAATGTCACAGAAGATGGGGGCAATGCAAGGGACGCCTCGCTGTTCGCAGAAATTTGGAGTTGAAGAACCACGCCCACACTGGTTGACTGTCGGCGCGCCACTCGATGAAACCTCTGTTGTCCCGAAAATTTTCCACGCCGATTCTGGGCGCGGTCGTCACGTTATGGCTCGGCATCGCGCAGGCGCTGTCGCAGGACGCCACCACGGAAACCATCATCAAGGAGGGGAAGGCGAACAATCGCGTGATGGAGCATTCGGAATATCTCTGCAATAAGATTGGTCCTCGGTTGACGGGTTCGGACAAGTTGATGCGCGCCAGCGAATGGGCGGTGGCACAGTTCAAGAAATTCGGATGCGCCAAAGTTTATCTGGAGGAATACGGCACCATCGCAGTGGGGTTCAATCGAGGTCACCAGATTGGCAAGGCGCTCATCGGCGGCAAATCCAGCACGTTGACCTGCACGACGCTGGCGTGGTCGGCGGGCACCAACAGACCCGTGACGGCGCGCGCGGTCATTGCCCCCACCAATGAAGCCGACCTTCACAGGGAAAAACTCAAGGGCGCGTGGGTGTTGCTGGCGACGGTTCCCGACAACCAGACGCAACTGAACCGCCTCATCGCCGCGATCCACGCGGCGGGCGCGGCGGGCGTTGTCCGCGCGAGCCGCGAGGATTTGATGCGGATGTCGGGCAATTACCGCATCACGTGGGAAAATCGTCCGACGCGCCCTGAAATTTTTGTGATGAACAGCCAGTTCGCGAAACTCGTGAGCGCAGTGAAGGCGGGGCAGGACGTGCAACTGACGTTCGACATGCGCAACGAGTTCAAGAAGGGTCCGATCAAACTTTACAACGTCATCGCCGAAATTCCTGGCACCGAGAAACCCGACGAATGCGTGATCGTGGGCGGGCACATTGATTCGTGGGACCTCGCCAGCGGCGCGACGGACAACAGCACGGGCGTGGCGACGACGATGGAGGCAGCGCGCATTTTGTGCGCGGTGGGCGCAAAACCGAAACGCACGATTCGGTTCATCCTCTGGTCGGGCGAAGAGCAGGGATTGCTCGGCTCCATCGGCTGGGTGAGAAAACACAAGGCTGAGTTGCCCAAAATTTCCGCGGTGTTCGTGCACGACTGGGGCACCAATTACATCTCGGGTCTCGCCGCGACGCCCGCGCTGATGCCACCTCTGGAAAAAGTGTTCGCGCCCCTGATAACGCTCGACCCGCAGATGAAATTCACCCTGCGGGAAACGGCGACCATTCCCCGCGCGCCCAGCGACAACATGCCGTATCTGTCGGCGCAAGTTCCAGCGTTCCTCTGGTCGCAAAGCGGGCGCGTGAATTATTCGTTCGCGCACCACACGCAACACGACCACTACGACCGCATCGTCCCCGAATACCAGAAACATTCCGCGCTCGTCGTGGCGCTCGCCGCGTGGGGCGTGGCGAATCTCGACAAACAGTTGCCGCGGTGATTTTTCTGCGGGTGTTCGTTCTCCCGCACAGTCTGCCGATTCACTGCGCGCCGCCGAAATGCGCGACCACGAAATGATGCGCCAAGCCCAATGCGCCGCTGACGAGCACGACGGGCACAACGTCCCATTTCCATTTCCACAGCCCGACGAACGCGACCGCCGCCAGCGTCAGCGCGAACCAATCCACGGCGTCAAACCACTGCGCCGCGTCGGGATTCGGGAACAGCGTGTGCAGCCCGAACCAGACGGCGAGGTTGAGGATGACGCCGACCACCGCCGCTGTGATGGCGGAGAGCGCGCCCGCGAGCCATTCGTTGCCGCGCCAGCGTTCGATGAACGGCGCGCCGAGAAAAATGAAAAGGAACGACGGCAAAAAAATCACCCACGTCGTGATGAGCGCGCCCAATGTCGCCGCGACAATTGGTGACAGTCCGCCCGCGTGATGCCAGCCGCCGAGGAACCCGACAAATTCCAGCACGAGAATCAGCGGTCCTGGCGTCGTCTCCGCCAGCCCCAAGCCGTCCATCATTTCGCCCGCGCTGAGCCATTGATGATGTTCGACGGCTTGTTGCGCGACGTAGGGCAGCACCGCATACGCGCCGCCGAACGTGACCACCGCGACCTTGCTGAAAAACAACCCCTGCTTGAACGGAACGCTGTCCGTTCCCAGAAACACGCCCACCGACAAGACAGGCAGCCACCAGAGGATGAGACAGACGGCGGCAACGGTTAGCGTGCGGCGGAGTGTTGGAGTGGTGGAGTGATGGGGAGGCGAAGCGATGGGAGTCGTGGTGGGCGCGGAGTTGAGCACGAGAAATTGTTTGCGCCAGAATTTCGCGCCGATGATGCCGATGAGCGCCGCGCTGGCGATGATGAGCGGGAACGGCGCGCCGAGAAAACGGATCGCCGCGAACGCCAGCGCCGCGAGCAGCCACATCACAGGATTTTTCAGCGCCTTTTTCCCGATGCGGATGAACGCCGCCGCGACGATGGCGACGACCGCCGCTTTCAGCCCGTGAAAAATCGCCTCGATGAACGGCACGTTGCCGAACACCGCGTAAATCCAACTGACCGCGAACATCAACGCCGCGCCAGGCAGCACAAACAGCGTCCCCGCCATGATGCCGCCGAGCGTGCGATGCAACAGCCAGCCGACATACACGGAAAGCTGTTGCGCCTCGGGTCCAGGCAGCAACATGCAATAATTCAGCGCGCGCAGGAACGATTCCTCGGAGACCCATTTGCGTTTCTCCACCAGTTCGGTGTGCATCAACGCAATCTGCCCCGTCGGTCCGCCAAAACTCATCAGCCCGACCTTGACCCAGACCAAAAGCGCGTCGCGGAATTTGACGTGGGGCTGTTGCATCGGCATTAGAATACGCTGCGGAGACACAGTTTGGCGACGCAGGAGTTTTTTAGCTGAGGAGTGCTTCAGCGCAGAGTTTTTTTTGACCACGGATTACGCGGATGAGACGGATTACAGAAGGCTTTTAGGGGCAAGCACTATCAAGTCCTCAAACTTCGTCGGCTGCAAGGTCGTGTAATCCGTTTGGCGCACCTTTAGATAATCCCACGGCTGCTTGGTGAGACTGCTGACGTTCTCGCACCACAACTGCGCGGCTCGGTCTTTGCTCGCCACGTTCACGTCCTCCATCCCCTTCGTCTCAATCAAATGGTGGAGTCCGTCGGTCGTGTAGGCGACAAAATCAGGTTCGTAGTAGCGCAGATTGCCCATATTGTCCGTGTATTCAATCGCAAAGCCAAACTGAGGCGGCAATTTGGCGAAACGCTCCACGTCCTCTGCACTCTGCAAGAATCGCGCAAATTCCTTTTCAAAATCATTGTCACACGGCACGAGATTGAAAACGCACTTCGCCGCCGCAAGTGTCGGGCGCGACCACGGAAACGGCTGCGTGTCTGATAGCTTCCGCCCTTCTTCAAGAATCTGCGGTTTGAGTTCCTCCACCACGAGTTTGCGCAGCGCCTCTGCAAAAGTCTTTATCGTGACATACTGCGCGACGTTGCTCCCGATTGCCTTCACCATCGCGGGTTGGGATAAATCCACCTTCTCGCCAAACGCTTTCGTTTCCAAAAACTCGCGCACTTTGGGAGCAAGCGCCGCGAATTGCGACGGCAGCTTCACGTCTTGCGCGATGCGTCGGGCGTAGTATCCAATCACTTCTTCCGCCGTCTGCGGCTCTGGGATGGTGTATTGACGCTCAATGAGTTTTTGCAGCGTGATTAAGTCGTAACCGTCATAACGGAATTTCTGCGCCGCCTTGTCGCCTTCTTTGCGCGGCAACGGGGGACACTTGAACGAGGCAACGTCCAACCCCGCGATTTCCTCAGCGAGAGATTTCTTGCGCGTCAAAATCGGACTCAGCACAGGCACGGCAACGTCCTTGTCCAACTTCTTCGGGTCGGGCGCGATGTTGACGATAACAACCTTGTCCTTGCCGACCTGAAACGTCTCCAACTGCAAATCTTCTTCGCGCTCCAACTGCTCCACGAACTCAATGAAGGTCTTGTTGCCGATTACGTCCACGCGCTCGGTGTAACCCGTCCCCGTCCCGCGAAACATCAGCCGCAACCCGCGCCCGACTGTTTGCTCTGGCAGAATGTTCGCCTTCGCCGTGTAAGGGCGCAGCCCCACAATCACCGTCACGCTTTGCACGTCCCACCCTTCGCGCAGCATCAAAACGCTCACGATGCAATTCACGGGACTCTTGTTGTCGTCAACCTCACGCGCCACGCGCCGCGCCACGTCCAAATCCTTCTTTGAAACATCGCCCGACTTGTCAGTGTGAATCACGAGCAACTTGTCCCCGCCGAATTGCGACGGGTATTTCTTCTGCAACCAATCGCCCACGTCGTCGGCATCTTCCGTGTCATTCATCATCACGAACAGGACGGGCTTCTTGCCGTATTGCCCCAACTGTTCGCGGTATTCCTTCCAACGCTCCACGCCCGCCGTGAGGTATGCCTGATAACGGGTGCTGGCAACGTCCGACCGCTGCTCTGCGATACCCGACGCGATGCCTTTCAATGGGCGCTTCACCACATTGTCCAGTATTGCCTGCTTGAGCGGGTAATCATAAACCGTCCACGAAAACAGTTGCCCTTTTGTGTGTCGGGGCGTCGCCGTGAAATCAAATTGAGCGGCGAGTCCCTTTGCAACCGCTTTGTTGAGTTTGCGAATGGTGTTGTTCCATTCGCTTTCTTCCTCGTGCGTGTGATGCGCTTCGTCGTTCACAACCGCAACCGCTCCATCTCGCGCCGCGATGCGCTTGTCAAAATCCTCAATCTCTAATTTTTCCGTTGGCGGCTTTGCGCCCATCACCGCCGTCATTTCGTCAGGTTCGTCCGACTGCCTGTTGGGGCGCTCGTAAAATTGCTGAATGTTCGACAGATACAACGCGCCTTCTGAACTCGCCCGTTCTGCCTCGCCGCGCATATAGCATTGAAAACCCTGCTGCCAGAAAACTTCCAGTTCTGCGGGTATCACGGGGTCTTGCCTGAAAATTCGTCCGCCCTCAAAATCGGAGCGCAGTCGCTCAAACACAATCACGTTGGGAGCAATCACTAGAAACGTCTTGGCAAAATCCTCTCGCGCTTCCGCGACGGCGTTGAAAAATTGCCACGCGACCGCAAGCGACATCACTTTCGTTTTGCCGCTGCCCATCGCCATCTTCACGCAGTAGCGCGGGAACTCGTCGAATTGGAGCAGCTTCAAATCGCGCCGCGTTGCAAACGACTCAATGAGCGTCTTGTGCCGCCGCACGTTAGCGACTTCGTAGAGATAAATCAGCGTCTCCACCGCTTCACGTTGGAAGTAGTGATACTTGAACTGTCTGCCCGTCGGCATCCGATGGTCGGTCAAAAACCAGTGATTCAGCAAAAGCCGCGTCGTGTCTGTCACGCCCTTGTAGCCGCCTTCGCGCCACGCCTTCACTTTTTCACGAATCGCGGGGACGCACGGAGCGGTCGCAACTTTTGCTTCCAGCAAGTTGATTTGCTTGCCGCCTGAATTTTTGGTTTTGCGTGGCATGGTTCGCTGCTTGCAAATCGCTCAACCAACTTCTAACGTCTGTCCGTTTTAGCATCGCCAGCGATAGCATCACTGGCTCGACGCTCCGTCCAGCAATGGGCGGGGCGTTTCTTTTTCGCTCGGTCGCGCAAAAAGCGTTCTGCCTTCACGATTTATTTTCCTCCGTTCCCGACTCAAATGCGCGTTCCAATTTTTGCAGGAGAAATTCGACGCGCGGGTTTTCGTATTCCCTTTTGTGATGGAGAAACAAGAGCAAAATTTTACGCTCTTCCTTGCGGATGGCGTAATAAACACGCCAACCGCCCGACGCGCCGATGTTGTGGCAGCCGTCTTTGCAGCGGACTTTGAATACTGGGAAAGCGAGATTCTGTAGTTGCGGCACTCGTTCGCCCAGCAATTCGGGAGAGAGCTTCAATTTTTCTTCCAGCCACGAAATATCGCCGCCCAGGTGGCGGTGCGCTTTGGCGTAATCGACCATCAACAGCTTGAACGCGGGCGTGCGGACAACGGCGAACGTTGGCGCTGGCTCAGGCATTGCGCAGAGAGGCAACGTATTTGGAAAACTTCGGTGATTTAGCAAGCGCAGCGTCGAGCGGTTCTTCGCCAATGGGACGGCGGAAATGCGCCAGTTCATAATCAATACGCGCGCCGTCGCGGGTCGCCAACCACGGGGCTTCGGCGTGACTGGCCGCTTCGATCTGCTTCGCCGTGGCGTCCTCCCATTTCTGCGCAACTTTTTCCAGCGTCTGCAATTCATCGCCCGTGAATCGCGACGCCTCGAAGCGCGCCTGCGTGATGAGGCGGTGCTGCGCGTAATCGGCGCGTTTGATCCTCACTTCCTTGACCGCGCCCTTTCGCGCCATCTCCTCGATGACCTTTTGCGCCTTGTCGGGCACAGGGCCGTGCGGCAGCTTTCGATATGCCGCTCCCGTGACGGACCTGCCGTGTTTCTCGAAATGGTCGAAATCCACGTAATACAGCAGCTTCATCAACTTGGTGCGTCCCAGATGGACATTGTTGATGCGCTCCAGAAAGAACAGGATGACCTGCTCCATTTTGTCAGAAGAAGTAGCCATTGGTTACCCCCACCCAATTGCGCGCTCATAAGACCACAACAACCCGATGCCGTCAATGTTTCACCAATCACCCTCAATCTGAAAAGGGTAGCGCGAGCGTCCCGCTTGCGCATTCCAACCACAATGATAGGCGGCGCAAGCGGGACGCTCGCGCTACTTCACCTTCACCGTCTTCGTCGTGTCGTTGCCGAGAATGTCTATCACCTTCACAAGCGCCGCGCAGTCTCAGCGCTAAAGATTGAGCGGCAGTTGGTTTCCAGGAAGCTCCAAAAAAACGCGCAATTGTTTTTCCATTTCGCCTTTTAACTGCGCGCCCGCGCTGCCAAGCGTTCTCTGCACGAGCGTTTGGCGCAGCGTGAAAATCTTGTCCACGCGAATCGCCGAGTCAAAGCGCAAGCCTGTAGTGCCAAAATCGGGATGCGCGCGTGTCACGACCACGTCAAACGCGCTTTGTCTGTTTGTGTTCGTGGTAATCAAAACAAAGACCGCGTCTTGGCCGTGCTGATTGTAAGCGTCAGGCGAGATGACCAGCGCGGGACGAACCTTCGTGGCAGACAGGTCCGTGAACGGATAGCTAAGAAGCACTACGTCCCATTTCTTCATTCACGTTTCTTTAGCAGGTCGTTGTAGCCGTCTTCTTCGGGCGCATCCAGAAAATCGAATGTCCCCGACTTCTCTGATGCCAGCAGCAGCTCGTTGTCGGAAAGTTCTCGCGCCCCTGCCTCGATGACGACCGCGTTGGTAAACCGAAACTCGAAATATGTCGTGTGCAGTTCGCTGCCGACGCCGACAGCGCGCGCTTCCGCCTTCTGCCCAATCTGCTTCTCAATGACATGATAGTAAGGTGTCTCTTGCGTGATGGTGCTCATGGTTTTTCTCCTTCGTTCATCAGTGTAACTTGAAACCGTCTCTGTAAAATGATTTCGCCGTCACACAAAAACTCGACGCCGTGCAATCCTGGCTTGGGAAATACCACGTTGCCCAATTGAAAATTCATCTCCACCACGTGATTCGGGTCTTTGAACGTTATCGGCCCGTTCGCTTCAAACACTACGTCGCCCGTGGTCTCGTTCACGCACCGCACGTGTGCGTTTGTCGGCCCTCTGCCATTCGTCACCGCTACGAAAATGCTCATCCTCGGATGCACACACGGAAACGCCCGCGCGGATATGCGGTTGAACGTCCCCACCAGCGTCTTTTCCTTCGTTTGCGCGTCCGTGATAACCCTGTCGCAGATGATGAGAGCGATACCGATTGGTTTTTCCATTCCCATGCGTCGCCAAGCTAACCGATTTGCCTTAACCTTGTCAAAGGGAAGGACAGCCCTCTCCGTTGTCCTTGCGGAGGTAGCGCGAGTGTCCCGCTTGCGCTTCCGAGCGGAATGTCCTGACTTCGCAAGCGGGACGCTCGCGCTACTTCACCTTCACCTTCACCGTCTTCGTCGTGTCGTTGCCGAGAATGTCTATCACCTTCACGAGCGCCGTGTAGTCGCCTTTTTCTTTGTATTCGTGCGTCCCCTTCAACTCCAATTTCGGGTCTTTGCGGGTGCGATACGTCTGCCACTCGTTGTGAAACGTGTCGCCCTTGAAATCCCAATCCACCGCCCAATAATCAATCCACTGCGACCAATGCTTCACCGCCTTCCGCGCATCCGCTGGCACGTCGTCGGGCGGAATCACAAAGTCCGTCAATTCCAGTATGGTGGCATAGGCGTCCCCGCCTGTGGATTTCTTCACTTCCACCTTCACCGCCAGCGCCCCCAACTCAAAGAAATGCACGTCGCCTTGTTCCGCTGCTCGTTTGTCCATCACCTCACGCGGAATCCGCAAAAACTTCATCTGGATATTCGCCGCCGCCGCCTTCTGCTTGGCGACTTCATTCATCTCAAACGCAAAATCCCAACCCAACACGTCCACTCCGTTTGTCTTGGGCGCGTCCTTGCCTGTGCCGACGGCTTTCTTGAACTCTGCGGCGATTTGCGCCACGTCGCCCACTGTCACGGGCGAGTCCACCGTGCCGACGTGAATCATCCGACCGCCCTTGACCCCGTGTAGCCACGAAAACCCTTGAATCGGCTTCGCTTGATAAAGTTTCAAAATGAAATTCGTGTAGCTGTGCCGCACCGCTGCATCTTTGAGTTTGGCTTCCTCGCCCTTGCCAAACTCGCCCGTCTGCCACAACTGCCGCTCATACTTGCCGAGATTTTGCACCATAAACGGGCGCACGCCTTCAATTGAAAGTAGGCGCTTTCGTGTCGTGTGAATCGCAAATCGCCCTAAGTCACACGTAATCCAACGTCGCCCCAACTTTTCCGCGACAGCCGACGTAGTCCCGCTACCAACAAAACAATCCAGCACCAAGTCACCGACATTCGAGGATGACTTGAGAATACGGTCAAGTAGGGATTCAGGTTTTTGAGTATCGTATCCCACAAATTCGTTCGACTGAGAGTTAATGACGTAGATGTCATTCCACAGGTTCTGAATTGGCTGGCCTATGTATTCATCCAAGTAAATCTTACGTCTTAGGCGTTTCGTCTTGTCAGAAGGAAAATACAGTTTTCCTTCTTTGTCCCACTTCTCCATTATTTCTCTTGAGACTGACCAACCATTCGGCGGCGGAGTATAACCCTTATACTCATATTTTAGATTCGGCCTCGGGTTCGGACTGATTAGCGGAGAGTCCATAAAGCGTCTCCCCGTCTTCTCCTCTATTCTGTTAAACCGTTCCTCGACGTACGTCTTGGCGTCGTCGCTTTCCTTCGTGAACTGCTGACTGAATACAATCGTCTCCGTTTTGGAGTACCAGATAATCGAATCTGTCACGACGCCTAGTCGATTTTGCGGGTTTGCACTTCCGCCCTTTCTTTTCCACACAATCTCGTTCCTAAAATTTTCGACTCCGAAGACCTCGTCCAGTACGGTTTTTGCGTAGTGGGAGACGTGCCAATCCAAATGAACGTAAATGCTTCCCGTCTCGTGCAGCAACTCGTGAAGCACGACTGCCGTTTCATAGAACCACTGCAAATAAGAATCCAACCCACGCCCCCACGTGTCTCGATACGCTTTCTGCTCAATGATGCTCGGCTCTTTGGTGAATACGAACGAATCATCTTCTTCTGTGTCGGGATGGTCAGGGACAGAAGCGGTGAAAGAAAAATCCGCGCCCGTGTCAAACGGCGGGTCAATGTAAATGAGATTCACCTTGCCCGCGAACTCAGGCAGCAGCGACGGCAGCACGTATTTTTTGTCGCCCCAAATCAGCCGATTGCGCCATTCCTTTGCCGTCCCGCCGTATGCGGGACTGGACTCGAATAACAGATTTTTCTGCCGCTCCTGCGCCGTCTCGTTCACCGTCTCCACCGTCTGAAACGGCAGCGCCGCCCGAAACGGAGCAACCTTGCGCCCGTCCTTGTCATATTTCCCGTCCCAAACAAGTTCGGCGCGAATGCTGTTTTTGGTCGGAGCAGTCCCCGATTGTTTTGGCTCAGACATAAACGCGAGCGAGTCTATCGCGTTCGCATCGGCAAGCAAGCGCGGAGAACAGCGGTTGAGACAGCCGCACTACAATTTACGATGCTTTCTTGTTGAACTCATTCATCGCCTTGGTGATGCCGAATTGGAGGGCGCATTCGATGGCGTCGGCGGCGCGGGCGATGGTTTCTTTGACGAGGGGCGATTCGGATTTGTCGAACGTGCTGAGGACGTGGTCGGCGAGGTCTTGATTGGCGCGTTCGGCAGCGGGACGACCGATGCCGATGCGGAGACGCGGGAAATCCTGCGCTCCGAGATGTTGGATGACGGAGGCGAGTCCCTTTTGTCCACCGCTGCTGCCGCTTTCGCGCAGACGCAAAGTGCCGAGCGGCAGGTCGGCGTCGTCCACGACGACGAGTAGTTCGCGCGGGGAAAGTTTGTGCCACGCGGCGAGGGCGCGGACGCTGGCGCCGCTGTTGTTCATGAAGGTTTGCGGTTTTGCCAGAAGGATGGGGTAGTGGAGCGATGGAGTCGTGGAGTATTGGATTTCGGAAATGAAGGCGTTGAAGCGGAGCTTGCGATGGAACTCGGCGCGGTGCCGTTTCGCCAGTTCATCGAGCGCCATGAAGCCGATGTTGTGTCGGGTAAGCGCGTATTCCTTGCCAGGATTGCCGAGTCCCACGACGAGTTTGATTGGTGTCGCTTCGCCCATCGGTCGGGATGTTGGCGCAGGGAAAAACTTCCCGCAAGCTCAGAGAATTTGTAGGGCAAGCGCGTCGCTTGCCGCTTTGAAGGCAACCGAAGCGGTTGCCCTACAATCGGAAGGCAACCGAGGCGGTTGCCCTACAATCGGAAGGCAAGCGAAGCGGTTGCCCTACAATCGGAAGGCAACCGAAGCGGTTGCCCTACAATCAGAAGGCAACCGAAGCGGTTGCCCTACAATCGGAAGGCAACCGAAGCGGTTGCCCTACAATCGGAAGGCAAGCGAAGCGGTTGCCCTACAATCAGAAGGCAACCGAAGCGGTTGCCCTACAATCAATTTGCAAAAGCAACTGAGATAGCCGCCTCTGCATCTTTTACTTCTTGCCTTTGTCGGCGGCGGGTTTGGCTTCCGAGCCTTTGGCGGCAGCGGGCGCAGCGCCTTTTGCGGGGGCAGCGCCTTTTGCGGGGGCAGCGCCTTTTGCGGGGGCAGCGCCTTTCGCGGGCGCAGCGCCAGCGGCGGGTTTGGCTTCTGCGCCTTTGGCGGCGGGAGCGGCACCCTTCGCGGCTTCCTTGCCCTCGGGTTTCGCGCCTTCCGCGCCAGCTTCGCCTTCCTCTTTCTTGGCGGTGATGACTTCGACTTCGCCCGTGGCGGCTTCGGCTTCGGCGGCGATCTGTTCCTCGGTGGTGGGCAACGCGATGGTGATGACGGGACGCTGCTTGTCGCCGCGAATGGCGACGCCCGCGGGGACTTTGAGTTCGCCGATATGGATGCTCTTGCCCAAAGCGAGCGTGGTGACATCCACTTCGATGACTTCGGGCAGGTCTTTGGGCAGACACTCGACGTCCACTTCGCGGACGAGGTATTCCATGATGCCGCCTTCCTTGACACCCGCGGGTTCGCCGACGGCGCGGACAGGGACGCGGACGTGGAATTTTTCGGTGGCGGAAAGCTGGTGGAAATCCACGTGGACGACGTGGTCCTGGAGCGGATCAATCTGCACGTCCTGCACGAGGGCGAGGTGGGTTTCCTTTTTGCCGCTGTCCTCGACGATGAGGTTGACCATCGCGTGGCTGCCGCGACCGTGTGAAATCAGTTTTTTCACGTCGAGTTCGCCGACGCTGAGGGGCTGGGGCTTGATGTGTTTGCCGTAAAGGACGGCGGGCACGGCGCCGTTGCGGCGGGCGTGTTTGGCGGCGGTGCGACCAATGCCCGCGCGGGGTTTGGCTGTCAAATCAATTTGCTTTGGCATAGCTTCGTTCTCCTGACTTTCGTTTTTCAACGGTTCTTATCGGGGCGGTTTTTTCCGCCGTTTTTTTTTGAGATTCGAGGGGCGTCGCTTTCTTGGGCGTGATGGGATGGGCGGCGTGGTGCGGGTGGAAGTGCAATGTGGCCTGCTGTGTCGCCTGCAAATCGAAAAGCTTGGCGACAGACTCGTTGGTGTGGATGCGGACGATGGCTTCGCCGAGCAGTTCGGCGACGCTGAGGACCTTGAGATTCAGCCCAGGGTAATCGCGTTGCGGTGTGCTGTTGGTGGTGATGACTTCGTCAATGGGGGAATTGCGGAGTTTTTCCGCCGCCTGTGGGTTGAGGATGGCGTGGGAAACGCAAGCCATGATGGTATTCGCGCCTGCTTCCTTCAACACCTTTGCGGCAGACGCGAGCGTGCCGCCCGTTTCGGTCAGGTCGTCCACCATGATGACGTTGCGGCCTGCGACATCGCCGACGACGTAGAGCGCCTGCGTTTCCGTGGCGCTGATACGGCGTTTGGCGACAATGGCGAGTTCGCCGCCGAGCACGGTCGAGTAGGCGAACGCCATTTTCATCCCGCCGATGTCGGGCGTGACGACGCAGAGGTCTTTCAAATGCTTGCTCTTGAGGTAATCGTAAAAAACGCGCGCGGCGTGGAGGTGGTCAACGGGAATGTCAAAGAACCCCTGAATCTGTTGCGCGTGCAAATCCATCGTGAGGATGCGGTCGGCGCCCGCGGCAGTGAGCAGGTTGGCAACGAGCTTTGCGGTGATGGGGACGCGCGGCTGGTCTTTGCGGTCCTGGCGCGCGTAGCCGTAAAAGGGAAGAACGGCGGTGATGCGGTCGGCGCTCGCGCGTTTCGCCGCGTCAATCATGATGAGCAATTCCATCAGGTGATGGTCGGCGGGCGGACAGGTCGGCTGGATGATGAAGAGGTCGGCGCCGCGGATGTTGTCGTTGATTTTGACGAACGTTTCCTCGTCGGGGAACTGCTTGACCAGCGCGTCGCCGAGCGGGACGCCGACGTATTCGGCGATTGCCTTGGCGAGGGCGGGATGCGAGTTGCCCGACAAAATGCGCAAGTCCTGGTAGGGTTTCGACCTCATCGTAATCTTCCGTTCCGCGAACGCACGGCGACCTTCAACGGTCAGGTTGACGGCAGACACTCCATCCCATCGTTAAACTCAGGGGGTTGAAAGAGCGTTCGACGGCGGATTTTCTACCAGAGAGATGCCCTGAATTGCAAGCGCCGTTTGGGGCGCGCAGAACTTCCCCATTTTGATTCAGAAGATTGACGCAGAGCGAGTTGGAGGGTCACGCTCCGTCGTGACCGTCCCGCGAAGCGGGAGACGCGACAGAGCGCGTCCCTCCAATTTGGGGAAT